>UMIB01036628.1_pt1 | contig 65340 bp, 50 predicted proteins | sample 1965641 | NCBI WGS metagenome assembly UMIB01 (sample SAMEA4836110, study PRJEB28245) | human gut metagenome | biome: gut microbiome; material: fecal sample | place: Denmark | collected 2008
GGTTTATGGGGAGTAGAAATACCGGTCTATGCCATGTACCATTATACTTTTTCAAGGGGCGGTTGTCTGCAAGTCGGAATAGGCCCTTATACGGAGTTCGGTTTCGATGCAAAGTTCAAGCATGGAGGGAAGGAGGCAGACCTTTATGAAAAGGACGGGAGTACGGGGCTGGCGGCCTTTCAAGAGTCGAATAGCGGTTTTGGGGCAAAGGTCGGATATGAATTCGTGTCCGGTTTCCAAATTAACGCAAGTTATAAGGCCAGCATAAGCAACCTGCTTGATGCCAACAGCAGCCAAGTTAAAATCCATCCCCATGCCATAAGCGTCGGAGTGGCTTACCGTTTTGGAAAGTAGATAACGCTATACCTTATAATAATGATGAAACAAATTCTGATTATAATAGTTCTGTTATTGGGCAGTGTGTCTTTGGCTTTTGCGCAAGAATCCGGAGGAAACAAGTTCAAGAAGTATTGGAATAGCCTAGTGAACGGGAATGTGGACCGTACTTATGAGAAGAAAGTCGATATGAGTTATGCTGTGGCACCTTGCTATACCCGTGAGGGAGGCGTGGGCATCGGTGTAGGTGCAACGGGATTATACCGTTTGGATCGCAGAGATTCCACCATGCAGCCGTCTGACTTCTCTGTGACAGGAAGTATGGCGGTAAAAGGCTTTTATGGAATAACTGTAAAGGGGAACAATAATTTTAAAGGGAATAGAACTCGTTTGTCTTACCTATTGCAGTTCCAAAACAAGAATTTGGATTTCTGGGGTATATCTTTTGATGCGTGCAGCTTGAATTCCATTTCGGCTTATAAGCGGCAGTTCGTGAAATGGGAGTCGGACTATGTGTACAAACTGGCCAAGGATTTCCATATAGGCGTGGCTCTTAATTTGAATTATACGAAAGCCTCAGATGTGATAAGTCCGTCTTATTTGGAGGGGCAGAAAAGCTCTTATTTCTTTACCGGAATCGGTGCTTCCATGTCGTATGACACCCGGGATTTCATATTGAACCCGAAGGAGGGAGTTTATTTCATGGTGAAAGAAGTCTATTATCCCGGCTTTGTAAGTTCGCATGGGAAAGACATATTTGCTACGACTTTGATTTTCGACTATTACCAAAGGGCGTGGAAGGGCAGTGTGTTTGCCCTTGATTTGTACGGTCAGTTCAACGGGAACGATGTGCCTTGGGCTTTGCGCGAGGAACTTGGAGGCGGGCCGAGCCGTATGCGTGGATATTATGGAGGACGTTACATTGACAATAACCAAGTTGCAGTACAATTGGAACTTCGTCAGCATATTTACACTCGTGTCGGCTGTGTGGCTTGGGTCGGCGGCGGAACAGTCTTCCCGTCTTTTGATAGGTTGATGGTCAAGAATATCCTACCAAATTATGGGGTGGGGGTGAGGTTGGAGTTCAAGCATAATGTAAATATCCGGTTGGATTACGGTTTCGGAAAAGAAACCGCAGGTTTTGTGTTCCAGTTTGCCGAAGCTTTTTGATATCTTTTTATACTGGAATGAATTCATTCCGGTAGGATATTGAAATATTGTGGATGGCCCGTCATTGACAGAGTGGATGTCGATGGCGGGCTTTCTTGTCCGTTACGGATGTGCAGACCCACGTTTTCCGCTCTTTTCCTTTTGTAAAATCAGGTAAATGTAAGGGGATGGGAGATTCCGATAGGCTTCCGTTCGCTTTCGTCTCCTTCAGAAAAGTTTTTCCTTAAAAAGGTTCGCTTCTTTCATACTCTTTCTGTATCAATGCTTTAAGGTGAATGTTCTATCCTCGAAGCCTTCACCGAGGTTTCACCTCGGAAAAGGGGAAACGTGTAGAACTTTCGCCAACGAGTCTGTATTTGGACAGATATAATATAGTGTTAAAACAACAATAAAAATAGATTAAAAGATGTCGATAAAATACAAATGTTTGCCTGATTTGTTCAATATGAATAAAAGATAAAAGGGATAATTTTGCATATTAGATAAAGAAAACACAAAAATCAACCTTAAAACAAACATTTATGAGAAGACATTGGTATGAAGTATCCAAGCTATGCTTTGCGTTGTGTTGCATGGCATTTTTCTTAAACTGTTCCGAGGTGGAAATCGAACACAATGAGGAAAACGTGATTTATGTGAATGAAAGTTCATTGGAACTCTTTTGCGGGGAAACACGCCAATTGACGGCAAGTCCTACGGAAAGCACGTTCAGTTGGGTGAGTGAGGACCCGGAAATTGCGGATGTGGATGTTCACGGGATGGTCACCGTAAAAAGTAAGGGAAACACGAGGATTGTGGTGTCCTCCGGGGATAATAAGGAATATGTGGAAGTAGATGTAGAGGCGCCCGCTTCCAAAAGCGTGCAAGCTCATGCAGGGAAAGGGAGAGTCCAATTTGAAGTCGTCATAGACAATGAGTATGTTCAGACAGTGAAGGTGGAATGCATGACCAACCATACTTCCATGGAGTATATGGTGGATGGGCAGAGTGGCGTGTTTAAGTTCTTCTACGAGGGTTTGGATGAAGATGCGCATAATTTTTTCGTGACTTGCATAGACCGGTTCGGTAACGTGTCAGACCCGGTGGAAGTTTCGGCCAATGTCTATGGGGCTGAATACCAGTCAGCGTTGCGGAACCGTGGTGTGGCGGTGGTTACGCGTTTCGGTAACGGGCTTGTCATCCAGTGGAAAGACATTCCGGGTGATTGTGTGTTGAACTACAAAAACGCGCAAGGCGAAGAGGTGGAAAGGATAGTTCCGGCTTCCGAGACGAATACCTATTTATACGATTTTTCTTCGGATTTGACTTATACCAGTCGTGCTCTTCCCGAGGTGGGGGCTGTGGATACTTTTACCGTGGGGCCCGACAGGTTGGAAGCCTTTGAAGATTTGCGTGCCGTGCTGACATCTTCCACTCCTTGTGTGATTCACGCATTCAACTTCGATTTAGGCGGCGAGGGCGTGGGCTACCACGATGATGACCCCGGCAATAATTCCGGTAATAATTACCGTGCGGAGAAGGGGGACGTGAATAGTCCGGGTGTGGATTTGGAAGCCGGAGGCAACGTCGGTTACACTTCTCACGGTGAATGGCTCATGTATACGGTCCATGTGCAGTATGCGGGCACCTACGCCTTCGACCTCGAACGCTCGGTAAACAACGAGGGACGGAACGGTTATTATTCCTTGGAGATAGATGGCGTGTCTACGGATTATGTGTTCATGCAGGACGACAACGATTGGAATGCTTACAAATGGCAGCATGAGACGTATCCGGAGAACCAACCCAAAATATACTTTACGGAGGGAAAACACACGGTGAAGTTTGTTTTGGGGAAAGATGGAGACCACGGAAAAGTGAACTTCCGCAATCTTCGTTTCACCTTTGTGGGCGAGTGATATATAAAACAATCAGAGCAATCTAAACAGTCTAAACAATCTAAATTAATTTAATAACTATGAAAAGGAACTTTATCCAACAGACGTTGGTCTTTTCCGGCATGGCCGGCTGCATGGCAGCTTGCATCATGGCTTCCTCTTGCAAGGATGAGGCACGTGGGCAAGTGTACGACCCGAATGTACCGGTGACCGTGACCGATTTCTATCCCGATTCGGGAGGTGTAGCCACGCAGATGATCCTGAACGGCAGTAACTTCGGGACGGATTTGAACAACATTCAAGTGTATTTTAACAAGAAAAAGGCAGCCGTCATCGGTTCTTTAGGAGACAAACTCTATGTGATTACTCCACGTCGTCCGGGCGACGGCATGCCGGACGACGGAGACCCGGACCACGACCAAGTAGACATTACGGTGCAGGTAGGGGAGCAAAGTGCTACTTACAATAAGAAATTCAATTACCACATACAGACTCTTGTTTCCACTTTGTGCGGACGTCCGGGTACGACAGAGACTAAGGTCGGTACGTTGGGTGAGACGGAATTCAAGGGAGAAATGGGCTTTCTGGCCGTGGATGCCGAAGACAACCTTTTTGTGGCTCCGCGCGAACTTTGGGGGGCAAACAAACTGATTATGGTTAGCATGGAGACCAACCAGTCTTCGATTATTATAGACAATGCCGGGCAAGCACCTCTCAACCAACCTTGCGTGATAGACCATGGGAACGGGTTGGTGATACCGACGGACCAGAACAACACTTACTGGATGGTTCATTCGGCAGACTTCTGGCAACCCAAGAGGCGTGACTATATGGCTGCCGAAGGGGAGGATGCCGACAAAGTGAACACAGTGTATAAACATTCGTTTGCCTACTGTGAATTGGATGGCTACTTCTATTGCAGAAGGAAGGACGCCAGTAATTTTTTCCTGAAGATAGATGCGGATACGGGTAATGCCTGGGTGGTGGACACGGGCAACAACGACCTTTTGGGGTCGTCCGACTGCTATATGACGTTTGGACGTAAGGATCCTAAGAAACTCTACATGGCGTTGACCAACTTGCATTGTATTGCCATATTCGAGGACATTACAGACCCGACACGCGAGGGGAATTTCAAGATATATGCCGGTATGCAGGGGCGTCCCGGGCATGCCGACGGCTTGGCATCCGATGCGCAGTTCCACAGTCCGCGCCAGTTGGTGTTGGATGAAGAAGAGAACCTTTATATCGCGGATTCCGAAAATAACTGCATCCGGAAGATTACGCCGGAAGGTGTAGTGAGCACGGTAATCGGTATTCCCGGTAAGAGCGGTTATAAGGACGGCACGCCCGACGTGGCCTTGTTCACGCAGCCATGGGGACTGGCCATCGACAGCGAGGGAATCATTTACGTCGGAGACAAGGACAACCTCTGCGTACGCCAGTTGTCGATAGAATAAAATTGTGGTTTCTTTAAATCGAATCATCATGAAACATATTTTTATTGTCGTATTATTATGTTGCTTGGGCATCGGTTTGCACGGGCAGACACAAAAAGAAGCAGGAATTACGGTGTCGGGTGTAGTGCTTGACGAGACTAAGTTACCCATTCCGGGAGCCAATGTATATTTGAAAGACCGTGCAGGAGTGGGTACCGTGACCGATATGGATGGAAAGTTCTCTCTGAAAGGCGCAGAAGAAAACGATGTGTTGGTCGTCTCTTTTTTGGGGTATGAGAAAGAAAGCATTCGCGTGGGGAAGAAAACGGCTATGCAGAATCTGCAAGTAAACCTTCGTCCGTCTGAAAATACGTTGGATGAGACTGTGGTGGTCGGTCTTGGTTCACAGCGTAAGGTCAGCCTTGTGGGGGCGGTAACCACAGTGGATGTGAAGGACCTTCAGGTACCGGCCACTTCCATCCCCAATATGTTGGGCGGCCGCGTGCCGGGTGTCATTTCATTGCAGACCAGTGGCGAGCCGGGAAAGAACATCTCGGACTTCTGGATTCGCGGCATCGGCACGTTCGGAGCCAACCAAGGTGCTTTGGTGTTGATAGACGGTTTGGAGGGTGACTTGAGCCAGATAGACCCTGCGGATATCGAGAGTTTCTCCGTCTTGAAGGATGCTTCGGCTACGGCGGTATATGGTTCGAGAGGTGCGAACGGTGTCGTATTGGTCACGACGAAGCGCGGTACGGCGGATAAATTGAGGATTACGGGGCGTGTCAACCTCACGGTATCCCACCTGCAAAAAATGCCGGAGTATCTGGGGGCATACGACTACGCCGTGTTGGCCAACGAGGCCCGGTTGGCCCGTGGGGAAGAAGAACTGTATTCTCCGATGGCGTTGGACTTGATTAAATACCAGTTGGACCCGGATCTTTATCCGGATGTGAACTGGCGTGATGAAATCCTGAAGCACAATTCCTTGCAACAGACTTATTACGTGAACGCGCGAGGCGGAGGCAGCGTGGCCCGTTACTTCTTCAGTCTGGGCATGTCGAACGAGCAGGCGGCCTACAAGCAAGACAAGAGTTCGAAGTACAGCGCGGACGTGGCCTACCGTACCTATAATTACCGTAGTAATATCGATGTGGATTTGACCAAGACGACCACGGTGTATTTGGGAACAGAAGGGTACCTTTCTCAAAAGACTGAGCCGGGAAACGTGTCCACAGACGCACTTTGGACAGCACAGCGTACGCTGACTCCTTTAACCATTCCCTTGCAATACTCTACGGGACAGCTTCCGGCTTGGGGCGCCAACAACGAGTATTCTCCTTACGTCATGCTGAACCATACCGGTACGGCAAAGTGGCGTCGTTTCACCAACAAGGTGACGTTGGCCGTAACACAAGACCTTTCAGCTATAACAAAGGGACTGAAGGCCAGGGCGCAACTGGCATACGACACGGAACAGTATTTTAAAGAGGTGCGTAAGGTATTGCCTGAAATGTATTATGCCAGTGGGCGTACGATAGACGGAACGTTGATTATGCGTAAAGTGGTGGATTCTCAAACAGCTTCTTATAGCAATGAGGAATCCCAATGGCATAAGTTGCACTTTGAAACCACGATAAATTACGACCGTCTTTTCGGGAAGGACCATCGTGTAGGCGGATTGCTTTATTATTATATGAGTGACTATCAAAATTCATGGTGTGATATAGATGGATATAATTGCACCAACAGCATGCACAACATTCCCAAGCGTTATCAGGGTTTGTCCGGACGGGTCACTTACGGTTTCCGGGACACGTACTTGCTTGATTTGAATTTCGGTTATACCGGTTCTGAGAATTTCCAGAAAGGTCGCCGTTTCGGTTTCTTCCCTTCCGTGGCTTTGGGGTGGATTCCCACCAACTATGAGTTTATCCGCGACCGCTTGCCTTGGTTGGATTATTTCAAGATACGCGGTTCGTGGGGTCAGGTCGGCAACGACCAGATAACTAACAAGCGTTTCCCTTACCTGACGCTTATGAACGAGAATGCTTCAGCGGGGTGGAACGGTTCCAAAGGTGTGACGGAGTCTTCCATCGGTGCCGATAACCTTCAATGGGAAAAGGCCACCAAGTTGGATCTCGGTATCGATGCGAAGCTCTTCGGGCAGCGGGTGAACTTTACGGTCGATTTCTTCCGCGACCGCCGTGACGACATCTTCCAGCAGCGCACGATGGTGCCCGACTATGTGGGATTGGTGGAACAGCCGTACGGTAATGTGGGTAGTATGGTGAGCTTCGGTGCGGACGGAAATATTTCCTATACCCAGGACTTCGGGCGTGATTTCACGCTGACGCTTCGTGGAAACTTCACTTATACGGCCAATATGGTGAAGACTTGGGAAGAGGCTTTCCAGAAATATGCCTATCAGGAAAAGGCGGACAAACCTTATAATTTCTACTCGGGTTATATCGCGTTGGGATTGTTCCGCGATGAAGACGATGTGAAGTACAGTCCGGATCAAAGCAGTATCGCAGGACGTAAAGTTCTGCCCGGTGACATCAAGTACAAAGATGTGAACGGCGACGGAGTGATTACTTCTGACGACCAGGTGCCTTTGTCCAGCAACCCGAACTATCCGCGTTTGATGTATGGCTTCGGTGCGGAGTTCCGGTGGAAGAAGCTGACGTTGGGACTATTGTTCAAAGGCGTCGGAAATGTGGAGAATTATGTCGTTGATTATTGGAAAAGCGGTTCCGGATTTTTGCCATTTGGCACGGGGACCACGGGAAATGTATTAGCCATTACGGCCAATCAGGGGAATCGTTGGACTCCCCGTGAGATTTCCGGTACTCCGGCCACGGAGAATCCTAATGCCATGTTCCCCCGCCTTTCTTACGGTAACGACCATAACAGCGTGCAGAACTCCACATTCTGGAAAACCAACGCCCGGTATTTGCGTTTGCAAGAGATAAACCTGAGTTATAATTTCACTTCCGGAAAGATATTGAAGGCTGTTGGCGTCTCTTCGCTCGACCTCCAATTCGTAGCCTCTAACGTATGCGTGTGGAGCCCGTTCAAGCACTGGGACCCGGAACTGGCCGCTTATAATGGGACGGCTTACCCCATTCCGGCACGCTATGCTTTCCAAATGTATATTAACTTCTAAACAGAATGCAATGAAAATGAAATTCAATCATATATTGGCAGGAAGCGTATTCCTGACGGTCATGGGTATGACGTTCTCGTGTGATTACTTGGATGTGGATGAATATTTCGATGATACGTTGAAATACGATTCCGTGTTTAGTAACAAACGTTATTTCGAGGCTTATTTATGGGGCGCGGCCGCCCAGTTGCCTGACGAGAGCAAGATTTTCGGGCATGAGTATGCTCCGGGCATTACGGCTGGAGATGACATTTTTACCGTGATGAGTACGGACATATTCCGGGGTTCTGCCTTCACTTTGGGATATGTCACTCCCGATGACTTGCGGGGGATGAACATCTGGAGCGACATGTACAAGATTATCCGCAAAGCCAATATCATGCTGTCACGGATGGACGAATGTCAGGACATGACCACGGCCGACCGTCGCAATTATACGGGTTACATCCATTTTCTGCGTGGCTATGCTTATTACCATATCCTGATGAACTGCGGTCCGGCTATATTGGTGGGCGACCAGGTGTATGAGAGCAATCTGGACGGGATAGCATACAATAATTATCGGGCCACGTATGACGAGACGGTGGAATACATCTGTTCGGAGTTGGAGACGGCGGCGGCTTATTTGCCCGTACGGAGTTCGATGGCGCAGTTCGAGCGTCCCACACGGGGCGCAGCGTATGCTTTGATAGCCCGTGTGCGGCTTCATGCGGCTTCCCCGTTGTTCAATGGGACTTCGGTTACCCGGAAATATTTCGGCAAGTGGCAGCGTAGTTACGACGGGGCGAATTATGTGAACCTGAATTATGACGAGCGTAAATATGCTTTGGCCGCTGCAGCTTGCAAGCGTGTGATGGACATGCAGGCGTATGAATTGTTCACCGTGAAAAAAGACCAAAGTACACCGGACTTGCCGGGGGGCGTACCGACGGCAGACTTTCCAAGTGGTGCCGGAGGCATCGACCCTTTCAAATCCTATTCCTATATGTTTACGGGGGATGAACCCTTTAAGAACAACAGCGAGGTGATTTGGGGGCGTATCTCAGGTGAGGTTTCGGCCTATACACAGCAGTCGTTCCCCGAATTTATGGGCGGTTACAATGGCATGGGTTTGACCCAGAAGATGATTGACGCTTACCGTATGGACGACGGACGTACGATAGAAGAGGCGCGTGCGGACGGCGATTACAAAGAAGGGCCCAACGACTTTACCGATGGACCGAGGGACTTCTCGGGTTATCATTTGGAGGGCGGCATCTGGCAGATGTACGCCAACCGTGAAATGCGCTTTTATGCTTGCGTGGGATTCAGCGGGTGCTACTGGCCCGCGTTGTCGACGACACAGAATGATGTCCGTAATCAGGTCGTGGAATATTGCTTGGACGGGAATGCCAACAAATATGCCAGTAATACCACGGCAGAGAACTATACTCCCACCGGATACGTGATAAAGAAGTATATCTCTTCGTACGACGCGTGGAAAGGGGACGGTAACGAACGTTATGAGAAGGGGTTCCCCATCATCCGTTATGCTGAAATCCTGCTCTCGTATGCGGAAGCGTTGAACGAGCTGACGGCATCCCATTCCGTCACTTTGCCTTCGGGTGAGACTTACATGCTTTCGCACGATGTCAACGAGATAGCCTCGGCGTTCAACCAGGTTCGCTACCGTGCCGGGCTTCCGGGCCTGAAGGCCGCTGAACTGAACGACCGCGACGAGCTTTTCGAGCAAATCAAGCGTGAGCGCATGGTGGAGTTCCTGGGCGAAGGCCGCCGGTTCTACGACGTGCGCCGTTGGGGCATTTATGAAGACGAGGATTCCGAGCCGATTATGGGTTTGAACATAGAGGCCAACAAGAACGGCGGGTTCTACCAGCGTACGGTCGTGAACGAGAGGAACTACCGGGACCGCGTGGTGGACAAGCGGCTCTTGTTCCTGCCCATCAGCAAGTCGGAGTTGCGTAAAGTCCCCTTGCTGGACCAGAATCCCGGTTACAGCGATTAGTATTTACAAACCTTAAAAACAGATGAACCAGATGAAAACGATAATTAAGAAAGCCGGTATACTCTATATGGCCTTATCTTTCGGTCTGACCTCCTGCGAGACATTCGATTTCGGTCAGGAAATGGGGCAGAAAGTGATTTGCATCATCAGCGACGACGACCTTGTGTTTACGGGCATGCACGATTTGAACGAACCGGAGAGCACGGGATATATATCCGTCAATTGCGGCGGCTCGCTCCATATCGACCGTGACGTGGAGGTGGTGATGGAATATTCTCCGGAGGTGCTGGCACAGTACAACAAGTCGAAGTATGACATAGATGAAGAGAAGTATGCGAAAGAACTGGATTCCCGTTACTACACGATTCCCGAGATGCGGGTGACGCTGAAGGCTTCGAGTGCGGACACCTATGACACGATGCCCATCCGTGTCCGTCCGGAAGGTCTTTCTCCCGACAGCATTTACTTCATCCCCCTTCGCATCCGTTCCGTGTCGGCTTATTCGGTGAATCCGGACAAGAGCCAGGTGCTTTACCGTGTTTATATGAAGAACCTTTATGCCCGTAGCGACGAGGCTTCCATTTACAATGCCACGGGTACGACCCAGAAGGACGGGGAGAACGAGGTGGAGGCGGCGGCGTCTCAGACCTTCCATCCTCTGACGAAGAACACTTTCCGCATATTTGCGGGAATCAAAGGCTATGAGACGGATGCGGATGTGATTCGCAAGAATGGCATCATCGTTCAGGTGAACGAAGACCACAGCCTGACGATGCGTCCATACGATGAGGATTCCATAGAGGTGGCACCCGTGGACGCTTCCCGTCCGGATTATTACGGTGAGTATAGTTTGTCGGAAGTATATGGTGGGAAAAAGCGCCAACGCTTCGATTTCAAGTACAAATACCGTTTCAAGGGTGATACGCAATGGGAGACGGTTAATTTGCGTTCCTTGCGCAATGTTACGCTCGACTTGATTGATGAATGACGGCCGTTGCGTATCGGGTGGCCATTCCCGTCCCAGGTAAGGAGGGGTGGGGATGGCCGCTTTTCATGTCCCTCCTTTCGTCTTTTTCGTAAGGTGCGGGGGCGAAGCCGTGTTTTTCGTCTGTTCGGAGGATTATCCGGAAGTGATATACCAAAATGTCAATTTGTTAATTCCGACCTTGTGTGGCTCGATTATCCGTGTCTTTGTCAGGGGCCGGTGGAAAATACGCGATTCTCGCGCCGTTTCGCGCAAGCGGAATGTATGCCCTTTGCCTGTTTTTTCCGATATTGTGACGGGTACAAGTGCGTTTCCTGCGCAAAGTGGAAAGTGGAGCGGGAGTTTTTCGGCTATCCGGGTTTACAAAATGACAGCACGGTTTGGTATGCCGTTTCGTTCCGATTAGACGAAAAAGCGGCGTTTTACGCAGTCCACCGCCTCGTTGGCAGCGGCGTTTTCCGACGACAGGCGCATGCCGTCGCGTCGGCATGAGGAGGAAAAAAGTGTTGATTCCGTCACGCGATAAATTTTCCGACTTCAAAATCGCAACCTTTTGGTGAACAAATATAAAAAACGTCCCTGAAGTCTTAAAAAAAGTATGCGAAATAGCGGCTTACAGCCGCTGATTTATGCTTTTCGCATGGCTTTTCGGTTTTTCAAAATGGCTGTCTGTGGTTATTCTGTAACTTGAAACGTTGGTTTCGCTTTCATATTGTCAATTTGGAGTTTGCTGTCCGGGTTCGGCCGTGGAACGTACCCTTTTGCGTCGGGGAATGCACGAGGTCGGCACGGGCTGGACGAGGTATCATTATGATTTCCGCCCGATGTTTTTGGGGCATAGGCACAATTTCTTCATGGAAACGTTCTTGCAAATCATAAAAATCAGTAACTTTAGCCTGATAATTTGTTTCAATGAGATTGATATTATGTATTATACCATTAAGGAAGCTACCGCGCAAGATTGCGGCTTGATAAACCGCTTGGCTTGGAAAGCTTTTCCGCCGACTTACCAGGCCATACTGACGCCGGAGCAGATCGAGTATATGATGCACTGGATGTATGACGAAGCCAGCTTGCGCCGCCAGATGACGAAGGAAGGTCATGTCTATTTTATTATTCATGTGGAGGGAGAGCCGGCCGGTTATGTGTCTGTGCGGCCGGAGGATGCCGGCGTGTTCCATCTGGAGAAAATTTATGTTTTGCCTGATTTTCAGGGATGCCATTGTGGAAGTGCCTTGTTCCGCCATGCCGTGGCGTATGTAAGACGGGTTTGTCCGGAGGCGCGGGCGATAGAGCTGAACGTGAACCGGCAAAATCCTGCGCTTGGTTTTTATCGCCGTATGGGCATGCGCATCGACCGTGAAGGCGATTTCGATATCGGTAACGGGTTCTATATGAATGATTATATCATGCGCCTTGAACTCTAAGAAAGGGAGAAAAAGTTTGTGGATTTTGTTGGCCGTTTGATTGAAAAGTAGTAATTTTGCAAGCCGATTATTATCAAAAAGACGATAAAAGTCTTAGAACCTGCGTGTTAATAGCTCTTTCATTGGCCTGGAAGGGTGGTTAGGGAATCGCAGAAAAAGGAATTTAAAGTTTTTTTAGTAGTAACAATTTTATTTTTAAATTAAAGAATGAATACTTTAAGTTACAAGACCATTTCGGCCAATAAGGAGACCGTGAAGAAGGAATGGGTTGTTGTAGATGCAACAGACCAAGTATTAGGTCGTCTCGGCTCTAAGGTGGCAAAATTATTAAGAGGTAAGTATAAGCCGAACTTTACGCCTCACGTGGACTGCGGTGATAATGTGATTATTATCAATGCAGACAAGGTGAAGTTGACCGGTAAGAAATGGACGGAACGCGTATATCTCCGTTATACAGGTTATCCCGGTGGTCAGCGTGAAATGACTCCGGCCCGTTTGATGTCTCGTCCTAACGGTGCGGATAAGTTGGTGAGAAAAGTAGTAAAGGGAATGTTGCCTAAGAATCGTTTGGCAGACCAGTTGCTGGGTCATTTGTATATCTATGCCGGCAGCGAGCACAAACACGAGGCACAGCAACCTAAAGTTATTGATATAAACCTGTATAAATAATAAGTGATGGAAGTAGTTAATGCATTAGGCAGACGTAAGAGCGCCGTAGCTCGCGTATATGTTAGCGAGGGTACAGGAAAGATTACTATTAACAAGAGAGACCTTGCAGAGTACTTTCCCTCTACAATTCTTCAATATGTGGTAAAGCAGCCTCTGTCTACTTTGGGTGTAGAAGAAAAATATGACATCAAGGTGAATGTATACGGCGGTGGTTTTACCGGCCAGTCTCAGGCGTTGCGTCTTGCAATCGCCCGCGCATTGGTGAAAATCAATGCAGACGACAAGAAGGCACTTCGCGCAGAAGGGTTCATGACACGTGATTCCCGCGTTGTTGAACGTAAGAAGCCGGGTCGTCCGAAAGCACGTCGTAGATTCCAGTTCAGTAAACGTTAATATCGGCCGTTTATCGAGCTGCATAAACGTTTAGTATCTAAACCCGTGGGATTCTTAGGGACTACCTGTGGGTTGGTTGAGAAAACAAAAAAGAAAGTAAACGATTAAAAAAGAAAAAACAATGTCAAGAACTAATTTTGATACCTTATTGGAAGCTGGTTGTCACTTCGGCCACTTGAAAAGAAAATGGAATCCGGCAATGGCTCCTTATATCTTTATGGAACGTAATGGTATTCATATCATCGACCTCCATAAGACTGTGGCTAAAATCGACGATGCCGCAGAGGCTTTGAAACAAATCGCAAAATCGGGAAAGAAGATTTTGTTCGTTGCTACTAAAAAACAAGCTAAGCAGGTCGTAGCTGAGAAAGCTGCGGCTGTGAACATGCCTTATGTAATCGAACGTTGGCCGGGTGGTATGTTGACCAACTTCCCGACCATCCGCAAGGCTGTGAAGAAGATGGCCAATATCGATAAGTTGACGGCTGACGGGACTTATTCCAATTTGTCAAAGCGCGAGATTCTTCAGATCTCCCGCCAACGTGCCAAGTTGGAGAAGAATTTGGGTTCTATTGCCGATTTGACTCGTCTTCCGTCTGCACTTTTCGTGGTAGACGTATTGAAAGAGCAGATTGCTGTCCGCGAAGCTAACCGTTTGGGTATCCCTGTGTTTGCTATCGTAGATACGAACTCAAATCCTGATAACATCGATTTCGTTATTCCGGCAAACGATGATGCAAACAAGAGTGTTGAGGTGATACTCGAAGCTTGTTGTGCGGCTATTGCTGAAGGCCTGGAAGAACGTAAGGCAGAAAAAGTGGATGTGGAGGCTGCTGGCGAGGCGGAAAATAAACCCCGTAAACGTACGACTAAGGCTCGTGTAGAGAAGTCGGAAGAGGCAGAGGAAGAAACTGTCGAGACGGCTGAAGCTGAAGCATAATTGATTTAATCACACGTAATACAAGATAAGATTATGGCTGTTACAATGGCAGATATTACCAAGCTCCGTCAAATGTCGGGAGCGGGTATGATGGATTGCAAGAAGGCTTTGGAAGAAGCTGGCAATGACATCGAGAAAGCAATGGAAATCATTCGTAAAAAAGGTCAGGCCGTAGCTGCTAAGCGTTCAGACCGCGAGGCTGCAGAAGGCTGTGTGCTGGTAAAGGCTGAGAATGGTTTCGGTGCGATTATCGCTTTGAAGTGTGAAACGGACTTTGTAGCCAAGAACGAAGATTTCGTGAAGCTGGCGAAGGATATTCTTGATTTGGCTGTAGCTAACAAATGCAAGACTTTGGACGAGGTGAAGGCTTTGCCGATGGGTAAGGCGACTGTGGCAGATGCTGTGGTTGACCGTAGCGGTATCACCGGAGAAAAAATGGAGTTGGACGGTTATATGGTGATTGAAGGTGAGGACATCGCTGTGTACAACCATCAGAACAAGAACCAACTTTGTACCATGGTTGCTTTGAACAAGAAAGTGGCTGAGGAATTTGGGCACGCAGTGGCCATGCAGATTGCAGCCATGAATCCTCGTTCGATTGACGAAAGCGACTATCCGGCAGACGTATTGGCCAAGGAGAAAGAAATCGCTGCTGATAAAGCACGTCAGGAGGGCAAGCCTGAGAATATGATTGAGAAGATTGCTACCGGACGTCTGAATAAGCTGTTCAAGGAAGAATGCTTGTTGAAGCAGGCTTTCATTCAGAATGATAAGATCAGCGTGGCTGACTATTTGAAGGGTGCCGACAAGGATTGTACGGTGACAGCTTTCAAGCGTTTTACCTTGCGTGCTGAATAATTTTTCATACGCGAATATATTTTAGAGGAAGAGCAGGACATCCCGACGGATTGTCCTGCTCTTTTTTCGTTAAAATAACGTTATTAGGTTTAAGGCGTGCGGGTGTAGAAAATAAATCTGTATTTTTGCAGTATAATTTAAAAGAAAATAGAGTCATGAAGATACTGGCAGTAGGCATGAACTATGCCAAGCACAATAAAGAGCTTGACGGAACGTTATATAAACCGGAAGAACCTGTAATTTTCGCAAAGCCGGATTCGGCTTTATTGAAGGATGGGAAACCTTTCTTTATCCCGGATTTTACGAAACAGTGTGATTACGAAACTGAATTAGTGATCCGTATTTGCCGGTTAGGCAAGAACATCGCTCCGCGTTTTGCTTATCGTTATTACGATGCAGTGACGGTGGGGATTGATTTTACGGCACGGGATTTGCAGAGAAAGTTTAGAAAGGAGGGGCTGCCGTGGGAACTTTGCAAGGGGTTCGACAGCTCTGCGGCCATCGGAGATTTTGTGTCCAAGGAAGAGCTTCCGGATATCCAGCAGATACCTTTTCATCTGGATATCGACGGGCATACGGTGCAGGAAGGGTATTCGGGCGATATGCTCTTTGCGGTAGATGAACTTATCGCATACGTCAGCCGCTTCTATACGCTGAAGATAGGTGACCTGCTGTTTACCGGCACGCCTTCGGGGGTAGGGCCTGTAGCTGTGGGACAACATTTACAGGGGTATATCCAGGAACGAAAAGTTTTGGATTTTAATGTGAGGTGAAAGAATGAGATTAAAGACGGCCATATTTTTGCTTCTGGCGTGCATGACACGTTTGTGGGCACAGGAATTTACTTATGTGGATTGGAATATATTGCGTCCGGATACGTTGCCGGTCCAATATACGGAAGTGATTCCTTTGGACGAGGATTACCGTAGTTTCCGCTACGAAGTCCGTTTGGATTATCCTGAATATGTCCGTTTGACCGCAACGGAAGCAGAGCGTGTGGCTGTATGGGGAAAGGACTTGCCGGAGAATCCGGACGTTTATTGCCAAGTGGCGGTAAGCCGGAAGAAAGGTGTTTTGGATGTGGCTTTTGTCCCTATCGTACGGCGTGGAGGGAAATATTATAAGTTGGCGAGTTTCAAAATGAATATCGTCCGTAGTCCGAAAACACTTACGAGGGCATTGTCGGTTGCGGCGGGAAAGACGGCTGCGGAAAGATATGCCTCTAATTCGGTGCTGTCTCAGGGGCGTTGGGTGAAAATCGGTATTACGGAAGATGGAGTGTATCGTCTGACTGCGGCTGATTTGAGGCGGATGGGATTCAATGACCCTTCCCGAGTGAAACTGTATGGCTATGGGGGGCATGTGCAGGACGAAGTGATAGATGCCGATACGGATTTTGACGATTTGGAAGAAGTTCCTCTTTATCGTGACGAACGGGGACTTTTGTTTTTCGGCAAGGGGCTGATTTCATGGTCGGCCACGGACCGTAGAGGGCGGGCGACCCACCGTGTGAATACTTTTGCAAAGCAGGCTTGTTATTTTCTTACGGAAGGGGATTCGCCCAGAACGATAGAAAAAGCAGCCGTGTCCGGCTCTCCACAGAAGAATTTGGATTACACGCCGGCAAATGTATTGTATAAGAAAGAAGAATACGCATGGTACCAGTCGGGGCGTAACTTTTACGAGTCTGCCAATTACGCCTCTTCTAATTCGCGTACTTATCAGTTGCCGGTTGTGGATCCCGTTGCGTCTGCGGGTGGTTCCTTGAAAGTGAGTTTTACGGCACATACTACCAAAGACGAAGGTGATTCTTATGTGACTCCTACGGTCGATGGAGTGAAATTGTCTGCCATGAGAATTAGTTGGTCTGGAGAATACGATGCGGCAAAGGAAGGGACTCAGACTTACACGTTGAACACCTTGCATGAGGGAACGACGGGAACCCAAGTCACTTTGGTTTCTACGGCCGGAGTGGATGGCCGTTTGGGCTATCTTGAGTTGTGTTACCGCAGGCAACTCAAAATGCGTGATGCTTTTTTGTATATTCGTCATACGGAAACTGTGCCCAGTAATTTTGTGATAGATGCCAATGGGAGGAGCGGATTGAAGTTGTGGTGTTTGGGACGTAGGGGCAATCCTATGACGGAATACCAAGGTACATGGTCCGGCTCTACCTATACGGTTCCGGTATCCGACCCGACCGTGGAATATGTGGCAGTGGATGTGAATGCGGATTTTCCATCGCCCTCTTATATCGGCGAGGTGGCCAATCAGAATTTGCATGCCACGCCTGCTACCGACATGGTTATCATTATTCCAGCCAGCGGTAAACTTTATGCACAGGCGGAGCGTTTGGCCGAAGCTCATCGGAGTGTGGATGGCTTGCGTGTACAAATCGTGCGTGCCGACCAGATTTATAATGAGTTCTCTTCCGGGACACCGGATGCTACGGCCTATCGCCGTTTTATGAAAATGTTGTATGACCGTGCAGCGACAGATGCCGATATGCCCCGCTACCTCTTGTTGTTCGGCGACGGCATGTGGGACAACCGTATGATAACGGCCGACACGCGTGGTCTTAATCCGGATGATTATCTGCTTTGTTACGAATCGGAGAATTCTCTCAGCCATACCTCCAGTTTCGTGATGGAAGACTATTTCGGGCTTTTGGACGATGGCGAAGGAGATAATTTGATGAAAAATAAGATAGATTTGGGTATCGGCCGTTTCCCGGTGACGACGGAGGCGGAAGCCAAGATTCTGGTGGACAAGACGGTTGATTATATGGAGAACAAGTACGCCGGCTCTTGGAGAAATGTGATTTGTGTGATGGGCGACGATGGAGACAACAATGACCATATCGGGAAAGCCGAACTTATTGCAAAACAGGTGGAAGAAGAACATGCCAGCATGCAGGTAAACCGTATTTATTGGGATGCTTATAAAAGGGAAGCCGGTGCTTCCGGATATTCTTACCCTGCTGTGACGGCGGACATTAAGCAACAGATGGAGGAGGGATGCCTGGTGATGAATTATTCGGGGCATGGAAATCCACGTGAATTGTCGCATGAGTTGGTGCTGAAGATGGCTGATTTTTCTTCTTTTTCTTCACCTAATTTGCCTTTGTGGATTACGGCTGCTTGCGATGTGAATCCTTTTGATATGATGGAAGACAACATCGGCGAGCGGGCTGTGCTGAACCCAAAAGGAGCGGCCGTGGCTTTTTACGGAACCACCCGGACGGTGTATTCCGACCGTAACAGTTTGATGAATCGTTATTTTACAAGGTCTGTTTTGGGGAAAGATATGTATGGTCGACGCAATGCAGTAGGAGATGCCGTTCGTTTAGCTAAAGTAGAATTGCTTTCACCGCATTATTGCGAAAATCATGGATATAGTATTTGTTCACATTATAATGACGAATCGGTGAATAAACTCCATTATGTCCTTTTGGGCGATCCTGCTTTGAAACTCGGGGTTCCCGAGTATAAACTCGTGGTAGATAGCATTAACGGGACACAAATTGGGGATGATTTGCCTTTTGCCAATTTTGAGGCGGGAAGTATAGCCCGTGTATCCGGACATGTGACAGATGCTTCAGGTACCCGATTGCCTGATTACTCGGGCGTGCTTTCTGCAATGGTATATGACAGTGAAAGTGTCATTACCTGTTTGAACAATGATGGACAATCGGATACTGCCGTGGTTTATGTGACGCGTGACAAACGTTTGTATACCGGTAGCGATTCCATTAAGCAGGGTGAGTTTACCATTACGTTTCCGGTACCGATGGATATCAAGTATTCAGGAGAGACCGGTCGGGTTTTGTTGTACGCAATCGACAATGGGAAGCGGCGTGAGGCTAATGGGTATACGGAAAATGTGACGGTGGGCGGCAGCAGTGATGAATTGTCCGGAGACAAAGAGGGGCCGAAGATTACGGCTTATCTGAACCGTGAGGATTTCATTTCCGGGGGAACGGTTAACGCTTCACCTTATTTCGTGGCATTGTTGGAAGATGAGAGTGGGATTAATGTGACCAATACGGCTGTGGGGCACGATTTGGAGCTTACGATAGACGGAGATCCTGCTATGACTTATATTTTGAATAATGATTACGTAAGTGACTTCGGCGATTACCGGAGGGGGCAATTGGCTTACGTCATACCTACATTGCCGAATGGCAAGCATACCCTGACTTTCCGGGCATGGGATGTGATGAATAATTCCTCCACCGTGACTTTGGATTTCAATGTAGACAGCAGCCTTAGTCCTGATTTGATAAATCTGACTTGCACGAACAATCCGGCTCGTGAGCAGACTACGTTTATTATGCGGTATGACCGTCCGGGCACGGAGTGTAGTTTTATGCTCGAAGTATTCGATTTTGCCGGACGCAAGCTATGGACGCATACGGAAGAGGGGATGTCGGAAGACGGGATTTACCGAGTGAATTGGAATTTGACGACATCTACCGGCATGCCGCTTTCCACCGGAGTCTATTTATATCGGGCTACTGTGTCTACACCGGACAGTAAGGCGGTATCCCGTGCGAATAAAATCATTATATTAGGCAATAAATAGAAAAGCCTCACGTTATTTTATCATGTGAAAAAGAAAGAAAACCAGTATGAAGAAATATCTGTTTGCTATTTTGTGCCTGTGGTGTGGCACGATGTTATCCCTACATGCACTGGACAAAAAAAATATGTTCAACCCCGTAACCACCAGTGTGACCTCTCAATCCATTGCGCCGGATGCGCGTGGCGGTGCGATGGGCGATCTTGGGGCGGCCACGGAGCCGGACGTGAGTTCGCAGTATTGGAATCCGGCCAAGTATCCTTTTTGTATCGGTCGGGCAGGAGTTGCCGTGAACTATACACCTTGGTTACGTCAGTTGGTCAATGATATTAACTTGGCATACGTGAGCGGTTTCTATCGTTTGGGTGATTATCAGGCGTTGAGCGCTTCCCTCCGTTACTTCTCTTTGGGGGAAGTGTCTACGAGTAGCGATATGTCTTCATCGGATAACATGACCATCAGTCCGTATGAAATGTCGGTGGATGTAGCCTATTCCCGTATGTTGAGCGAAACGTTCTCGGCGGCTGTAGCTTTGCGTTTTATTTATTCCGACATTACTTACGATTATTCGGATGAGACGAGTCCCGGTAAAGCTTTTGCTGCGGACATAGCACTTTATTGGAACCGTTACTTTACGGGGCGTACGCGGGAGTGGAACATGGGCATCGGCTTGAACATCAGTAATATCGGTAGTAAGATTTCTTACGGTGGAGATGATAACTCCGAATTCATCCCGACGAATTTGCGTTTGGGAGTCAATTTCCTCATTCCTATAAATGAGTATAACAAGTTCTCCATTGCGGCTGATGCCAATAAACTTTTGGTGCCGACTTATCCGAAACAGAACGAAGGCGAAGCCGATCAGGATTATACGGATCGTGTACAGCGGGATTATTACGATATATCCCCCATTGCCGGTATTTTCAAGAGTTTTGGTGATGCCCCCAACGGTTTTAAGGAAGAAATGCAAGAGATACAATGGAGCATGGGCTTGGAGTACATATATAATGACCGCTTTTCGCTTCGTGCCGGTTACCATCACGAGAGCGAAAACAAGGGAAACCGCAAGTACTTCACCGTGGGTGCCGGTTTTCGGATGAGTGTATTTTCGTTGGATGCCGGTTACGTATTCTCTACGGCTCAAAGCAATCCGCTTGACCAGACCATGCGTTTCACTTTAGGTTTTGATTTGGACGGTATGAAAGATTTGTTCGGTCGTCGTCGTTAATCGTAAAGGGTAAATCATGGGAAAGATTAGAGTGGGTTTCGGTTTCGACGTACACCGTTTGGTGGAAGGACGTGAATTATGGTTGGGGGGGATACGTTTGGAGCATTCCATGGGGCTGTTGGGGCATAGCGATGCCGATGTCTTGATTCATGCCATCTGCGATGCCCTTCTCGGGGCAGCCAATATGAGAGATATCGGTTATCATTTTCCGGATACGGGAGAGGAGTTTCGTGACATCGACAGTAAAATCTTGTTGCGCAAGACAGTGGAACTGATTGGCACGAAAGGCTACCGTGTGGGGAACGTCGATGCCACGGTTTGTGCGGAGCGTCCGAAATTGAAACCTCATATTCCCGCCATGCAGGTTTGTCTGGCTGAGGTGATGGGTATTGATGCAGACGACGTGTCTGTAAAAGCTACAACCACAGAAAAGTTAGGTTTTACAGGGCGAGAAGAAGGTATTTCCGCATACGCGACCGTGCTTATTGAAAGTTAAAAGTATAGACGCTCATCCAATCGTTGAACTCTTTTTCCATTTTATATCCTGGCTCGGTTTGTAAGTCCGGGCTGTTTTTTGCGCCGTAAACATAGACGGTCGTGTCTTCTTCTGCGACATAATGTCGGATGTCAGTCGTGTGTTCCACGATGGCGATTTCTTGTTTGTCACCGATGAAGTGGGTTATAAGGAGAAGGGTGTTCTTTTCCTCGTGGTCGGGACCGTAAAGCAAGATTCGTTTCGCGTGTGAAGGCCATTCTCTGTCCGAGGTGCGATTCACGTATTCCATGGGGCGTTCGCACCATGCATAAGCGATAAACGCCGCCACGAATATGCCGGCCAGAACTTTGGGGACGCGCTGCAAGCCCAAGGCGAGATAGTAGGCTACAGCCACTAAACACAGTGGAACGGAAGGGCTGATATACCGAGTCGCTTTCCAGTTGGCCATCCACATGACAACTACGGCCCATGCCATGGTGCATACGAACAACCATGCGCCCGGCAGTCGGTGGGAATGGAACGGTTGTTTCGGTTTACGGACAAGGAGGGTTACCAAGTAGAGAATAATGGCTGTTCCCCATACGGGGGTGAGTATGCGTAAGGCGGTGATGTAGCCCAGTCCTATTACGGTAAGCCTCAAGTTGCTAAGCCAGTCGCCGCCTTGCATCTTATCTGCTACTTCCGTTGCGCGGGCATCATGCAGAAAGTTGAAGAAACCTTCATAAAGGAGTACGCATAAGAGCAGGCTGGCTATGCCCAGAACCGGGTAAAAGCCCAAGTCCTTGTAAGCGTGTTGACGGCAACTGTACACAGCAAGGCATAAGAGGGTAAATCCGAAAAACAAGGCATTGAAGTATCCACATGACAATAAGGCGGCTGATATGGCAAGCCCACCCGTAAAAGTACCGGGTGCCCAAAGTGTCTGTTGGTTGTGGATGCGTGCGGCTGCTCGCAGGCACCAATAGGCCCAAAGGACAAATAGCCATTCCGCCATGAGGTATTCGCGAGCCTGTAGGACGTTTGAAACGGAGACAGGATTCATATAGGCCAATAGCAGGCAGAAAGTCGTCAACATGGTCTTTCCAGGAAATAACATGCGTAAGAGGAGTGCCATGGACAGGAAAGACAGGCCGAAAAACACAAGGTTCAACCCGCAACTGCGGCGGATTAGTACATCTGTCGATGGAGTGTCCACTCCTGTCAGTGCGCAACGCAGAGCCATATAATAGAGGCTGGCATGCGAGCCGTCCCTATTGTCATGATGTAATGCGGCCAAATCGTCCCACAAACCTTCCAGTCCCCCGCGGTCGTCGATGTAACATTGTTGGCGTAGTTCCTTTCCCGTAAGGATATGTCCGGCCTCGAACGTCTTCTTTCCCCACCCCGGCAGGTTGTAGGCAAGACTGACGGAAGTCGGGTCGTCGATGTACATGTATTCCTTTTCGTGTATCCAGTATAGTCTGGTGAGAAGGGCCAGAAAGAAAACGAGTAGGATGGGCCATGCGTGGAATATCTTTTGTGCCCGGTGGACAGAGAGAGAAGTCGGTTTTTCCATATTTGTTTCTTATAATGTTTGGTTATGATAAGCTTTACGGTAATTCATCGGAGTCAGTCCCGTCGTTTTTTTGAAGATACGGTTGAAATAAGCTTGGTCTTCAAAGCCCAGTTGGTAAGCTATTTCCTTAATCGGAGTCAGTTCCGTCACCAGACGAAGCTGTGCTTTCTCCATCCTTTTCTTGTTGATATAGCATAAAGGTGTCATTTTCATTTCCCGTTTGAAGATTCTGATCAGATGGTCTTTGGACAGGCAGGATAGGGCAGCCAAAGCTTCAATGTCCGGTTTGGCATTCAGGCGTGTACGTATATAAGCCAAAACCCGGGTGATGCGTTCATCAGCTACGTATTTTTTCGGTTGTGCCTGATGCAGGAATTCTGCTAGTAATTGGTAGATAATGCCACGGGATTCCACCCGTGCATACAGTTCCCGTTGTTTGTTCTTCAGGATGTTGCGGGTAAGTGCCGGACTGTTGTCATAATATTGCGGGTCGGTTTGCGTAAGTTCCAAACCCGGGCACAGTTTATACAATTTCCGGATGTAGGAAAGTGTTTCGTTTTCCGTCCGGATTTCTGTCGGGAGTTCCCAGTCTTCCAGAATATCGTGGTCGGATTCGTTATAAATGTGGATATAATAATGGCAAAACTCTCCATGGCAAATGTAACTGTGTGTGGTAAAGGCCGGAATGATATACATAAGCCCGGGATGCAAATCTTGTTTTTTGTCGGGTAGTTCGATTTGTGCATACCCTTTCGTTACATAATATATTCGGGTGAACGGGCTACAGATGTTTTTGTAGTTCCAGTTCTCTCTGCAACAAGCTTCCCCGATGTGAAGCACGAGGAAGTGCATTTGGTCGATGTCATTGTTCATAGATTTTGTATTTCGGCTTTTGGGGGCAAATATAGTGAAAAAGCTTTTGAACGGAGAGGCTTACACGATATTTTTTCCTCGTAGGGAAAGATAAGAAGTCGATATAATCCTATTCTTTGACGGCTTAGTACCATTTTCCCGGAGATGGAATCACTAATTTTGCATCGGATGAACAAGAGAGTGTTTTTCCACAATATGATTATTCACAAACTACCTTTAATATTATGAACAAGTATCCTAAGATTGGTATTCGTCCGACCATCGACGGTCGACAGGGCGGTGTCCGCGAAAGTTTGGAAGACAAGACCATGAGTTTGGCTCGGGCTGTCGCAGATTTGATTTCTTCGCACGTGAAGTATGGCGGCGGTACGCCGGTGGAATGCGTGATTGCCGACGGCACGATAGGGCGCGTGGGCGAGAGTGCTGCCTGTGCCGAGAAATTCGAGCGTGAAGGGGTCGGGGCCACGATTACCGTAACTTCCTGCTGGTGTTATGGCTCGGAGACGATGGACATGAATCCTTATTGGCCGAAAGCCGTATGGGGCTTCAACGGGACAGAACGGCCGGGAGCCGTATATTTGGCAGCCGTATTGGCCGGACATGCCCAAAAAGGATTGCCCGCATTCGGCATCTACGGGCATGACGTACAGGATTTGGATGACAATTCCATTCCGGCCGACGTGGCCGAGAAGATATTGCGTTGGGCGCGTGCAGCCGTGGCTGTGGCTCAGATGCGCGGGCAAAGCTATTTGTCCATCGGCAGCCAGTGCATGGGTATTGCCGGCAGCATAGTAGACCAGAATTTCTTCCAGGAGTATCTGGGCATGCGCAATGAGAGTGTCGATGAAACCGAAATCCTGCGCCGCATGGAAGAGGGCATTTACGACCACGAAGAATATGCGAAAGCCATGGCCTGGACGGAGAAATATTGCAAGACGAAGGAGGGATGGGACAAGAACCGTCCCGAACGGCAGAAAACCCGGGAGCAGAAAGATGCCGACTGGGAGTTTGTGGTGAAGATGACCCTTATCGTGCGTGACTTGATGAAGGGTAATCCCCGGCTTCGTGAGATGGGCTTCAAGGAGGAGGCCATCGGGCATAATGCCATTGCCGCCGGTTTCCAAGGACAGCGCCAGTGGACGGACTGGAAACCCAACGGCGATTTCACGGAAGCCCTGATGTGCAGCACGTTCGACTGGAACGGTATCCGCAAGGCATACGTGTTGGCTACTGAAAACGACTCCTGTAACGCTGTGGCCATGTTGTTCGGCAACTTGCTGACCGGTTGCGGGCAGATGTTCAGCGACGTGCGTACGTATTGGAGTCCCGAAGCCGTGAAGCGTGTGACGGGAAAAGAACTGACCGGTCTGGCAGCGGGGGGCATGATTCATTTGATTAACTCGGGTGCCACCACGTTGGATGCCACGGGCGAAAGCACCAATGCGGCAGGCGAGCCCTGCATGAAACCTTGTTGGGAGATGACGGAGAAGGACGCTGAGGCTTGCCTGAAGGCCACCAACTGGTTGCCGGCCGACCGTGATTATTTCCGTGGGGGCGGTTTTTCCAGCAACTTCTTGTCGAAAGGAGGGATGCCCGTCACCATGTCGCGTCTGAATCTGGTGAAAGGATTAGGTCCGGTGCTTCAGATTGCCGAAGGATGGACGGCCGATGTGGATCCGGAAATCCATGAGGTGCTTAACAAGCGTACCGACCCCACTTGGCCTACAACTTGGTTCGTGCCCCGTTTGTGCGACAAACCGGCTTTCCGTGATGTCTATTCCGTGATGAACAACTGGGGAGCCAACCACGGAGCCATCAGTTACGGCCACATCGGGCAAGATTTGATTACGTTGGCTTCGATGCTCCGCATTCCCGTCTGCATGCACAATGTGGAGGAAGACAAGATATTCCGTCCGGCGGCGTGGAATGCGTTCGGCATGGACAAGGAGGGAGCCGACTACCGTGCATGTCGGGTGTATGGACCTATTTATAAATGATAAGTGAATAATGTTTAGTGTTGAAAGTTGACAGATTGTCCGGACGGGAAACTTGTGAAAGTTTCTCCGTCCGGTTCTGTCTGTTGTTTTCGACGTTGATTTTTGAATGGCTTTGAAAAAAAGAAAGATGATATGATAACCTCAGAACAGATAGAAAAATTCATAATGCAGGCCCACCGTGTGGGGGATGCCGGTTTGACCGTTTGCAGCAGCGGCAACCTTTCCTGGCGCATCGGAGAGGAGGCTTTGGTGTCTGGTACCGGTTCTTGGGTGCCCTCTTTGACAAAAGAGAAAGTAGCCGTATGCCGTGTGGCCGACGGGGAAGTCTTGAACGGAGTGAAGCCCTCGATGGAGAGCGGATTCCATCTCGGTGTCCTGCGCGAGCGTCCCGATGTGGATGTCGTGCTCCACTTCCAGTCGCCTTACGCTACGGCGGTGGCCTGTATGAAGGAGATACCCCGAAACTTCAACGTGACGGCGGAGGTGCCTTGCCACGTGGGGAGCGAGATACCCGTGATTCCTTATTTCCGTCCCGGTTCACCCGAGTTGGCGGAGCAGGTGAAGGCAGCTCTGAAAGACCATAATTCCTGTTTGCTGCGCAAGCACGGGCAGGTGGTGTGCGGGAAGGATTTCGACCAGGCTTTCGAGCGTGCCATGTTCTTCGAGATGGCCTGCCGCATCATCGTGCTCTCGGGAGGCCGTTATGAAGTCCTTTCGCAGGAAGAAATAGACGATTTGGAAACTTATATATTGGGCAAGAAACCATGAGTACGTTCTTGGCTGTGGATTTCGGAGCCGGAAGCGGACGGGTGATAGCCGGGCGCGTGTCCGGCGGGCAGTTGGGACTGGACGAATTGCATCGCTTCCCCAACCGGCAAGTACGGTTGGGCGGACATGTGTACTGGGACTTCCCTGCCTTGTTCGAGGAGATGAAAGAGGGGCTGCGCCGTGCTGCGGCCAAGTATGCCGATGTGGAAAGCATCGGCATCGACACGTGGGGTGTGGACTACGGGTTGGTGGACAGGGCCGGCAATCTGATGGGGAATCCTTTGTGTTACCGTGACGCTTCCACGGCCGACACCCCGGAGGAAGTGTTCGCCCGTATAGACGAGGCAGCGCATTACGCCGAAACCGGCATACAGGTGATGCCCATCAATACGATGTTCCAGCTCTATGCCCGGAAAAAAGAGAATGAGGCTTGGTTGCGCGAAGCCCGCCATTTGCTGTTCATGCCCGATTTGTTTGCCTATTATCTGACCGGCGTGCCCGGCAATGAATATTGTATCGCATCGACATCCGAACTTTTGGATGCGCGTAGACGCACATGGAACATGTCGCTGATACGCGAACTGGGTTTGCCGGAACATCTGTTCGGCGAGTTGTTGGAGCCGGGAACTGTCCGTGGGACGTTGTGCCCGGAAGTCGCTGCCGAGGTCGGCCTGTCCCCGGGAGTCAAGGTGGTGGCCGTAGGTTCTCACGATACGGCCAGTGCCGTGCATGCTGTTCCTTTCCGCAAGGGAAAGGAGGCGGTCAGTGCTTTTCTCAGTTCCGGCACGTGGTCGTTGCTGGGTGTCGCCTTGGACGAGCCTGTGTTGACCGAAGAGGCCCGCCGTGCAGGGTTTACCAACGAAGGCGGCGTGGGTGGACATATCCGCTTCCTGCAAAACATCACGGGTTTGTGGATATTGCAATGCCTCGTCCGTCAATGGGAAACTCGTGGATGGCGTGCCGGTTACGATTTCCTGATAGCCGAGGCGGAGCAAGCAGAAGATGTTTCGTCCATAGATGTCGATGCACCGGATTTCAAGCATCCGGCTGATATGGAAAAGGCCATTGCGGACTATTGCCGGGTCCGGGGAACGAAAGTGCCGGTTACGCAAGGCGAATATGTGCGTTGCGTGTTGCAGTCGTTGGCGGAGCGTTACCGGATGGGGATACAACAAATGAACGCCCTGTTGCCCCGGCCCGTGGAGTGCCTGCATGTCATCGGCGGCGGATGCCGCAACCGCTTGCTCAACCGTCTGACGGAAGAGGCTACGGGCATTCCTGTACTGGCCGGCCCGGTAGAGGCTACGGCCATCGGCAACCTGTTAGTGCAAGCCGAAGCGTGCGGAAAAATCAAGAATAAGAACGAAATTCAAATTATAATCTAAAAAAATATGAAAGGTTATCAAGTAAAGCAATATAATGAGCCTGTCAAGCGTTATTGCCAGACATTGGAATTGCGGGACAATCCCGAATTGATTGCCGAGTACCGTCGGCGCCATAGTCGTGAAAAAGCTTGGCCGGAAATCCGGCAGGGTATCCGTGAAGTGGGTATTTTGGAGATGGAAATCTACATATTGGGTACCAAGCTTTTCATGATAGTCGAAACTCCGCTGGACTTCGATTGGGATGAGGCCATGGCAAAACTGGCCACACTACCGCGCCAACAGGAATGGGAAGATTATATGTCTGTGTTCCAGAAGGCCGCCCCCGGTGCGTCTTCGGCGGAAAAGTGGCAACCGATGGAGAGAATGTTTTACCTTTATGAGTGATTTTAAACTTTGATCTAATATCAAAAAAACGAAAATATGAAAGATAGTCGGAAAATTCCAGTTATAGGCGACGGTACATGGGCTGCCGTGGTTCCATTTGCGCTTATTACCTTCTGTTTTGCCCTGTGGGGATTCGCCAATGATGTGACTACCCCATTGGTAAAATCCTTTTCCAAGATATTCCGTATGAGTGTGACGGAGGGTACGCTCGTACAAGTGGCTTTTTACGGAGGTTATTTCGCCATGGCCTTTCCGGCCGCCATGTTCATCCGCCGTTATTCCTACAAGGCAGGTGTCATGTTGGGTTTAGGGTTGTACGCATTGGGAGCTTTCCTCTTTTTCCCCGCCAAGATGACGGGGGACTATTATCCGTTCCTCATAGCCTATTTCATCCTTACTTGCGGGCTATCTTTTTTGGAGACGAGTTGTAATCCATACATCCTTTCAATGGGGGCGGAGGAAACAGCCACGAGACGGCTTAATTTGGCGCAGGCCTTCAATCCCATGGGAGCCTTGTTGGGCATGTACGTGGCTATGGAATTCATCCAGCGTCGGTTGCACCCATTGGATACCGCCGGGCGTGCCTTGCTGTCCGGTAGCGAGTTCGAAGCGGTGCGCGATGCGGATTTGGAGACGCTCATCGCTCCCTATCTGGTGGTAGGACTGGTGACGCTTTCCATGTTAGTGCTCGTCCGTTTGGTGAGGATGCCGCGTCATCGCGATACGTCGGGTAAGATTGATTTTCTGCCTACGTTGAAGCGTCTTGTAGCTGTGCGTCGTTATCGTGAGGGCGTGGTTGCGCAGTTTTTCTACGTAGGAGCGCAAATCATGTGCTGGACGTTTATCATTCAATACGGTACCCGCCTTTTCATGTCGATGGGCATGGCTGAGCAGGCTGCCGAGGTGCGTTCACAACAGTTCAATATTGCTGCGATGGCCGTATTTTGCGTGAGCCGTTTCATTTGTACGTTCTTGTTACGTTTCTTCAATTCCGGGTTGCTGTTGCGGACGTTGGCTGTTTTTGCTGCATTGTTTACCGTGGGCGTCATGTTCCTGCAAAACATTTGGGGTATGTATTGCATCGTGGGCGTGTCGGCTTGCATGTCGCTCATGTTCCCCACCATATACGGTATCGCCTTGCAGGGTTTGGGCGAAGATGCCAAGTTCGGGGCCGCCGGGCTGATTATGGCCATCCTTGGCGGTTCAATATTGCCACCGGCTCAGGCGGCTATCATCGACCTGCACACGCTTTGGGGGATGCCGGCGGTAAACTTGTCTTTCGTTTTGCCATTCATTTGCTTTGTGGTTGTGGTATTTTACGGTCACAGTGCTTATCGCCGTGGTTGGACATAAAGATGTTTTATGGTTTAGTTTTTATGGAGAGGAGGTTATGCCGCAGGGTATGGCCTCTTTTTTCATCTATCTTCCGTCTTCATCAAGTCCTTAGACAAGGAAGCGGTGGCCGGTGCCCGGCTCCAAGACATCGTGCTCTTGGGGTCCGCGGAGAAACTGGATTGGCAGTTGACGGACGAGGGACTTGAAATCCGCTTTCCGGAACATAAACCTTGCAGCTGTGCTTATACGTTTAAAATATTGTTCGACCGCGAGGTGGGAAAGGACTTGCAGTCGGAAGCTTCCGATGAGATATTGAAGCAAGGCAGTCCGGTATGATGTGAAAAAAGCCTATAAAATCCTATATTGAATTTGGATAGTGCAATTCTGTTTTAAGGATAAATATTTAATTTTGCATCCAAAACCAAATAAATGAGATAATGAGAAACAAATGGATGATGTCTTTGTGTTGTGGGGCGGCGATGCTTGCATGCGTCCCTTCGGCAGCACAGCAAAACGTACAGCCCGAACCGATGCAGACGGGCAAATACCAACCGGCGTGGGAATCTTTGGCAGCGTATGAGTGTCCGGATTGGTTTCGCGATGCCAAATTCGGCATTTGGGCGCATTGGGGGCCGCAGTGCGAACCGGAGTCGGGCGATTGGTATGCGCGTCACATGTACTATCCGGGTCATTGGCAGTATGACGTGCACGTGAAAAAATATGGTAATCCGAAGGATTTCGGGTTTAAGGACGTGATTAATGAATGGAAGGCCGAAGAGTGGCAACCTGATTCTCTGGTACGTTTTTACAAGAGCGTGGGTGCCCGTTATTTCATGGCATTGGGTAACCATCATGATAATATGGACCTTTGGGACAGCAAGTACCAACCGTGGAACTCCGTGAACATGGGTCCGAAACGGGATGTCGTGGGCGAGTGGGCCAAGGCGTGTAAGAAATACGGCTTGCCGCTTGGTGTGAGTATTCATGCCTCCCACGCTTGGACTTGGATGGAAGGTTCACAAGATTTCGATGGCAAGTTGACGAAAGCCGATGGGAAAGGAAAATGGTGGGAAGGTTACGATCCCCAGGACTTATATGAGCAGAGACACGAACGGAGCAAGGACAGCAAGAATGTCGGGGCTATCCATTCGCAGTGGGCTTGGGGTAACGGAGCCTCCCAGCCTTCGGAGGATTTCAAGACGAAGGTGTATAACCGGACGTTGGATGTGGTCAACCGTTATCATCCCGACGTGTTGTATTTCGACGATACTGTGTTGCCGTTCTATCCTATCAGTGACGAGGGCGTGAGAATCTTAGCTCACATGTATAACACGAGCCTGAAAGAGAACAAGGGAAAGATGCGCGCCGTGGTGACGGGCAAGATTCTTGAAGACAAGCATAAGGAGGCCATGGTATGGGATGTGGAGCGTGGCATACCCGATCGTCCGCAGGAGAAAGCTTGGCAGACGTGTACTTGCTTGGGCAATTGGCATTATGAGCGGAGCGTATACGACCGTAATGGTTACAAGCCTGCAAGCCAAGTGGTAAAGATGTTGGTGGATATCGTGAGCAAGAACGGTAACCTTTTGTTGAGTGTACCTTTGAGGGGAAGCGGTGCCATAGACGAGAAAGAAGTGGCGATTCTTAAAGATATCAAAGCATGGATGGATGTCAACGGAGAAAGTATTTATGGTACTCGCCCGTGGACGACGTTCGGCGAGGGACCTTTGGCTGAGGCTGCCAACCCGATGAAAGCGCAGGGGTTCAATGAAGGGCAGAATTATACGGCAAAGGATGTACGTTTTGTACAGAAAGGCAAGAAGGTCGTGTATGCTACGGCTTTAGGATGGCCTGAAAGCAAAGTAATCATGATGAAAAGCTTCCGTAAAGGTTCTCCTTATTATAAAGGAAAGGTGAAAAGTGTGGAGTTGTTAGGTTACGGAAAGGTGAAGTTCACTTGTGGCGAAGACGGCCTGAAAGTGATGTTGCCGGAGGAGAAGACGAATGACATAGCACCGGTATTGAAGGTAAAATTGGTATAATGAATGAGTCGGCATATCGGCTTTTGTGAGAGAAGGATGCCGTAAAGATGTGACATGCCTGCTGAATCGTGGAAGAGACAGTGGGCATGTCTGTTTTATTCACTCAGATGCCTTATGCTTTCCGATAGTATCCTTTTTTGCGGATTTCCTGCCAGACCGCTTCGTCTAATCCGTAAGAGGCGTCGCCGCCTTGGGAGATGAGACGGCGGAGTTCGGTGGAGCTGATGTCGATGAGCGGGGTGTCCGTAAGCTTGACACCGGGGGGAAGGGACGCGGCCTCCACCGCGTAACCGGGACGGGGGTAGACCAAGATGCGATGGTGGCTTAGAATCTCGTCCGGTTTCTTCCAGTCCTTGAAAGCAAGCCAGTTGTCTGCACCGATGACTAATGTGAAGAGCCGGTCGGGATAAGCTTGCCGTAAGGCGGCCAAAGTGTCTGCCGTGTAGGACGGGCGGGGCAGGCGGAACTCAAAATCACTCACTTTGAGGCAGGGATGTTCCCGTACGGCCATGCGGGCTAGCTCCAGACGGATATTTTCATTCAATAAATCGGGAGACGACTTTTTGAATGGATTCTGGGGAGATACCATAAACCACAATTCGTCCAACCCTTCATCCCGGCAAAGGCGTTCGGCCAACTCCACGTGTCCCCGGTGGATAGGATTGAAAGATCCCCCGTAGATGCCCGTTTCCGTCATGCCCTTTCGTGGAATTTATGTTGGAAATGGGGTTTCCGATGGCGTTTCCGGTGCCACCATACGTAGATGATGTAGGCTTGCACCACGGCTAACACTCCCATGGCGATGGTGATTTCGGTCCATTGCAAAAGGGCTGCGGCGATGGTGACTATCAGACATAAGACGAACAGTATGATGCTGGTCTGTAAGTTCCTTTGGATGGTTTTGTCGTCCATGGGCTGTGGGTTTTATGGGTGCAAGAAGGCTTTCAGGCGGGCCAGTGCTTCGGCTTTGGCCTTTTCGAGGTCGTCGTTTACGACTATCGTATCGAATCTGGGGGCGAATGTCAGTTCGTATTCCGCCCGTGCGATGCGGTCGTCTATGACTTCCGGCGTATCCGTGCCCCGGCTTTCCAGTCTGCGGCGAAGCTCTTCCACCGAGGGCGGTTGGATGAACATACTTAAAGCGCGGTCGCCGTAAAATTCTTTGATGTGGCATCCGCCATGTACGTCCACGTCGAACACTACGTTCTGTCCGGCTTCCAGTTGCTTTTCCACCTGCGCTTTCAAGGTGCCGTAGAAGCGGTCTTTGTAGACTTCCTCATATTCCAGGAATTCACCGTTGGCGATGCGTTGGCGGAACTCTTCGGGCGTGAGGAAGAAATATTCCACCCCGTCACGCTCCGTCCCCCGTGGCGGACGGCTGGTTGCACTGATGCTGAAAGCCAAATTCAAGTCCTGTCCCATCAGATAATTGATGAGCGTGCTTTTCCCGCTGCCGCTGGGAGCGGAAAAGATAATCAATTTGCCTGTCATTGTCGTCGGTAGGGTTACATTACGTTGAGCACTTGCTCTTTGATTTGTTCCAGTTCGTCTTTCATCTTCACCACGATGTTCTGCATTTCGGCCAGATTGCTCTTGCTTCCCGTCGTGTTGATTTCACGTCCCATTTCCTGGGCAATGAAGCCTAACTTCTTGCCTTGTCCATGACCGTTTTCCATGGTCTCCATGAAATATTTCAAGTGGTTGGCCAGACGCTGTTTCTCTTCGTTGATATCCAGTTTCTCGATATAATAAATCATTTCCTGCTCCAGGCGGTTCTTGTCGTATTCCACATTGGGAATCGTTTCCAAGGCTTCCACCAGACGTTGGCGGATGCGTTCGGTGCGGCTTTGCTCGTATGGTTCGATGCTTTTCAGCAAATCGCCTATGTTTTGTATTTTCTCGGTGAATTTCTTTTGCAGTGCGGCACCTTCCTGTTTGCGGAAGTCCACGAGCTTGCCGATGGCTTCCTCGATGGCAGTCCGTACGGCTGTCCATTCCTCCTCGTCCAATTCTTCCACTTCCGTACGGGTCATGACGTCCGGCAGGCGCAATAACGTGGCGAACCAGTCGGCCGGAAGGGGAATATGGCGTTCTTCACTGATTTGTTTAATCTGCTGGTAATAGTTGTCCAAGATAACGCCGTTGATAGGTGTAGCCGTTTGCGTGTCGTCTTTTTCCACCCAGATGGTGAAGTCCACTTTTCCGCGCTCCAGCGTCCGGCTGATCATGGCGCGGATTTCCATTTCCTTTTCCCGATAGAGCGGTACGATACGTGCAGAAAGATCTAAAGCCTTGCTATTGAGGGATTTGATTTCCACGTGTATCTTTTTGCCTTTCACTACGGCAGTCGATTTGCCGTAGCCCGTCATTGATTGAATCATGATTTAATAATTATTTTATGCAAAAGTAGGAAAATAATAGGATAAAATGGTAACTTTGCGGAGTTATTCTAAGGAAAAAATAGTTTATGTCTTGTATACTGCATATTGAAACGAGTACGAAGGTTTGCTCGGTAGCCGTTACAGAAGACGGGGCGGTATTGTTTGAAAAAGTAGACAAAAGCGGGCCTTCGCATGCGGTGCAGTTAGGTGTTTTTGTGGACGAAGCTATCTCTTATATCGACAATCACGGAATTCCTTTCGATGCGGTGGCAGTGAGTCAGGGGCCGGGGTCGTATACGGGATTGCGTATCGGTGTGTCGATGGCCAAAGGCATCTGCTATGCCCGCGGTTTGAAGCTGATAGCTGTCCCGACGTTGGAATTGTTGTGCGTGCCGGTGCTGCTCTATCAGGAAGATTTGCCTGAAGACGCTTTGTTGTGTCCTATGATAGATGCGCGCAGGATGGAAGTATATGCCGCTTTGTACGACAGGGCTTTGAGACCGGTACGGGCCATCGGAGCCGACATTGTGGACGAGAGCACTTACCAAGACTTCCTGAACGAACGGCCGGTGTACTTTTTGGGTGACGGCGCTGAGAAATGCAAGACTGGAATTACGCACCCGAATGCGCATTTCCTTCCGGATGTCATGCCTTTGGCCCGGAACATGGGGCCTTTGGCAGAGAAGGCTTTTGTGCTGGGCCGATTTGAAGACGTGGCTTATTTCGAGCCTTTCTATTTGAAAGAATTTGTAGCTTCAAAACCGAAAAAACTTTTGTAAATGATATATAATACCCAACGTAAGAAATTACCGATGCCGGAGTACGGACGCGGCATCCAGGAAATGGTGGATTATGCGCTCACGCTGGAAAACCGTGAGGAGCGTCAACGTTGTGCTCGCACGATAGTCTCGATAATGGGAAACATGTTTCCGCATTTGCGTGACGTACCGGATTTCAAGCATAAATTGTGGGATCATTTGGCTATCATGGCCGATTATAAGTTGGATATTGATTATCCGTACGAAGTGACGCCCAGAAAAGTAGGAGGGGACAGTAAGCCGTCTCCTATGGCCTATCCGATGAAAAAGATCCGTTATCGTCATTACGGGGCTTTGTTGGAAGCGTTGATACGTAAATTGGCCGAGATGCCGGAGGGTGCGGAACGGGAAGAACTGACGCTGTTGGTAGCCGGGCAGATGAAACGGAGCTTGGGTAATTGGAACAAGGATGCCATGGACGATGACAAAGTGGCTTTGGATTTGGACCACTATACGCATGGTAACGTGCATTTGGATAGAGAACGTTTTCACTTGTTCTCCGACCAATATGATAAGGTTCAGCCGGGGCGTGCCCCAGTGGCTTATCGTAATGTCGGGCGGAAGAACAAACGGAAAAATTAAGCGGCGGTTCTGTTCGTATGGCTTCATTTATTATAGAGGGTGGTCGTCGTTTGACCGGAGAGATAGTACCCCAAGGCGCGAAGAACGAAGCCTTGCAGGTGATTTGTGCGACGTTGCTTACTTCAGAACCGGTACGTATCAAAAACATACCCGACATCTCGGATGTGAACAACCAAATCCGTTTGTTGGAAGATGTCGGTGTGAAAGTCACGCGGAATGCTCCGGGCGACTTTACGTTTCAGGCTGACGAGGTGAACATGGAATATGTGCAGAGCGATGAGTTTCTGGCGCGTTGTACCAAACTGCGGGGAAGCGTGATGCTTATCGGCCCGATGATAGCCCGTTTCGGCCGTGCCATGGTGGCTAAGCCGGGAGGAGACAAAATCGGACGCCGTCGGTTGGATACGCATTTTCTCGGAATCCAGAAATTGGGGGCCAAGTTTGATTATGACATCCGACGGGGCGTATACGACATTCATGCCGGGCGGTTGTGTGGTACGTATATGTTGCTCGACGAAGCCTCGGTCACGGGTACGGCCAATATCATTATGGCTTCAGTGTTGGCTATGGGTACGACAACGATATATAATGCTGCGTGCGAACCTTATATCCAACAACTTTGTCATTTGCTCAACCGTATGGGGGCGAACATCAGCGGAATAGCTTCCAACCTGCTCACCATCGTAGGAGTAGATTCGCTTCACGGTGCCGCACATACGGTTTTGCCGGACATGATTGAGGTGGGCAGTTTCATTGGCATGGCGGCCATGGTGGGCGATGGTATCAGCATCAAGAATGTGTCGTATGATAATTTAGGCATCATTCCTTATACTTTCAGCCGTTTGGGCGTGCAAGTGCTTCGTCATGGAGATGATTTGTTCATCCCGAGGCATGACCATTATGAGATTGATTCTTTCCTGGACGGTTCGTTCATGACCTTGAGCGATGCGCCGTGGCCGGGATTGACCCCGGATTTGTTGAGTGTGTTGCTCGTGGTGGCCACACAAGCCAAAGGTACGGTGTTGATTCACCAGAAGATGTTCGAGAGCCGCTTGTTCTTTGTGGACAAGTTGATTGATATGGGGGCGCAGATTATCCTTTGTGACCCGCATCGGGCCGTGGTGGTCGGGCACGACCATCAAATCCGTTTGCGTGGCGGACGCATGACGTCGCCTGACATACGTGCCGGAATTGCTCTATTGATAGCCGCCATGAGTGCAGACGGGACAAGCCGTATCAGCAATATCGAACAGATAGACCGGGGATATGAGAATATCGAATCGCGTCTGACGGCATTGGGAGCTTGCATCAAACGTGTAGAAGAATGATACGCGAAGACGAAGTATATAAAATAGGTATGTTGACCAAGACACACGGGGTGTCGGGGGAATTGAACATGGCCTTTACGGACGATGTGTTCGACCGTGTGGAAGCGGAGTATGTGGTATGCCGTATGGACGGAATACTGGTGCCTTTCTTTATGGAAGAATACCGCTTTCGGAGCGATACGACGGTCTTGATGAAATTCGAAGGGGTGGATACGGAAGAGCAGGCACGCCGCATGGTCGGCGTGGAAGTTTACTTTCCGAAGGCCCTGACGGAAGAGGTACATGAGGGAGAATATACGTGGAGTTACTTTACCGGTTTCACGGTCGTGGACACGGTTCATGGTGAATTGGGAGAGGTGGAAGCGGTAGACGAATCTACGTTGAATGTTCTTTTTGAAGTCGCTACTCCTTCTGGCGGGAAGATTTTGCTTCCGGCCGGTGAAGACTTGGTGGAGGATATCGACCATAAAAACCGTAAGATTTACATGACTTTGCCCGATGGCCTTTTGGCTTTGGGGGAATGAGAATAATACCTTGGATGAATACGAACGAGAAGAAAAAGATTGCGATATTAGGTTCCACGGGATCTATCGGGACGCAGGCCTTGCAAGTCATCGAGGAACATGCCGATTTGTATGAGGCGTATGTACTGACGGCAAACAACCGGGTGGAACTGCTGATAGAACAGGCACGCCGTTTCATGCCCGAAGCGGTAGTCATTGCCAATGAGGACAAGTACGAGGTGTTGCGCGATGCGTTGGCCGACTTGCCCATCAAGGTGTATGCCGGAGCGGAAGCGCTTTGTCAGATTGTGCAGGAAAGGCCGGTGGATGTGGTGCTGACGGCTATGGTCGGATTTGCTGGTTTAAGGCCGACCATCAGTGCGATTAAGGCGGGAAAAGCCATAGCATTGGCCAATAAGGAAACGTTGGTCGTAGCCGGGGAACTGATTAACCGTCTGGCAAATGATTATCATGCGGACATCATTCCGGTGGATTCGGAACATTCTGCCATCTTTCAATGTTTGGCAGGCGAGGTAAGTCCTGTAGAGAAGATTATCCTGACGGCTTCGGGCGGCCCTTTCCGCACGTTTTCCCATGAACAGTTGGCTTCGGTGACCAAAGCCCAGGCGTTGAAACATCCGAACTGGTCGATGGGGGCGAAAATCACCATCGACTCCGCGTCGATGATGAACAAGGGTTTTGAAGTGATAGAGGCCAAATGGCTGTTCGGCGTCGAGCCGGGACAGATACAGGTGGTGGTACACCCACAGTCTATCGTGCACAGTGCCGTGCAGTTTGCCGACGGGGCGGTCAAGGCGCAGTTGGGAATGCCGGACATGCGTGTGCCCATACAATATGCTTTCTCCTATCCCTTGCGTTTACAGAGTTCGTTCGAACGTCTGGACTTGTTCCGGGTAGGCACGCTCACTTTCGAGGAGCCGGACACCCGTCGTTTCCGTAATCTCGCTTTGGCGTATGAAGCCTTGCATGAAGGCGGAAACATGCCTTGCATTGTCAATGCGGCTAACGAAATCGTCAATCGTGCCTTTTTGGAAGACCGTATCGGCTTCTTGCAGATGAGCGATGTGATAGCAAACACGATGCGGAAGACTTCTTTCGTAAAGGAACCCACGTACGAGGACTATTTGCAGACGGATGCCGAGGCGCGCCGGATTGCAGCGGAGTACGTCGGGGCATGTTAAACAAAAACAAAACAAACACAATATTACATGGATGCAACATTGATTAAAGCCCTCCAGTTGGTGCTCTCGCTTTCGATTCTCGTAGTGCTTCACGAGGGAGGACATTTCTTTTTCTCCAAACTCTTCCGCGTGAAAGTGGAGAAATTTTTTCTTTTCTTCGATCCTTATTTCCACTTATTTAGTACGAAAGACAAGTGGTTTACCCGTTTGTTTCCCAAGTGCAAGGACAATGAGACCGCGTACGGTATCGGTTGGCTTCCTTTCGGAGGCTATGTGAAGATTGCGGGTATGATAGACGAGAGCATGGACACCGAGCAGATGAAAAAACCGGTGCAGCCGTGGGAGTTCCGTGCCAAACCGGCGTGGCAGCGTCTGCTTATCATGATTGGAGGTGTAGTGGTCAATTTCCTTTTGGCTTTGTTTATCTACACCATGATTCTTTTTCATTGGGGCGAACAGTATATACCGGCCAAGGACATGACGATGGGATACCAGTTCAACGAACAAGCGGAAAAATTAGGTTTCCGCGACGGAGACGTCTTATTGGCGGTGGACGGTGAAGAAATCCGGAAATGGGACGGTTCCGTTTACCGTGCCGTATCGGAGGCCCGTGAGGTAACTGTGCTGCGCGAGGGCCGGGAAGTGAGTCTGACGATGCCGGAAGATATGAACATGTTGGAGATGCTTAAATCCAATCCGCCGTTCATGGTTCCTTTCATTCCCTCGGTCATAGATTCTGTTCTTCCTTCCTCTCCGGTGTATGAAGCCGGAATCCGTAGCGGAGACCGCATCGTGGCGATGGATGGAAAGCCGGTGGCTACGTGGAGCGACTTTGACGAAATTATGAGAGTACGCATGGAACCTTTGATGGCCGGCAGCCCGTCCCATGAGGATAGCGTGCGTCTCAGCCGCCTGTCTGTGGTTTACCAGTCGAAAGATGGCGCTCGTACGGATACCGTGACATTGGAACTTGGGGCAGATTACAAATTAGGATTGTTGAAACAAACCCTTTCGGCGTATTATAAACCTATAAAGGTGGACTATGGTTTCTGGGCCAGTATTCCGGCCGGTATCTCCCATGGGATAGATGTACTCTCCGGATATGTAAGCGACTTGAAGTACTTATTTACGGCCGACGGAGCGAAAAGTGTGGGCAGTTTCATCACTATCGGGAGCATTTTCCCTGCTACGTGGGACTGGCTGACGTTTTGGGAGACTACAGCCTTCCTGAGCCTGATGCTGGCTTTCATGAACATCCTGCCCATTCCGGCGCTGGATGGCGGTCACGTGCTGTTCCTCATTGCCGAGATGATTCTTCGTCGTCCGCCCAGCGACAAGTTCCTCGAACGCGCCCAAGTGGTAGGTATGGCCTTGATCATGGGGCTTATGGTGCTGGCTTGTTATAATGATATTGTGAGGTTCTTATTGTAACATCTTTGTCACATCTGATACAACGTTCCGGTAAATTCTTGATTTAGGTCAAGAATTTACCGGAACTCATTTCAAAATGATTATTCATCTTGCAGGATAAACGTCCTGTTTGTACCTTTGTATCACGAAAAAGATATTAATAGGTAATGGTTTTAAGGTAAAGATACGCGTAGGTTACGGTTTGTTTAAGGTAAAAAGATTATTTTTTCAGATGGATACATACATATGGCACGTATTGTTTGCCTGTCTGGTGGCGGCTGTGCTTTGCATAGGTACCTTGGTGGTGACGGTCAGGAACGGACATTTATAATGATAAGACGAGGAGGTTAAAGATGGAAGGAGAAATGCCGAAAGATCCGATGATGCTGATGAGTTTCATCAATATGAAGTTGCGGGATTTTTATCCGACGCTCGATGCTTTATGCGATGATATGGACGTGGACCGCCAAGAATTGGAAAACAAGATGGCCGAAGCCGGTTTGGAATATAATGCGGCAGCCAATAAGTTTTGGTAACACACAAACACAATGTAATTATAGAAAGCGTCCCCTCCTTGCTGTGATAGCGACGGAGGGGACGTTCATTTTCTTTCTTTGCAAGAGTGGGGTGGATTATTCGTCCGTATCCCCGTCAAATCCTTTATCCCTTTCGAGGATGTCCACTTCTATCTTGCGCAGATAAAATTTGACTTTGGCCCCCAGTTCGTCGAAACGTTGTTTGAGATGGAACACATCCGTGCGTTGCCGGTAATATTCGGCATTATGTCCCCGTCGCTTTTCAGCTTCCAGTTTTTTCAGTATTTCCTGTTCTGCCCTTAGGGTACTGTCCATTATGGCCAACGTATCTTGTGCCGCAAGGAGTTCGATGCTGTCCATTACGATAATGCCGGTGGCGCGCGCTTTAAAGGCCGTAGGGAAAGTTTCACGCATGGCCAGAATACTGTCTTTGGCAGCTACGTAGTTTCCTTCTGTCATTAAGGTACGCGCAGCATCGAGCATACGGCCTGCGTATTCTTCTTCCTTATCCTCTTGTCCCGTACAGGAACAGACGATAATAGGAAGCAATAAGGTGTATAATGTTTTTCTCATAGGCTTTTTGTCACAGAATTCACTCTGCAAAAGTACCATTTTTTGAGGGAATAATTCAAGCCGATGCGCAAAAAATCGTATTTTTGCAATTATTTTATGGTATTTTTGAAGAATGAGGAATTTGACGAGGGAAGATTTGATACATTTGTTGGACAAAAAGATTTTCCATCAAATATCGGAAGTGGCTGATGAGCAGGGTGTGGAATGCTATGTCGTAGGCGGTTATGTGCGTGATCTTTTTCTGGAGCGCCCTTCGCAGGACATCGATATCGTGACGGTGGGTAGCGGCATAGCATTGGCCAAGGCTTTGGCCGGCAGGCTGGGGAGAGGCGCACACCTGAGTGTGTTCAGTAATTTCGGTACGGCACAAGTCAAGTTCAAGGGAATGGAGGTGGAGTTCGTAGGAGCCCGGAAGGAGAGTTACAGCCATGACTCACGTAAGCCGGTGGTGGAAGACGGGACGTTGGAAGACGACCAGAACCGCCGTGATTTCACGATTAATGCACTGGCCGTATGTTTGAACCGTGAACGTTTCGGAGAATTGGTCGACCCGTTCGACGGCGTGTGGGACATGGAAGACCGCCTCATCCGTACGCCGCTCGACCCCGACATTACTTTCAGCGACGACCCGCTGCGCATGATGCGCTGCGTGCGTTTTGCCACCCAACTGAATTTTTATATAGATGAAGAGACGTTCGAGGCATTGGAACGGAACCGGGAACGGATAAAGATCATCTCCCGCGAGCGTATTGCCGACGAATTGAATAAGATAATGATGACGCCCACGCCTTCGAAAGGCTTCGTGGAGTTGGCTCGGTGCGGCTTGCTGCCTCTCATTTTTCCCGAGTTGGCAGCTATGGAGGGGGTGGAAAAGGTAAACGGACGTGCGCATAAAGACAATTTCTACCACACGCTTGAAGTGCTCGATAATATTTGCCGGCATACGGATAATTTGTGGTTGCGTTGGGCGGCCCTTTTGCACGACATCGGCAAACCGCGTACGAAGCGCTTCGACCCTGTGGCGGGATGGACTTTTCACAATCATAACTTTATCGGAGCCAAGATGGTGCCGGACATTTTCCGGAAGATGAAGTTGCCGATGAACGAGAAGATGAAATATGTGCAAAAGATGGTGGAGCTGCACATGCGCCCCATTGTCATTGCCGACGAGGAAGTGACAGATTCCGCTGTGCGTCGTCTGCTGTTCGAAGCCGGTGACGACATCGAGGACTTGATGACACTTTGCGAGGCTGATATTACTTCGAAGAACGCCCAACGTAAACAACGCTTCTTGGACAATTTCAAGTTGGTGCGCCGCAAGTTGGTGGATTTGGAGGAGCGCGACCGTGTGCGCAACTTCCAGCCTCCGGTTTCGGGAGAGGAGATTATGGCGGTGTTCGGTCTGTCTCCTTGTCGCGAGGTCGGCAGTCTAAAGAGTGCCATCAAAGATGCGATTCTCGACGGCGTGGTACCGAACGAGCACGATGCGGCATACGAATTCATGCTTCGTCGGGCGGCAAAGATGGGATTGAAACCGGTCGGCACCTCGGAAACAGGAGGAGCACCTTCCGCACCAGTAAAGGAAGAAGTTTGACAGTCGGAGGAGGATGCGACTTTTTTCGCCATAGGAGACTGTTTTCTTCTTAATTTACTGTAATACAGCTTGATGTAAAGTCCGCCTCCGGACTGAGGAGAATGTCATTTTGTTCTGCGCCAAACGAAAAATCAATCTCAGCCAAACGATTTTTCATTCTCAGCCGAACGATTTTCCGTTCTCAGGAGATTTTCGTTTGGGGCGGAGGAACGATGAAAATCATATACATGTGAAGCGAAGGTTTTGAGTGGGCAACTTACGATTCGGCGGAGCAGGATGTTTTCCTGCTCCGCCGAATCGTGTAGCGTAAGGCTCTATCTTGTCAGTGAGAACCGCAGGCTGAACCCGAAATCTTGTGTGATGGTGGGATAAGCGTTGGACGAGAGCAACGGTTGGTTGCGCTGACGGTCGTAATAGAGGCTCAACGTGACGTAACGGCTCATCGTGTAGTCCGCGCTGAACGAGGCTTTGATGGCTTTGTTGCCGCTTGTAGCTTCAGACAGCGAAGTCTGGATGTTGCGCGTAATGGCGTCCTGGTTACGGAACGAGAAGTCGAAACGCAGGTTCAGGTCGTGGCTGATGACGCGGCTGTTTTTCGCCGAAGTACCGCTCTTGCGGGTATTGTTCCGGTTGTTAGCTGCATTCGTTTGCTTGTTGTTATTGCTCCTTCCGGCTTTCTTGCGTCGGCCTCCGAAGAGGGAAGAGAACTTGAAATCATTGATTTTGTAGCCCCATCCGATGACGAAGTCGTTGCTGCAAGCCTCATTCAACTGGGCCGCGGTCATGCTCAGGGTGAGTACGCGCGTCTTGCGATATTCCACCTTGACAGTCATGTTGTTGTTCAACGTGAGGTCCAGTCCTGCCAAAGGCGAGAAGGCTTCGTTGATGGATACGGAACTGATGTCGTACATGCTGCTCGGGATGATAGCATTGTCCGTAGTGTTTTGTATGAATCCCAGGTCGCCCATGTACTCCATCCAACTGCTGTACGTATTGTAAGCCCCCACAGAGTAGATGCTCTTGTAGGAGTGGTTCAGGGTGACGCTCTTGAAGTGGTCCCGTATCCAAGGCAGGTAGGCCAGGCCTTTGTAGGATACGGTCCAGTTGGGCAGCATGCGTGCCAGACTCGGGAAAATGTCCAACGGGGAGTTGATGTCTCCTCCTCCGGTGTAAGCGGCCAGGAAAGCCGGTATCATGACGTCTGACGAATACTTGTCTACCGTACCGTTGGCCGGGTCGAACTTGCCCTGTAGTCCGGTAGCAGCCGGATAGGTGGCATTGGCATAGCGGGCTTCCACACGGCTTTGGAACGTGTTGAGGTATTGTTGGAAACGGGCGAATGTCTTGCTGCTGTATCCGTTTCCGGCGTCGCCTCTGCTTTCGAAGGCCGATTTGATGGAAATGGTGGTCATCGTAAAGCTGCCGCTTTGTGTGGTGGGCATGCCCGCATACATATATTGTATGCTCTTGTTACTGTTCACCGTCCGGCTGGCATTCAAGTCAATCTTCAAGTCCGGAATAGGTTCCAACGTGGCTTTAAGTTGGAGGTCCTCCATGGCGTTGGTGGTGGCCGGCGTACTGATACTGTCATTGTTGAGCAGCCATCCCCGCTCGTTGGCTTTGTCGATATAGCTTTCGCCGGTGAGGCCGAACGCAAAATCCAATCCCGGTTGCATGCCTCCGCCCGTACGTTGTCCGAGCATGTCGCCCACGTTGGGCAGGAACCCCGGTAAGGACATGGCGAACGTGTTACGGTAGCTGACACTGACGTTGCGCACCATCATCAGGAAGCGTGTGGCTCCTTGTAAGTAGGGGTACCAGGGTTTTTCCTTTGCCGGTGTCTTGGCTATGACGTTGACACGCAGTTTTACGGAGTCCATGTTCAGGATGCGAATCTTGTTCTTATCCAGTTTCTTGAACTTGATGGGGTAGCGGCGTCCGGCAGCGGTTACGGCGGTGACGCGTATGCGGCGGCTCTTTTGGTTGTGCGCCAGTTCCACGGTCGTATCGGGTTTCAGGGTGATTTCACCGGCAAATCCCTTGAATTTCGGGTTTTTCACCTTGGCGTTGGCCGTACCTTTGGCGTTGTCCGCCGTTTTGCCGTCCGTTTTGTCCTTCCCGTCCTTGTTTTGCCCGTCCTTCCCGTTGGCGGCGGCTTCCTTCTCTTTTTCTTTTTGTGCCTTGGCCTTCTCCCGTTCACGGTTGCTTTTGTCCTTGGCTTTCTTCCGTTCGCTGGCCGAGAATTTCTTGTTGACCTCTTTCAGGAAAGAAGAGAAATTGTACAGCGTTTCCAGATTGAAGCGTCCGTTTATCGTAGCCGAACGCTGGTTGTTGATGGTATTGCCGTAAGAAGTTCCGTCTTCCAGTTCCATGCCGCGTTCCCAGGAATAGTTGGCCGTGTAATTGCCGTCGAGGGACATCCACGAGAAACACGGTATTTTTTCGAGCGGTACTTTGTACGAGGCCGTGAAGTCCTGTTGGTAGTCGAGCGGAGTGCCGAATCCCTTGATGCTGTGCCATACGGAATCTTTCCACACTTGGTACTGGTCCGCATAGAGGTCCTTGTTGACCGGAACGTTCGGTTCTTCGATTTCCGCATGGGTGGCGGAGTTGAACGAGAAGTGAAGGTTTTTGGTCAAGTCCCACTTCAGACTGAAATCGCGGTTCCACAAAAACTCTTTGGAGAAGGAGAGAGGGAGCGACGTCGGGTCTTCCAGATTCTCGATGTCCCGTTCCTGGTACTCGTAATAGTTGCGCAGGATGTTCGTGTTGAAGCTGATGTTTTGCGGCAAGTAGTTGAAGTTCTGGTCGCGGATGATGTCCCACCATTTGCTCTTGCTTTTAATCATCTTCTTGAACGGCTCGAAAGGCTTGTATTCGGGAGAATAGTTGTAGTTGAACGCTCCGTTCCAGTTTTTTTCCGTTTCCCAAGCCGTGGTTTCGCCCGTCTTGTTGGACTCGCTGTGCGAATAGCTGAACGAGAAGTTGGCGGGGTCGTATGGCATGGGGTGTTTGGGCGTGGCGATGTTGAACTTCACGTTGCTCAGGCTGAAGTTCTTATTCGTGGTCTCTGTGGTGGTCAGGCTTCTCAACGAGTCTTTTTCGTGCTCCGTGGTGCAAGCGTCGAGAGCGTCTTCCAGCAACATGTCCGTGTCGAGCGGATTATATTTCGGTTTGATGACCTCTTTGTTGAACGAATAGTAAATGGGCGCCGTGAAGCGTACTTTCTCCGGCAGCAGCTTGCCCAGTTCGAAGCTGGTCGTGATGCTGTAATTGTACATGTCTTCCTGGTTGCGTTCGCTCACTTTGTCTTCTATGCCTCCGAATCCGGCTGTTTCCATGTGTCCGGTCAGATTGACGGAACCCAGGTCGGAGAATTGTATATTCAGGGTACCCTGTGCGGCCCAACCGCCATCATTGCTGTATTCCTGCAGGCGAAGCTCGTTGGCCCATACTTCCACCGACTTGGTTGCACGGGCATTGTTACGCACGCCGATCATGATGGTCTTCACCTCGCCCAAGGTCGGGTTACCCATGACGCTTACCTTGTTGTTCGGCCGGTTGTCGTCGTAGACGGAGAAGAGTGTGGTCAGGTTGGTATTGCCGAGGCTCTTCTCGCGGTTGCGTGCCTGTTTCACTTTGGTGAACACCGAGAGGTCGATGTCCAGCATATTCTCTTCAGGCCATACGGCGCGGCACTGTTCGGCGGAATAAGTGTCGTAGCGTCCGGCTGCCGTCAGCTTCAAGGGAATTTCGTATTCGTAGAAGTTGTTCTTGTAGTCCGAGCCGAGCCGGATGAAGATACTGGTCTGATTGTCTTCCGTTTCGGTTACATTCTCGGCCAGCGCGTTGGCATGGACGAACATTTGGAGGTGTTTGTACTGGCGCATGTCCAGGTTGGTGTTCTTGTACACGGCGCGGGCGTCTCCCGTAGCCAGGTTACGTACCGTCAGCGAGAGGGCCTGTTCGTTGTCTTCGGCCAGTTGGCTTTGTGCCGGATCCACTACGCGGCTGATGCCCGGAGGCAGTACGTAGTTCACCGGTGTCTTGTCGTTGTTTTCTTCGATGTTGACAGCCGATATTTCCATGCTTCCGTTCGTGGTGGGCATTTCGCCGGCATAAAGAGCCTGTTCGTAGGAACGCCATTCGGCTTTCACCAGATCCAGTGTGGCGAAACGAAGGATGACGGGCTGTTCGAAACCGGTCAGGAACATACGCATGAACCGTATGCTCGTGAAATCGTTGATGTTGCCCACTTTCTTTTGGTATTCGGTAAGCGGTATGCGGAACTGATACCAATTCACCTCTTCCGTGTTGCCGTTGCGGAGCTTGACGCTTGCCGTACGTTTGTCCACGATATGGTTTTGCCCCACAATGAAGTCTTCCGGACGGATGCTGATTTTATATTGGTAATATTTCTCGTACTCGTTCAATGTGTAGTCCTGATTGATGTCTTCCACGTCGGGTGTGGTCTTGTATGAAGTGTCGTACGACTCGTTCGCGTTTTCGTTCGACCGCGAGTTGCCTTCCGGCAGGTTGATATACTTGTAACGGTCGAGGATGCTGCGTTGCTGGGCGTCGTAGTCCGATCCCCGGAAGTAGTGGTAATCGTCTCCGGCCGGGTCGTTCATCAACGAATCGTACACTTGCGGGCTCACTTTCCCTTGTACGGCCATGAGAAACTCACGGTAGGCGCCGAATGTACGTTCTTCTTCGCTGTTGAGTCCGTTCAATCCGATGTCCTGTCGTTCGCGTGCTCCGGATTCGTTGTTGAAAGCATAGACCACGCTGGTGGTGTTGGGCACGCGTCCCCACGCCGTTTCCGTGTAATAGTTGGAGTTTCCGTCGATGGGCATTCCGCTTTCGAAGAATTTCTTTCCGTCGTGGAGAATGTCTTCGCTCACTTCTCCTAAGTTCAAATAGAAGTCACCTCCGTAGTCGCCGCCCTTGTCACGGGTGTAGATGAACGGGTCGAGCAACCAGAATTCTACGTATTCGATGTTGGCCGTCTCGAAATCGTTGGTGTCCAATTTACGCATCATGCCGCCCCAACGGGTTTTGGGGTTGGTGAGTCTTCCGTTGTAGTCCAAGTTCGGATCCAGGTTGTAGGCTCCCCGTTCGGTAGGGTAGAAAGCGAGGTTCATTACCGGGAGCGAAGCAGCCGAGTTGTAACTGGTCTGTGTCTTGTTGGGATAGAGTTCCCGTTCGTACACTTCGCGTACATAGTGGTTGGAGAGTTGGTTCAGGTCGCTCTTGATATGGGCGGGCGTGAGCGAGGAGCTTTGACGCGTGAAGAGCGGATCCACGGTGTACCAGCTCAGCAGGGCGCGGTTGTAGCCTCCGCGCACGTCGTTGACGAGCTTGCTTTCTTCAAAGTCGGACGGCACGCTGGAAATCATCCAGTTGGTGGGCTGCATCACGCTGATGCCGTTTTTCGTGTTCTCGAAGTCGTCGATGTAGGAAGCCGACCCCTGTATCTTCTTGTTTTGCCCGGCAATGAGTTGGGCGAACTCCCCGGTAAAGCTGATTTGCGAAGGCTCGGTCACGTCGATGAGCGGTATTTTGTCTATCAGGTTGGTCAGCCATTGGCTTTCTTTCTTCCACGAGAGGTTGACGCCCCACAGGGTGTTTTTCAAAGGTTCTTCGCCCATGTTTACTTTTGTGGTGAGCGGCTGTTCGTTCAGGAACATGAACGTTCCGCCGAACGTGAAGTCCTTGCTCACGTCGTATTGCAGGTTGAATCCTACGAGCGTTTTGCGCTGCATGCCGTAGTTGTCGTTGCTTTCGAAGTCCACGCTCACGTTCGTGCCGGCATCGATGATGCTTTGGTTGATGATGGTCACCACGCCCATCGAGTAGTCCACCGTATAGTCCGTGTTTTCCGTCAGCGTCACGCCTCCCGCCGTTACGGTCACGGAGCCTTGCGGCACGTTCATGGCGCCGAGGCTGATTTCGGCACCGTTGTTTCCCTTGTACTCTCCGGAGAGCAGGAATTTGTTCTTTTCCGCTATCTGTTTGGCCATGGTCTTGGTGGAGTCGTACAGTGCGTCGAAACAATATTTCTCGGCCAAGGCTTCATCATTCAGGTATTGGCGCAGGTGGCTTCCGAAAGGTTCGGTCACGGGGAAGTAGATGCGTCCTTTATTGATGGTGTATCCTTCCACATAGTCGAACTGTCCGTTCGGATTCGGACGGTTGTTGGCATCCAGACGGTCTAAGTTCATTACCCGCAGGAGCTTGGTGTTTTTGTATTTGGCTTCGGGAATGTAGGACACGTACACCCCGGCAGAGTCGCTTTGGTATTGGATGTCCAGCTTGAATTTGTCCTTTTGCGTGGTGGTAGCTCCCAGGCTATACACGTTTTTCATCATCAAGTCCCAGTTGCCCATCTGCGGTGTGTTCGATGTGTTTTTCAGGGCCTTGACGAACAGGGCTTGGGTATTGTCGGTCAGGTCGGCCGAGAACTCGCCCACTTGGTAGGTTGTGCCGTTGTAGGTGTATTCGAAGGCTACGGCCAGGACTTCGTCCGGTTGCAGGGTAAAGTTGAGCGACACGTAGCCCAATGAATTGTTTACGGTGTATTCCGAAGAAGACAACAGGCGTGCGCTTTGCAGCTTCTCGTAGTCCACGCTGCCTTCAAAGCCCGCGATGGCGTCCAGATCGCTCGACGTCTGACTGATGTCGCGTGCGGCGGCATGCTGTGTGGTCATGGTCGAATAGAGGGTGTTGGCGGCATTGGCGGCCACTTGCACATTACCTTTGCTCCAGATCGGGTTGGAGATATGGTCATGTTCGCCCAGATCGGTGAAGGCCACGATATTGCGGTTGCTTTCATAACTTCCCGTTTTGTTCGTCACCCAAAGTTCGATACGCTTGATGGTGACGCCGGACATGACGGTGGGCAGCTTGCTCATGTTCTGGTCATAATGTTCGCGGAAGAAGTGGGCGAGAAAGAAATGTCGGTTTTCTTCGTATTCGGTAGCCGAGAATTCGTAATTGTGCGTTTGTGTGCCTCCCTTGGACGACACGCTTTTCGAGGCCGATTTCTTTTGGGAAACGACCGTTTGCAGTTTCAGTTTGCCGAATTGCAGGTCAGCCCGCAGGCCGAACAGCGAGGAAGCGCCTTTGATGAGCGAGGAATTGGTGGGAAGCGACACGTTACCCCCTTCTATCAACTTGATGATTTCGTCTTCCTTGCCTTCGTAGCGCAGTTTCATGCTTTGCGCGTCGAAGTCGAACGTGGCGTCGGTGTTGTAGTTCAGGTTCATGTTGATTTTGTCGCCTACGCTGCCGTTCATGCTCATGTTGATTTTCTCTTCGAAATCGAATCCGAAGGTCTTCCGGCGGTTTTCCGAGAGGCTCGGGTTGTCCGTCTTCTTCAGGTTACCCCCGATTTTCAGTTCGGCGGAACCCTGGGTTTTGATACGCACGCCACCGGGACCGAATATTTTCTCGGCCGGTCCCAGGTCGAACTGCATGTCCGTGAAGTCGAATTTGTTTTTGCCTTCATTCTCGAAAGCTTCGCTGTTCTTTTGCCGGTAGTAGTTCTGCAAGGACTTTTGCAGGCTCCATTCCTGATATTCTTCCGGCGACATCAGCAAAGGGGCGTTCAGGTAACTGTCGCCCACTTTGGTACCGATGGTGTAATTGCCTGTCGCCGGGTCGTAAACGGTATCCGTTTTCAGATTGTCCGGGTCTTTTAGGTCCAAGCTTCGTTTTTTCAGATCGTCTTCGTCGCGGGGCGCCGTCCGCTTCACGCTGAAACGTGGCCGGATGGTGTCCGGTTCGGCCGGAGCCGGGATCTCGTTCCGGGATATATGCAAGAAAGCGGCACCTCCCATGTCCGCCAGTGCGTTGGCACTGATGGCCAGAAGGATGAGGTAGAGCCACTTTTTGCGTAAATCGCTCACGCTCGGCATCCTTCGAGCAAGCTCGGTCTGCGCTCGCTTAATCGCGATTTTCAAGTTTCTTTTCATGCTGTTCCGTTGGGCTATGAAGCTTTCGGCTTCCTATAATCTTTTGAGGGCAAGTTTGATGACACGCTCCACGGCGGCCTCCGGTTCTTCTTTCAGGATGGCCAATGCGACCTTTTGCGAGGGGGCGGGCGGGAAGCCAAGCATGGTAAGGGCGGCCACGGCCTCTTCCAGTATTTCGGAATGTCCGGTTGCCGCGGTCGCGGAAGTGCCGGGGGCAGTCGTCCCTTCGATTTCCACCGATGCGATTTTGTCTTTCAGGTCCACGATGATGCGTTGGGCGGTTTTCAGCCCGATGCCTTTCACGGTCTTGAGCAGCTTGTCATTGCCGGAACTGATGACGTTGACCAATTCTGCCGGTGTGAGGGCGGAGAGAATCATGCGTGCCGTGTTGCCCCCGATGCCCGACACGCTGATGAGCAGCAGGAAGAGGGCACGTTCCTGGCGGGTGGAAAAACCGTAAAGCACGTAGGCGTCTTCGCGGATGGCTTCGTAAACGTATAGTTTGGCTTCCTGCTTGCCTTGCAGGGCTGAAAATGTGTTCAAAGAGATGTTGAGGCCGTATCCCACGCCGTGGCAATCTATGACGGCGATGGCCGGAGTGAGTTCGGCAATCTGGCCCTTCACGTATTCTATCATGTCTTTTTTTGCTAAATATACTTTAAGAAAACGTGTCCGCCACCTCTTTATTGTGCGCACGCGTTAATTTTTATAGGGCATGCAGAAGAAATGTGAAAAATGCCGGACAACCCCTGACTTAATGTTTCATGAGACCGGCGTATATGCATCCGGTTGTCCCGTCGATGGGAAATACGCGATTCTCGCGCGTCGGCTTTTGGGCAAAGTGTTATCCGGAAATGGAAGTAAGGTGTCAAAATGCACGTTTCCGCTTCATGCCGTGCACGGAATATGGGGCGGCTGTCAGGAAAAAGCAAGGTTCTTGTATCCATTTGCCGGACGGTTTCGGAACCGGATTTCCACCGAATAATTCAGAAAAGCCGTTTTCCGGCCTTCCGTTCCCGTCTTTTAGCCGTCCGAAAAACGTTTTTCACGAGCTTTGTCCGTTTTTGTGCGGAGAATTTTTTTTCGCTTTCAAAAGATTGAAAAATCATTCGCTTGAGATTAAATGTTAAATATACGGTTTTGGAGTGCATAAACTCCGTATATACCGTATATTTATTCATTTTGTCGCGCTATTTGGAGGCGTTTTTTCCTGCTTTTCTCGTAGGAAGTCATGAAAAAGGCCGGACAAATCCGATTGTCCGACCTTACTTTGGGCGTGTGTTTATTTCAAGTACTGGGCCAGCGGGCTGTCTATGGTACGCAGACCTTCGGCTATGCTTTGCGCGTTGAGTTGCGCACCCTTGAGCGAGGTGTGCGTGTGGTCGCGGTTATAATAAGCTTTGGCGCCTTCTTGGTCTATCCGGTCGAGGGCGTCGGCCGAGATGTTGTGCAAGTCCACGAACTCTACGGCGGTTTGGGCCACTACCTCCCGATACCATTTGCCGTAGCTGTCGTTGCGGCGTTCTATCTTTCCGCTCGGCCATTCGTTGCGGGGCGTGAGGGACACCAGAATTGGCGTGGCACCCTTTTCGCGCACGTCGTCGATGAATTTTTTCAGGTACCATCCGAAGGAGTAAATGACTTCGTTGTAAACTTTATCTCCTTTGTTGACCCTGTAAACATGACTGGTATCCTGCGCGCAGGCAATGACACCGCGAGCCTTGCCCCGGTCGATGTCGCCGATGTCGTTATGGCCGAACTGTATCAACACGAAGTCGCCCGGTTGAAGGGCGTTGTAGACACGTTCCCAGCGGTTTTCTTCCAGATAAGTGCGTGTGCTCCGTCCGGCTTTGGCTTCGTTCGCCACGGTGATTTTGTCCGTGTCGAAGATGGTTCCCGCCTGACTGCCCCAACCCCACATGCCGTTCGGGTCTTTGTCCTCGTTCTTTACGGTGGAATCTCCCGTGATGAAGACCACGGGTTTGCCTTTCTCGCGTTTCACTTGCGCGGCGGGCGGTTCGAGGTTCGTCAGGCAAGCCTGCAAGGCTTTCAGCGCGGGGTGCGTGGAAGCGGCCAGTTCTTCGGCGGCCGAACGGGCGTTCAGGCGTGCGCCGAACGCACTGGTGTGGATGCGGTCCCGATAGAAGTGGTAATCCACCTTCCATGCCGAGAACCGGTCGTATTTCGAGGCCGATATTTCGTTCAGGTCTACGAAGGGTATGCCTTGCTCTTCGGCCACTTGCCGCGCCCAAAGTCCGAAAGTCCCGTCCACGCGTGCGATGTGTCCGGGGCGTTTCGTGTCCCATGCGTTGCGGGGCGTGAGCGAGAGCAGGATGGGGTGTGCGCCCAAAGCCTTGCATTCACGGACGAAACGGCGCAGGTATTCGCCGTAGCTGTAGACGGTTTCCTCCTCACCCGTCTCCTTGATGGTCACACAGAGCGAGTCCGTGGGGCTGATGCCGCGGATGGAAGCCCGTGCGCGGCCGCTGTCGAAAGGACCATTGTCGTTGTGCCCCAGTTCGATGATGACGTAGTCCCCCTTGCGGATGCCTTTCTTCACGTCAGGCCAAAGCTTGCGGTAGAACGTGCGGCTGCTCGTGCCGCCCAAGGCATGGTTTTCCACGGTCAGCTTGTCCGCGTCGAAATATTCGTGGGCGAAATACCCCCAGCCCCATTGGCCGTTGTCGCCGTTGCCTTTCGTGCCGGTGCGCATCGTGGAGTTGCCCACGAGGAAGAGCACGGGGTGGTTGCCCTTTCGCGACGAACCGGGCACGGGGCGTGCCGTGTTGGCTTTTTCCAAGCTGTCGAGTGTGAGGTCCGTGACGTGGTTCACGTCCTCCATCGGGCGGAAGTCTTTGGGGTTTTGGGCGGTGGAACATAATCCGCATCCTATTAAAAGGGCGGAAAGCATACAGGTCTTCTTCATGTCAGTCAGTATTTCGATTGGTGTCGCAAAGATAATGTTTTGGACCGGATTCCAGCTCTTTCGATAGAGAAAAACTCTTGTTCCGAGAGTGAATCGTCTTGCAAATTACGGTCTGAATGCCTTTTTATGCTTTTTTTCCTTGGGCACTTGACGTAAAATAAGTACATTTGCGAGATATGTTTTGCCACGAAAAGGAAACAAGTCTTAATCTATACGACAAAATAACTAAAGAACTATGAGTTTAAACATCATTGTACTTGCCAAGCAAGTTCCCGACACCCGAAATGTCGGGCCGGATGCCATGACACCGGAAGGTACGGTAAACCGTTCTGCTTTGCCGGCCATCTTCAATCCTGAAGACTTGAATGCGCTGGAACAGGCTTTGAGGCTGAAAGATGCGAATCCGGGTTCTACCGTGACCGTCATCACTATGGGGCCTCCCCGTGCAGCCGAAGTGATTCGCGAGAGTTTATACCGTGGGGCCGACGGGGGCTATTTGTTGACCGACCGCGCTTTTGCAGGTGCCGACACATTGGCCACCAGTTATGCGCTGGCTGCTACTATTCAGAAATTGGGCATGCCCGATGTGATTTTGGGTGGTCGTCAGGCCATTGACGGCGATACGGCACAGGTAGGGCCGCAAGTGGCGCAGAAATTGGGCTTGCCTCAGGTGACCTATGTGGAAGAAATCCTGAAGTGCGCTGACGGGAAGATGACGGTGAAGCGTCATATCGACGGCGGTGTGGAGACTGTGGAAGCTCCGTTGCCCCTCGTGCTGACGGTGAACGGGAGTGCGGCTCCTTGCCGTCCGCGCAACGCCAAGCTGGTGATGAAATACAAGCGCGCCATGGTGCCGATGGAGAAGCCGGCGGAAGGGTTGGCCTATGCCGAAGAGTACGGAAAGAAACCTTACCTGACTTTGGGACAGTTGAGTACGGCCGATGTGGATGCCGACTTGAAGCAGTGCGGCCTGAGCGGTTCGCCCACCAAGGTGAAGGCCGTGCAGAACATCGTGTTCAAGGCCAAGGAGAGCAAGGTGCTGACGGCTTCCGATGCCGACGTAGAGGGATTGATACAGGAATTATTGGCTAACCATACAATCGGATAAAGATGAACAACGTATTTGTATATTGCGAGCTTGAAGGCACCACGGTGGCCGAAGTAAGCCAGGAATTATTGACCAAAGGCCGTAAGTTAGCCAATACGCTCGGCGTGCAGCTCGAAGCTGTGGCCGCCGGGGCGGGCATTACGGGAAAGATAGAACCGCAGATATTGCCATACGGCGTAGATAAATTGCATATCTTCGACGCTCCGGGGTTGGCTCCTTACACGTCGTTGCCGCATACGGCCGTGTTGGTGAACCTGTTTAAGGAGGAGCAACCGCAAATCTGCCTGATGGGGGCCGATGTCGTGGGGCGTGATTTGGGTCCGCGTGTGTCGTCCGCCCTTCATTCCGGGTTGACGGCGGACTGTACTTCATTGGAAATCGGTTCCCATGAGGATAAGAAAGCCGGAAAGAAGTACGAAAGTCTGCTTTATCAGATTCGTCCGGCGTTCGGCGGTAACATCGTGGCTACGATTGTGAATCCTGAGAACCGTCCGCAGATGGCTACGGTGCGCAGCGGCGTGATGAAGGCAGAAGTGCTCGATCCTAATTATAAAGGAGAAGTGATTGTGCACGATGTGGCCAAGTATGTACCGGAAACGGAATACGTGGTGAAGGTCATCGACCGCCATGTGGAGAAGGCTAAAAACAACCTGAAAGGCGCGGCCATCGTCATTGCCGGAGGCTACGGCATGGGCAGCAAGGAAGGCTTCGACATGCTCTACGAATTGGCACACGAGCTTCATGCCGAAGTAGGTGGAAGCCGTGCGGCAGTGGATGCCGGGTTCTGCGACCACGACCTGCAAATCGGCCAGACCGGCGTGACGGTACGCCCGAAAGTGTATATCGCTTGCGGTATTTCTGGGGCTATCCAGCACATTGCGGGCATGAAGGAAAGCGGCATCATCATTTCCGTGAACAGCGATCCGAACGCTCCGATCAATGCCATTGCCGACTATGTCATTAACGGTACGGTGGAGGAAGTCGTGCCGAAGCTCATCAAGTATTACAAACAAAACAGCAAGTAAACAACATGGCTAATTACTATTCAGATATACCGGAACTCAAGTATCACTTAGAGAATCCGATGATGAAGCGCATTGTGGAATTGAAAGAGCGCGACTTCAGGGACAAGGACGAATTTGATTATGCGCCGGTGGACTATGCCGACGCGATGGATTCGTATAATAAGGTGTTGGACATCGTAGGCGACATCACGGCCAATGTGATTGCCCCGAATGCCGAAGGTGTGGACGAAGAAGGCCCGCACTGCCACGACGGCCGTGTGGATTATGCCAGCGGGACGGTGGAGAACCTGGACGCCATGGTCAAGGCCGGTATGAACGGCATGACGATGCCGCGCAAGTACAACGGGTTGAACTTCCCTATTACGCCGTACACGATGTGTGCCGAGGTGGTGGCTGCCGCCGATGCCGGTTTCGGAAACATCTGGTCGTTGCAGGACTGTATCGAAACGTTGTATGAATTTGGCGACGAAGACCAGCACAGTCGCTTCATCCCGCGTGTATGTGCCGGGGAAACGATGTCGATGGACCTGACCGAACCGGATGCCGGTTCCGACTTGCAGAGCGTCATGCTGAATGCCACCTTCGACAAGGAAAATAACTGTTGGAGGCTGAACGGCGTGAAGCGTTTCATTACGAACGGTGACGCCGACATCCATTTAGTGTTGGCGCGTTCGGAAGAAGGTACGAGGGATGGACGTGGTCTTTCCATGTTCATTTACGACAAGCGCGACGGCGGAGTGGACGTGCGTCGCATCGAGAACAAAATGGGTATCCACAGTTCGCCGACTTGCGAACTGGTGTATAAGAATGCGAAGGCTGAGTTATGCGGAAGCCGCAAGTTGGGTTTGATAAAGTATGTCATGGCATTGATGAACGGTGCACGCCTCGGCATCGCCGCACAGTCGGTAGGGTTGAGTCAGGCGGCCTACAACGAGGCTTTGGCATACGCGAAAGACCGTGAACAGTTCGGTAAGGCCATCATCAACTTCCCGGCCGTATATGACATGCTGGCCACGATGAAAGCCAAGTTGGACGCAGGTCGCGCGTTGTTGTACCAGACTTCGCGTTATGTGGATATTTACAAGGCATTGGACGACATAGCCCGCGAACGCAAGCTGACGCCGGAAGAGCGTGCCGAACAGAAGAAGTATGCCAAACTGGCCGACAGTTTTACGCCATTGGCCAAGGGTATGAATTCGGAATACGCCAACCAGAATGCTTACGACGGTATCCAGGTGCACGGAGGTTCTGGTTTCATGTTGGAATATGCTTGTCAGCGCATTTACCGCGACGCTCGTATCACTTCTATTTACGAGGGTACGACCCAGTTGCAGACTGTGGCGGCCATCCGTTACGTGACGAACGGGGCATACATCGCCACCATCCGTGATTTCGAGCAGCAGCCCGTGCTTCCGGAATATGAGAGCTACATGAACCGCGTGAAGGAGATGGCCAACAAGTTCGATGCTTGTACGAACGCTGTGAAAGAAGCCAACAATCAGGAACTGCACGATTTCGTGGCCCGTCGTTTGATGGAGATGGCAGCCGACACCATCATGTGTCATTTGCTGATGCAGGATGCCACCAACCGTCCCGATTTGTTTGCCAAGAGCCTGAACGTGTATGTGAACTATGCTGAGGCCGAGGTAGAGAAGCATTTCAATTTTATCCGCAAGTTCACGGCAGAGCAATTGGATAGCTACCGCCAGATGGCTGTGGAAACGTCGGCTGAATAATCCGGTACGATATATGATCATCATGAAGAGGAATACTTTCTGTGTAAAAAGAAGTATTCCTCTTTTTGTTAAAAATGGCTGTATTACAGGATGATTGTGGCTTTTTTTATAATTTTACACCCAAATAAATCAAGTTGGTTTGCCAATAGGAAAAACAAAGTATGTCGGTTTGGAAGTGGGATAAGATATTTTTCCGGAGAAAAAAAGTGCATTCAGAGGGTGAAGAATGCACTGAAAGCAAGCGCTTGGAGGATTTCGAGAGGCAAATCGGACTTTTACTGCATAGCGACCGTTTCATAGCCCGAAGCGATTACCGTCCCATTCACGAAAGATATGCGGAACTGCATGTCAGTCTTTCTAATTTGGAAAAGATGGGGATGTTGGACATGTATTGCGAAAAGAACCGTATAGACCCGAAGAAAATGGAGAGATTCCTTTGCCTGTATGAAGACTTGGGCAGTAAGGAGGGTTCCAAGGTAGTTGAAGCGCACAATGACGAATTTGTTAAAAGGCATTTGGCCAAAGACAAACTTTATCTTGATACGATACTTCGTAAGGTGGACCCTAATGTGAAGTTGGATGAGGAACAGCGACGGGTCGTATTGTCCGATGAAGACTACACGTTGGTTGTGGCCGGGGCCGGAGCCGGGAAGACAACGACCATGGCTGCGAAGGTGAAATACCTTGTGGAAAAAAGAGGGGTGAAACCGGAACAGATATTGGTCATTTCATATACGAATAAGGCGGTCGGGGAATTGCGCAGCAAAATCAATAAGGATCTGAAGATAGATTGTCCGGTGACGACTTTCCATAAGACGGGCTATGCCATACTGCGAAAGCGAGACACCGAAAGGAAGACGGTCGTGGATGGTGGCTTTATGTGGCATGTGGTCAACAATTATTTAAAAGGGAATATATTGGAGTGTCCGGAACTGGTGGATAAGCTGATATTGTTCTTCGGAAGCTATTTCGACGCACCGTATGAGGGAGACAATCTCAATGATTTCTTCAACTACATATCCAAAGCCGACTTTTCCACTTTGCGTGGCAATATGGATGAGTATGCAGAAAAGATTATAGACCAACGAACCGGCAAATGTGTCAGCATTGCCCACGAGACGTTAAGGTCGGTTCAGGAGGTCAGGATAGCGAATTTCCTGTTCATGAACGGCATCGACTATGTGTACGAGAAGATTTATCCTTATAATATGAGGTATACGTACAAACCCTATACTCCGGATTTTACGATTACCCAAGGAGACAAGACGGTGTATGTCGAACATTTCGGTATTACGGAAAATGGCTGGAACAGCAGATATACGGAAGAACAGTTGGCCCGGTATAAAAAGGAAATAGATGATAAAATCCGTTTGCACCGCAGACACCATACGGATTTGGTTTATACTTATTCCGAATACAACGACGGGCGCGATTACCTTGACCATTTGCAGGAAATGCTCGTAGCCCAAGGGATTGAGTTCCGTCCGAGAACTTCACGGGAAGTTTTCGACAAGTTGGTCAGCACGGAAGAGAACAAATATATCATAAAGTTGGTCAAGCTGGTTTGCACGTTCTTGCATGGCTTTAAGACCAACGGTTTCACGATAGAGCATTTCCATCAGTTTCAAAGCAAGTCCTCCAATGAGAGAAACAAGTTGTTTCTATCCATCTGCGAGCGGTGTTACTTAGAATACTCCAAGCGTCTGAAAGAAAAGCAAGCGGTAGATTTTGAAGACATGATAAACAGTTCGGCAAAAATGCTCCGCGAAAAGGAAATCCAGGGGGAGAGGTTGGGGTTCAAATATATCATAGTCGACGAGTATCAGGACATTTCCCGCCAGCGGTTTAATCTGACTTTGGAGCTGAGCAAACTCTGCGATGCAAAGATCGTGGCCGTGGGCGACGATTGGCAGTCCATTTATGCCTATGCAGGTTCGGATATCACGTTGTTCACCCAATTCAAGGAATCCTTTGGGTACGGGTTGGAACTGGGTATTACCAAAACTTACCGGAACGCCCAGGAAGTAATCGACATAGCCGGTGGTTTCATACAGAAGAACACGGCGCAGATACGCAAAAGCCTGGTTTCGCCCAAACATATAACACGTCCGGTCGTGGTCGAGACCTATACGGAGAACGTAGACCGGAGCAAATATGCCGGAAAGGGTGGGAAGTATTTCCTTGTGGGCGAAACGGTGGAGAGGATTGTCGGGCAGATATTGGAGGAGAATCCGGACGCGTCGATATTGTTGTTGGGGCGTTACGGGTTCGACGCCTTTAACCTTTGCCGTTCGTCGGAGTTTACGTACGAGGAGAAGACGGGGAATGTGATTTCCAAGAAGTACCCGTTCGCGAAACTGGATTTTATGACTGTGCACCGCGCAAAAGGATTGGGATACGATCATGTCATCCTCATCAATGCCCGTAATGAGTTGTACGGTTTTCCGTCGCAAGTGCAGGACGACCCGGTATTGAAGTATGTCGTGAGGGACGACCATTCGATGGAATATGCGGAAGAGCGTCGGCTTTTCTATGTGGCCTTGACACGGACCAAAAATCGTGTGTACATCGTTGTGCCGCAACAGCATCCGTCCGATTTCGTGCGGGAACTCGTGAAAGACTATCCCGGCGTGACGGTAAATGGAGAATTGGACGATTGCCGGGAGACGCGCACTGAAATGAAACGGTGTCCCGTCTGCGGTTATCCCATGCAGTTGAGGTACAAGAAGGCATACGGGTTGAAGTTGTGGATTTGTTCCAATGAACCGGAGATTTGCGATTTCATGACCAACAACCTGAAGGGCGGTGATTTGCCTATCCTGAAATGCGACTGTTGCAAGGACGGTTATTTGATAGTGAAAGAAGGATGGGGAGAACCGTTTTTGGGATGTACGAATTACAGGGCCGACCGGAGCGGATGCAACCGTGCGATTTCACGGGACAAGTATTTGAGGTCTGTAAAGCCGTTTTTTGATGAATGAGATACTTTTTTTACCCGGTTTTTGAAAAAACACGATTTTCTTGTCACAAAATTCCGAATCTTGCGTATTTATGTATGAAGGACTATTAAAAAGTGAGATACCATGGAACGGAAAGAAAACTGTAGCAGTGAGAATGCTTTGTATTATGCCCGGATATTGTTCGTGTGGTTTTGTCTTTTGGGACAAGTGGGCCATGTCGTGGCAAAACGTTTGAAAGTGGAAGTGGAAACGCCCGGGACGTTACCGGAACTGGTGGGGAAGAAAGCCAAATACAAGGTGACGGACCTGACGCTGAAAGGAACATTGAACGGGAGGGATTTGTGCTTCCTGCGCGAAATGGCCGGGAGGGACAAAGAGCGGCAATCCACACCGGGACGTTTGCGCGTGTTGGACATGCGGTACGTTTCTTTTGCCCGTGGCGGAGGAGGGTACGTAAGACACGGGGAATGGAGAGAGGTGCAGGGAGAGCATACGCTTCCGCCTTATTTGTTCAGCGAATGTGGATTGACGCATATCGATTTGCCCGAACGGTTGGACACCATCGCGGAAGGGGCTTTGGGAGCCACACGGATCAGTAGGATCGTATTGCCGGAAAATGTGTTTGTGGGTGCTTCTGCCTTTTATGGGAGCAACGAATTGGCGGAAGTGGTTTTCCCCCGGCAGGCGAGGGGCGTCTGGAAGGGTGCTTTCGAAGGATGTGCCAATTTGAAAACCTTGTCGTTGAATCATGTGGACTTTATCAGTGGAGGTGCTTTCCAGAAGATGCCGGCCGTGGAGCGGATTGAGGTGAACGGAGACGTGGGACAACTCGACGGGTGGCGCACTTTTGCCGAATGCCCGCAGTTGAAGCGTGTGGATTTCCGTGGCGTTGTCTTGGGAACGGGAGGCCCCACGTTGCTGGCGGACTGTCCCCGGTTGGAACAGGTGGTGTTTCATGGCGATATATTGAGTACGGGCCTCGGTGCGGCAGAGCATTGCCCTTTGTTTGAAGGATATACCGTGAAAGGAAAGGTTCTGCGCAGCCAGCATAAAGACTTCGTTCCGCAAGTATCGGATGAAGAATGTCTGGAGGGACGCGGTTTGGCCGACTTCATGAGCCGGTTCGCGCCGGTTGTACGCCGGATTTGGGCACACGGCGGAGAGGTGATGGGCTACATGAAGAAGACCTCAGCCCCTTGGTTTTATCATTCGGCCTGCGCTTGGGCATCTGAGGGGAGAGACGAGGAGGCTTTGGCGCATTTGGACATCGCAATAAAGTTGGGATTTGCCAAGTATGACCTGATAAAGGGCGGCAAGGAGTGGGATGCCCTGCGCGGAAATCCGGAGTTTCAAGCCCTTGTGGAAAAGGTGCGTGAAGTGGGGGACTACCTTTATGTGTTGAAGAAGTCCCCGGCCTATCGGGAAGATGCCCGTCCGATGCCTGCATTTACGTACCAATCGGCCACGGACAGTAATTTGGTACGTGTGCGTCGCTATTTCAATTTGGACAGCATAGCCGGCGACGGCGACGAAATCAGCCAAATCAAGAATCTGATGTATTGGTTGCATGATGCCATCCGTCACGACGGAGGTTCGATGTGGCCGGACTGTGCACGGAACTCGATAGCCATGTATGAATTGTGCAAGCGGGAAGGGCGCGGGCTGAATTGCCGCTTTCTGGCACAGGTGCTCAGTGAGATGTATCTGGCCATGGGATTCCCGTCACGCTTCGTGACGTGCCAGTCGAAAGCGTATGACACCGATACCGATTGCCATGTCATCAATATGGTGTGGAGCCGCCAGTTGGGGAAATGGATATGGATGGACGCGTCTTTTGCAGCTTACGTCACTGACGAAAACGGTCTGTTGTTGCATCCGGGCGAGGTGCGTGAGCGGCTGATCAAGGGACTCCCTTTGGTATTGAACGAGGATGCGAACTGGAACCATAAGACCAAGCAGACCAAAGAAGGATATTTGGAGAATTACATGGCCAAGAACCTTTATATGCTCGATGCCCACCTTGAAAGCCGGTTTGAGACGGAGCCTGCTGACGGGTCGGGAAGTCCTCGAATGTATTTGGTGCCGGAGGGATTCTGGCCGTTATCCGGACATACTACCTATGACGACCGTTATTTCTGGCAAGCTCCTTAGTTCGGTGCAAGGCCGGGATGAAGGACGTGTATATGGATCAAGGGGCTGTTTTTTCCACGGGAAAAAGCGGCCCGATTTTTCTGCGCCAAACGAAAAATCAATCTCAGGCGAACGATTTTTCGTTCGCCTGAGATTGATTTTCCGATGTCAGCCGGGTGATTTTCGGGGGAGCTCCACAGCCCGAAACCGTTTCTATCGTATTGTAGGAGGATGGGCGTGGCATGCCTTGTTTTTTCTTTGAACGAAATGCCTTGTGGCGTGTATATCCTTATGACACGTGTTGCAAGTACAAACATTATTCATGGTAGAAACAGAAAGAATATGAGAAGGACGTTGATTGTTTCGTGGGCGGTGGCCGTGGCGCTTTGCGCGTCGGCACAGAAACCGCAGGAGATAAAAGGAATCGTGGAAGAGGCGCACGACTCGCTCTGGTATGCAGGCCAGGTTGAGGCTTGGCAAAGAGAGGTGGACGCAGACGGGCAGGATGAAAAGGCATGGCGCAACCTGTTTGAGGCTGCCTGGGGGCTGAAATCTTGTTCCCGTGGAAAGAACGATGGAGGAATGCCCCGTATCCTGGAGCGTATGGAACGGGCTATTCCGGAGACTTATACCTATAATATATGTGCTTACCGCGCCTCCCAGGGGCCTGACAACAAGTTTGCGGAAAAGGCGATGACCCTGTTGCCGGACGATATTTCAGACCGTGGATACGATGCCGTGCTGGGATACCTTTGGATGATGGGGGAAACGGACGGGACAGGATGGAAAGCCGGGCTTTTCAATGACATCCTGCGTCGCCAGTATGAGCATGGCAAATATCCTTCGTTTATCCTTCGTTTCGGTTACAACCAGTTGCAAGGGATGGCCGAAGGCGGGCTTTTCTTCGGCAACGGCGACGCGGAGCTTTTCGACAAGCTCATGTTGCAGCGTGCGATGCGTGTGCATACGGACAAGGTGGTGGTCGTGATTCCTTTTCTGTCCATACGGTCCTATCGCGACGCTTTGTGCCGGCAGTTGGGGATTCCTCCCTTTCCCGGGCGCGAGGTCAGAACGGAAGAAGAGTTCAAGGCGGCTGTGCAAGAGATGGTGGAATACGTCATCCGCGAATCCGGTCGTCCGGCTTACTTTTCGCCCGGTTCGCAGTGGGCCGTGCAGGGCATAGCCCGCAAGCTTTATAATGAGGGATTGGTGTATCGGTACAGTGAGGAGCCTTATGACAATGTTTCGGCAGCCCAACGTCATGTAGAGCGGGATTATCATTTCGATTACCTGACCGAGCCTGCTTTCCGTTTGGAGTCATGGTGGTCGGGGAGCGAAATGTTGCTGCTGAACTACACGGTCATGTTGGGCCCGTTGGTGCAGTCGTATAGAGAATCGGGTAATCAGGAGCGTGCCGACTGGCTTTACCGGATATTGAAAGCTTCGGTGGAGAACGGCGGGTTTTCAGCCGCGAAAAAAAAGGAGTATTTGGACTATTTGGAGAAATGGCGGTAAAAATAAACTTCAGGCCGTCGTTGCGGAAACTATCGGACGAGGAATTGATGGGACGTGTGCGGCGAACGGGTGACGAAAAGGCTTTCGATGAACTTTACCGTCGTTATGCCCGACGCCTGCACGGCTTTTTCTTCCGTATGCTGGGACGGGAAGAGCAGTTGGCAGCGGACTTCACGCAGGAGCTGTTCTTGCGCGTATGGGCGGCAAGGGGGCGGTATGAATGCGGACGGGAGTTATGTCCTTGGTTTTTCACGATGGCCTATAATCTGTGCCGGAATGAGTACCGTTTCCGGAATATTGCGGTCGGTTTTGCGGAAGAGGTGCGTGGCGGGCCGGAGACGTATGAGGAACAGCCGGAACTTCGGATGGATGTCCGGATGTTCGACCGCGAACTTTCCGCATTGTTGGACAAGCTGCCTCCGGAACAACGTGTGTTGTTTGCTTTGCGTTATGAAGAGGAACTTACTGTGCCGCAACTGGCCGAGGTGATGGGTATTCCGGAGGGTACGGTGAAATCGCGTCTTCATTATTTATTGCAATACTTAAGAAAGAAATTGAAGGTTTATGAAACACTTTGAGGAACAAGTCTCACAGGCAGCCGCACGGCTGCGGAATGAAGAAAACAGCCGTTTGCGTGTACCGGGGAATCCACGTCGGTCCGGCGGCGTTTCCTGGGGATGGGTGGCTACGCCGGTGGCCGCCGTGGCCGGTCTGTTGTGGGGAGTGGAGTTGGGACGGATGTCCGGTGAATCTTCGTTGCAGCAGGTGTCGCAGGTGATAGATACGGTGATACGCCGCGAGGTCGTGCGTGACACGGTTTATTCCGTTCGTCCCGAAAGCAAAGTCGCATCATGGCAGGTCGGGGAGAAAGGCAAACGGAGCCGAAGAAACTGCACCCGTTCGCCGGATACAGGTGGAAAGCCGGAAACAGGGACAGGGGACGAGACTTTACAGGCGCGGACGGGGAAATGTGTTTTGGAAGACGGCATCGACTATTCCATGCTCTGGGAAGCTGTGAAAGCAGGTAAGTGACATCTTAAAGTGGATTTTTCGGTATATATTTCGGTAAAAGTCCTCTTTTTACCCAATGTTGTCCTAAACGTTTTTCGATAAAAACAAAAAAAA
>UMIB01017366.1_pt1 | contig 64027 bp, 47 predicted proteins | sample 1965641 | NCBI WGS metagenome assembly UMIB01 (sample SAMEA4836110, study PRJEB28245) | human gut metagenome | biome: gut microbiome; material: fecal sample | place: Denmark | collected 2008
TCGATAGAACTCCACAAGGGAACCCAGCTTCGCCGACATATTCAGCATCATGGCATCCAACACAGTGATGGCGGTCATGCATTCCATGACAACGACAGCTCTGGGGACGATGATGGGATCGTGACGACCGCGGATGGTAAGCTCGGTATTTTCACCGGAGCGGTTCACGGTCTGCTGGGGGCGGAAGATGGAGGGAGTGGGTTTCACATAAGCACGGACGATGATAGGACTTCCGTCACTCATACCTCCTAAAATACCGCCGGAATGATTGCTGGTCTTTGTGACTTTGCCGTTCTCCATGCGGAAGGGATCGTTATTCTCACTACCGGTATGACGGGATGCTTCTGCACCATCGCCGATCTCTACACATTTTACGGCACCGATGGACATGATGGCTTTCGCAAGGTTGGCATCCAGCTTCTCGAACACCGGATCTCCGATGCCTGCGGGAAGTCCTTCGACCAGACATTCCATGCATCCACCCACAGAATCGCAGGCCTCTCTTGCCTGCTGCAGATAAGCACAGGCTTTTTCATCAGCCTCTGCATCCGGCATGGCGGTGATAGTGGAGCGGGCAGTAGTACGGTCGAACTTTGTAAGATCCGCATCCACGGGACCGATGGAGCGGGTGTAGGCGAATACGGTAATACCCATCTGCTCTAAGATCTTGGCTGCAATGGCTCCGGCAGCCACACGCCCGATGGTCTCACGACCGGAGGAACGTCCGCCACCCCGGTAATCCCGGAAACCGTATTTGGCATCGAAACAATAATCCGCATGACCGGGACGGTAATTCTCTGCGATCTCGCTGTAATCTGCGGAAATCTGAGAGGTATTATGTACCATCAGGGAGATGGGGGTACCGGTGGTCCTGCCTTCGAAGACTCCGGAGAGAATCTCCACCTGATCGGCCTCCTTGCGCTGAGTGGTGATGGCACTGGTGCCGGGTTTGCGGCGGTCTAAGTATTTCTGTATATCTTCCTCGGAGAGAGACAGTCCTGCGGGACAGCCGTCTACGACGACACCTAATGCTTTCCCGTGGGATTCTCCCCAGGTAGTGATCCTGAAAATGTTTCCAAATGTTGAACCGGCCATGGCGGATCTCCTTTTCCAACTGTTCAGAACCCCGCCCATACATTCTTAAAAACGCACGATGAATTGTGCTTTCTCACTGCTGCGCAGGGGTTCTGAATAGTTACCTTTTTATCATAGATTATACGCAATTACAGAAAAAACCGCAACTTTTTTATAGAAAAAGGATGCAACGGAATATAAAATATGCTATCATATTACATAATTGCTAACGGGAAGCAAAAGGTCGAATATACAAATGGAAAAAACAACGGAAGAGAAAGCCAGAGCAAAACTTCTGAAATTGGGGAAAAAGAATCGATGGAACAGGGCGGTAGTAGTGCTACTGCTGTTTTTTGTGATGCCTTTTTTTCATGTTTGTAACTATTGTAAGAATAACGGAAAGCGCTTTACTGTGATGGCGGGAACCTTTTTCCTATTTGCGGTATACAGTAGTTTTTCATTCCCGGCGTTTATTACAGAGGATGTGGGGAATGACTATGAATTGAAAAATGCCGAGACTGCCGACATCTCTCTGGCGGAGGAGAAGGAACCGGATATGGCGGGGCTGGAACTCTTAGAGGATGAGGACGTTCTGGAACAGTCGGATTACAACAGTACTTCCCACGGCTATGCACTGGTAGACAAATACGATGCCTCTGACATTTTGCGGGCTTCGGAGGAAATTGTGAGTGAAAATGCCCAGGAGAACGGAGCAGACAGCGATGCGCGTGAGGCTGCGGAGCAACAGGAATTCCGCTCTGATGACTGGAGACTGGTTCTGATCAACAAGCAGAACTCCATTCCGGAGGATTATACGTTTCAGCTGGGCACCATCCGGGGGTCCATGCAGTGCGACAAGAGAATCTTAGAGGATCTTCTTGCTATGCTGGAAGCAGCGGAAAAGGATGGCGTGAACCTGACGATCTGCTCTCCTTACCGGGATCTGGAGTATCAGAAGATGCTGTTTAACCGGAAAATCAAGAGGTATATGAACCGAGGGATGTCCTATATGGAAGCTTATCAGCTGTCCAGCCAGGCAGTGACAGTACCGGGAGCCAGTGAGCATCAGATCGGGCTGGCACTGGATATTGTGTGTAACGACTATATGTCGCTGGATGAAGGCTTCGGCGATACGAAGGCGGGGAAGTGGCTGGCAGCCAACAGCTGCCGTTTTGGATTTATCTTACGATACCCGGAAGGCAAGGAGAACATTACGGGGATCGAATATGAACCGTGGCATTTCCGCTATGTAGGGAAAGCAGCAGCGCCTGTGATTATGGAACAGGGCATAACATTAGAAGAATTCTGGGAGGAATATGTAGAAGATGTATCGATTGATTAAACAGGAAGGACGCGCCAAAAGAGGAGAATTTACCACAGTGCATGGCGTGATCCAGACCCCTGTATTTATGAATGTGGGAACGGTAGCGGCGATCAAGGGCGCCGTATCCACAGCAGACTTAGAGCAGATCGGAACCCAGGTGGAATTATCCAACACCTACCATCTGCATGTCAGACCCGGTGACCAAATTATCAAACAGATGGGCGGACTTCACAAGTTCATGTCCTGGAATAAGCCGATTCTGACAGATTCCGGCGGATTCCAGGTGTTTTCCCTGGCGGGACTTCGTAAGATCAAGGAAGAGGGCGTTACCTTTCGCTCCCATATTGACGGTCATAAGATCTTCATGGGGCCGGAGGAGAGCATGCAGATCCAGTCGAATCTGGGATCTACCATTGCCATGGCTTTTGATGAGTGTGCGCCCAGTAAGGCGGACCGGATGTACGTACAGAATTCCGTGGAGCGGACTACCAGATGGCTGCAAAGATGCCAGGCAGAGATGAAACGTCTGAACAGTTTAGAGGATACGGTGAACCCGCACCAGCTGTTATTCGGTATCAATCAGGGTGCTATCTATGAAGATATCCGTATCGAGCATGCCAAGCGGATCGCTGAAATGAATCTGGATGGTTATGCGGTCGGCGGTCTGGCAGTGGGCGAGACCCACGAGGAAATGTATCACATTCTGGATGAGGTGGTACCTTATCTACCGGTGAACAAGCCAACCTACCTTATGGGCGTGGGCACCCCGGCCAATATTCTGGAAGGCGTAGAGCGAGGTGTTGATTTCTTCGACTGCGTATATCCGACGAGAAACGGACGCCATGGACATTTATATACCAACCATGGAAAGATTAATCTGTTCAATGCCAAATACGAACTGGATGACAGACCCATCGAAGAGGGCTGCAACTGTCCTGCCTGTCAGAGATACTCCAGAGCTTATATCCGACATCTATTAAAAGCGAAGGAGATGTTGGGCATGCGCCTTTGTGTACTCCACAATCTGTATTTTTATAATACCATGATGACAGAGATCCGCGATGCCTTGGATGCAGGCCGCTTTGCAGAATATAAAAAACACAAGCTGGATTCTATGGCTACACCGTTGGAATAAGCTGCAACTGTCAGAGTTTAGAGGAATTTCATACAATTTTATGCAAAAAGACTTGCTCCTTAAGCTATTTTTGTGTATCATACTTACTTGTACAGAAAGTTTTACAGGCGTAACACGCCGGAATGGAGGAACAAATGGGTATTTTATTAACTGAGTCAGAGGCTGCTGCAGCAGGTTCCGGAACCAGCATGATCGTTATGCTTCTTGTATATGCAGTATTGATCGGTGCAATGTGGTTTTTCTTTATGAGACCGCAGAAGAAGGAACAGAAGAGAGTAGCTGCAATGCTGTCCAACTTAGAGACAGGTGACTGCGTTCTGACCACTTCCGGTTTCTATGGCATCGTGATCGACATTACCGACGATACTGTTATCGTAGAGTTTGGTAATAACAAGAACTGCCGTATTCCTATGGAGAAATCTGCTATCAGCAAGGTTGAGAAGGCTGGAGAGAACTAAGAAGAAGTGAAAAAGGAGCAATGCCGGGATAAGGTATTGCTCCTTTTTACGTATATGACACACTTAATAACTTGATCTATTTTAATGTACATAATTGCATTTATGTTAATTTTCAATGTTGAAATTTCATACAGTATCAGTTATTATGAAATAAGTATTTTACGTAAAAAATACAGGAAATATCACAGGAAACGAGGGAAATAACACTATGGAGTTACATATTACCTGTATTCCCGGCGACGGCATCGGTCCGGAGATCGTCAGGGAGACAAAAAAGGTTTTAGACAAAGTTGCGCATAAATATGGTCATAAAATGATCTATAAGGATATTTTAATGGGTGGAGCTTCCATTGATGTCCATGGAGTCCCTCTGACAGAGGAAGCTATCGCGGATGCCAAAGCGGCGGATGCGGTGTTGATGGGATCCATTGGTGGTAATACCACCACATCCCCCTGGTACAAATTACCTCCCGAGAAGCGTCCGGAAGCAGGACTTCTGGCAATGCGCAAGGCGTTGAATCTGTTTGCTAATTTAAGACCGGCAGTGCTCTATGATGAGCTGGCAGCGGCGTGCCCTCTGAAGGAGGAGATCAGCAAGGCCGGATTCGATATGCTGATCATGAGAGAATTGACCGGCGGATTATACTTTGGTGAGCGTAAGACCATCGAGGAGAATGGGGTGAGAAAAGCGACAGATACCCTGACCTATGATGAGAACGAGATACGCAGGATCGCCATCAAAGGCTTTGATATTGCCAGAAAGCGTAGGAAAAAGGTAACCAGCGTGGACAAAGCCAATGTGCTGGATTCCTCCAGATTGTGGAGAAAGGTTGTGGAAGAGGTAGCGAAGGATTATCCTGACGTTACTTTGGAACATATGCTGGTAGACAACTGCGCCATGCAGTTAGTTAAGGATCCCGCACAGTTTGATGTGATCCTGACAGAGAATATGTTCGGAGATATCCTGTCTGATGAGGCAAGTATGGTGACCGGTTCCATCGGAATGTTAGCCAGCGCCAGCTTAAACGATACAAAATTTGGCCTCTACGAGCCCAGCCACGGATCCGCTCCGGACATTGCGGGTAAAGATATTGCAAACCCTATCGCCACTGTATTAAGCGCGGCTATGATGCTTCGTTACAGCTTTGACCTGGACGAAGAAGCAGATGCCATCGAGGCAGCGGTAAAGAAAGTATTGCAGGACGGCTTCCGCACCGGCGATATCATGTCTGAGGGCTGCACACGGGTAGGTTGTACCGAGATGGGAGACCTTCTGGCAGAGAGAATCTGATGTCGCATGCCCCCCAAAAGCACATTTATCCGGTATAGAGAAAATAAGGAAGAGAAAGAGAGATATAATTATGAGAAGTGATTCCGTTAAGACAGGAACTGCCCAGGCACCCCACAGAAGTCTGTTCAATGCGCTGGGATTTACCGAAGAAGAGAGAAGACGCCCCATGATCGGTATCGTCAGCTCCTTCAATGAGATCGTACCCGGACATATGAATCTGGATAAGATCACAGAAGCTGTAAAAATGGGTGTAGCCATGGCAGGTGGTATGCCGGTAGTATTCCCCGCCATCGCTGTATGTGACGGTATTGCCATGGGACATGTGGGAATGAAGTATTCCCTGGTGACCAGAGACCTGATCGCCGACAGCACCGAGTGCATGGCTATGGCACACGGATTTGACGGTCTGGTATGTATTCCCAACTGTGACAAGAATGTTCCCGGACTTTTGATGGCGGCAGCCAGAGTGAATATCCCCACTATCTTTGTATCCGGCGGTCCTATGTTAGCCGGTCATGTACACGGACAGAAGAGAAGCTTATCCTCTATGTTCGAGGCAGTGGGAAGTGTGGCAGCCGGTACCATGACTATGGATGAACTGGCTGAGTTCGAGGAAAAGGTATGTCCTACCTGCGGTTCCTGCTCCGGTATGTATACCGCGAACTCCATGAACTGTCTGACTGAAGCCATTGGTATGGGACTTCGCGGCAACGGTACGATCCCCGCCGTATATTCCGAACGTATCCGTCTGGCAAAACATGCCGGCATGAAGATCATGGAACTGGTAGAGAAAAATATCCGTCCCAGAGACATTATGACTCCGGAAGCTTTTCAGAATGCCTTGACTGTGGATATGGCACTTGGATGCTCTACAAATACCATGCTGCATCTGCCCGCTATCGCAAGAGAAGCAGGTGTGGAACTGAACCTGGAGATCGCCAACGAGATCTCTGCCAAGACTCCGAATCTGTGTCATCTGGCACCTGCCGGTCCTACTTATATGGAAGACCTGAACGAAGCAGGTGGTGTATATGCGGTAATGAATGAACTGTCCAAGAAGGGACTTTTGAATCTTGACTGCCTGACTGCCAACGGTACGACCGTAGGAGAGAATATCAAGAATTGTGTCAACAAGAATCCGGAAGTCATCCGCCCTGTGGAGAACCCCTATTCCCAGACCGGCGGTATTGCTGTACTGAAAGGCAACCTGGCACCGGACAGCGGCGTGGTCAAGAGATCTGCTGTGGCACCGGAGATGTTGGTACACGAAGGTCCTGCCAGAGTATTCGACTGCGAAGAAGATGCTATTGATGCTATCAAGTCCGGTAAAATCGTGGCAGGCGATGTAGTAGTGATCCGTTATGAAGGACCTAAGGGCGGCCCAGGCATGAGAGAGATGCTGAATCCCACCTCTGCCATTGCAGGCATGGGACTGGGCTCCAGCGTGGCACTGATCACCGACGGACGTTTCTCCGGAGCTTCCCGTGGCGCATCCATCGGACATGTCTCTCCGGAGGCAGCAGTGGGCGGTCCGATCGCACTGGTGGAAGAGGGCGATATTATCCGTATCAACATCCCGGAGAACAAACTGGATGTACTGGTATCCGACGAAGAACTGGCAGCCAGAAGAGCAAAATGGCAGCCCAGAGAGCCTAAGATCACGACCGGCTACCTGGCAAGATATCATGAACTGGTGACCAGCGGTAACCGCGGTGCGGTACTGGAAGCACCTTCTCAGAAAAACTAAGCAATCATTAAAATAACCGGAGGGATTTTGCAATGCAGTTAACAGGATCGGAAATTCTGGTAGAATGCCTGAAGGAGCAGGGGGTAGATACCGTATTCGGTTACCCCGGCGGGGCAATCCTTAATATTTATGATGCACTTTATAAGCACAGTGGGGAGATCAGACATATTCTGACTTCCCATGAACAGGGAGCGGCACATGCGGCGGACGGCTATGCGAGAGCTACGGGAAAAGTAGGTGTCTGCATGGCTACCAGCGGACCCGGCGCTACGAACCTGGTCACCGGTATCGCTACGGCTTACATGGATTCCGTACCGATGGTAGCGATCACCGCAAATGTTACCTTACCTTTACTCGGCAAGGACAGCTTTCAGGAGGTGGATATCGCCGGCGTGACCATGCCCATTACGAAGCATGGTTATATTGTGAAAAACGTGGAGATCCTGGCAGATACCATCCGCAAGGCATTCCATATCGCCAGGAGCGGAAGACCCGGTCCTGTCCTGATCGATATTACGAAGGATGTGACGGCAGCTACCTGTGAGTACACGCCCATGACGATTCAGCAGGAGGAGAGAGTGACTCGTTACACCAGGGAAGAATTGATGCTGGTAGCAGAGATGATCCACAAGGCGAAAAAACCATACATCTATCTGGGTGGCGGAGCCATCATTTCCGAGGCTAGTGCTGAGGTGGCAGAATTTGCAGAGCTGATCGATGCACCGGTATGTGATACTCTGATGGGTAAGGGAGCCTTTGATGGAAGAAGTGAGCGCTATACCGGCATGATCGGCATGCATGGTACCAAGACTTCGAACCTGGGAGTCAGCGAATGTGATCTGTTGGTGGCACTGGGTGCCAGATTCTCCGACCGTGTGACAGGTAACCCGAAAAAGTTCGCGGAGAATGCAAGAATCATCCAGCTGGATGTGGATGCTGCGGAGATCAATAAGAATATCCGTGTGGACGCCTCTCTGGTAGGCGATCTGAAGAAAACTCTGACGGAATTAAATGCCTGCCTGTCCAAACAGGAACATCCGGAGTGGATGGCGCATATAACGGAACTGAAGGAAAAATATCCTCTGAAATACGATGACGAAAATCTGTCCTGTCCTTATATCATGCAGGAAATTGACCGTGTGACGAACGGAGAAGCCATCATCACCACAGACGTGGGACAGCATCAGATGTGGGCGGCACAGTATTATCATTATACGAAGCCCCGTACCTTCCTGTCTTCCGGGGGCTTAGGTACCATGGGTTACGGTCTGGGAGCCTGCATCGGTGCGCAGATCGGACAGCCGGATAAGGTCTGCATCAATATTGCAGGCGACGGATGCTTCCGCATGAACATGAATGAACTGGCTACTGCCAGCCGTTATAACATTCCCATTATCCAGGTAGTCATCAACAACCAGGTGCTTGGCATGGTAAGACAGTGGCAGACACTGTTCTATGGGAAACGCTATTCCCAAACAGTACTGAAGGATAAGGTGGATTTCTGTAAGGTGGCAGAAGGACTGGGCTGTACCGCCATCCGCGTGACCCAAAAGGAAGAAGTGGCACCCGCTATCGAGAAAGCCATTGCCCTGAAGGCACCGGTAATGATCGAGTGTATGATCCCGGAGGATGATAAGGTATTCCCCATGGTTCCGGCAGGAGCCCCCATCAGTGAAGTATTTGACGGAGATGATTTGAAAAGGCAGTCCTGATGAATAAGACGACGAAGAGATTACTTTTTGCGGTGTTGATATTACTACTGTTTCTGTTGACAGTATATTTTGTCCTGGCATTTTATTACAGGGAAGGCTTTTCTCTGAATACCTGGATCAACGGAGTGTACTGTACCGGAAAAACGGTGGAAGAAGTGAATTCGGAGCTTTTGTCACATACAGAAGCTCCGAATGTTGTCATCGTGGATAAAGCGGGAGAGGAATACACGATCGCTCTCGCCGATGTGGATTATCGCGCGGACTTTGGCAGTGCACTGGAAGCGTACAGACAGGAACAGAATCCGTATCTGTGGGTGGACAATGTTCTGCTTCATTCCAGGCGGACCCTGGCACCTGCGGTGACCGTGGATGAGGAGGCGCTTCGCAGAGCCTACAATGCCCTGGAATTCGTACAGACGGAACAGGAGAGAATAACAGATTACAGCCTTACCAGGGATACGGAGGGGGCCTATGCCTTCACAGACGGACTGAGCGACCGCATCGATCTGGAGAAGGCTTTTTTGGCATTAAAAGAAATCGTGGAGAATGGGCAGGAAACACTGAACCTGCAGGAGAGCGGATGCTACTATGAGATAACACCGGATGAGAGTCAAAAAACTCTGAGGAATCTGTGGAAAGAGATCGAGAGATTTCAGACCTGCGATATTGTCTACTGCTTCGGTGAAGAGAGACATCCGGTAACAGCGGCGGACTGTGCTTCTTTTCTGACTGCGCAGAACGGACTGCCGGTGCAGGATGAGAAGGGAAACTTTGTGTTGGACGAGGAGGCTGTGGCGGCGTATGTGCAGAGCCTGGCGGAAGAATATGACGGCTATGGACGAACCAGACAGTTTCACAGTACCCGTGGGGATGTGATCACCATCGAGGGCGGAACCTATGGCAGCAAAATGGACCGGAAAAAGGAGACTGCCTACCTGCTGGAGCATCTGTTGGATCCCGGTGTACATACAGGCACTCCCCAGACACATATCCCTATTTATGAGAGAGAAGCCTTCTGCTATGGTAAAAATGATATTGGTGACACCTATATCGAAGTGGATATGACAGAACAGAAAATGTACTATTACGAAAAAGGCGCATTGAAGCTGGAGACGGAGATCGTGACAGGCAATATGCGGCGGCGTATGGGAACGCCGGAAGGCGTCAATTTTGTCTATAATAAGCAGAAAAACCGGGTTTTACGGGGACCGGGGTATGCCTCTCCTGTGAAATTCTGGATGCCTGTGAAGGGCGGTATCGGTATTCATGACGCCGGATGGCGCAAAGAATTCGGCGGGGACATCTACCAGACTGCGGGTTCCCACGGCTGTATCAATACGCCAAAGGACAAAATGGAAGAATTGTTTGATTATGTGCAGATCGGCACCCCTGTCGTAATGTTTTATTAGTGAATAGCAACTATTTAGATATTATTTGCATAGAAAAGCAAATAATATTGCTTACGCAATACATAAATATCAACAACGGTCCTTACAAATGCGAGCATTTGAAGTACCATTTTTGATATTTACGTATTCTAAATAGTTACTTTTCTAATAATACAGACATTTTCAGATAAATTGTCCTTGCCAGGCGAACAAATTGAAAATAATTTAACAATGTAGTTGACTAAAGCAAATGAAAAGCTTATTCTATACCTATGCTTTTTATAAAAAATTTAGAAAATATCGAGGAGGTCTTTGAAAATGGCAAGAGTGTATAACTTTTCCGCAGGCCCTGCAGTACTCCCTGAGGAGGTATTACAGGAAGCAGCCGATGAAATGCTGGATTATAGAGGAACCGGCATGTCCGTAATGGAGATGAGCCATCGATCTAAAGCCTATGATACGATCATTAAGGAAGCGGAAGCTGATCTCAGAGAACTGATGAATATCCCGGACAACTATAAGGTACTGTTTTTACAGGGTGGTGCGAGCCAGCAGTTTGCCATGATCCCCATGAACCTGATGAAGAACCGTGTAGCAGACTACATCGTAACCGGTCAGTGGGCGAAGAAGGCATACCAGGAGGCTTCTCTGTACGGCAAGGCTAATAAGATTGCTTCTTCCGAGGATAAGACTTTCTCTTATATTCCCGATTGCTCCGATCTGCCCATCAGTGAGGATGCAGATTACGTGTACATATGCGAGAACAATACCATTTACGGTACGAAATTCAAGACCCTGCCCAATACCAAGGGTAAGCCCCTGGTTGCAGATGTATCCAGCTGCTTTTTATCCGAGCCGGTAGATGTGACAAAATATGGTGTGATCTATGGCGGCGTACAGAAAAATATCGGACCTGCAGGTGTGGTTATCGTGATCATCCGTGAGGATCTGATCACCGAGGACGTACTTCCCGGTACACCGACCATGCTTCGTTATAAAATCCATGCAGATGCAGATTCTCTGTACAATACTCCTCCCGCATACGGCATCTACATTTGCGGCAAGGTATTTAAATGGCTGAAGAAGATGGGTGGTCTGGAAGCAATGAAGGAGCGCAATGAGAAAAAGGCGAAGATCCTGTATGACTACCTGGATGAAAGCAAGCTGTTCAAGGGTACCGTCCGCAAGGAAGACAGATCCCTGATGAATGTTCCATTCATTACCGGTAATGAAGAGCTGGATGCCAAGTTCGTAAAAGAAGCAAAAGAAGCCGGTTTTGAGAACCTGAAGGGGCACAGAACCGTAGGCGGCATGAGAGCAAGTATCTACAATGCAATGCCCATCGAAGGTGTGGAGAAGCTGGTAGAGTTCATGAAGAAGTTTGAAGCGGAGAACGCTTAAGGGGGAGAAAAAATGTTTCAGATCAATTGCCTGAATCCCATTTCCAAAGTGGGACTGGATCGTCTGACAGCAGACTATAAAGTAACCGATAATATGAATGACGCAGAGGGCGTTCTGGTCCGCAGTGCTTCCATGCATGAGATGGATCTGCCGGAAAATCTTCTGGCAGTAGCGAGAGCCGGAGCCGGTGTCAACAACATTCCTCTGGATAAATGTGCCCAAAAGGGTATCGTAGTATTCAATACGCCCGGTGCCAACGCCAATGGCGTAAAGGAACTGGTGATCGCTGGTATGCTGTTAGCTGCCCGTGATGTGGTAGGCGGTATCGAATGGGTCAAGGCATCCAAAGACAACGCTGACATTGCCAAAGCCGCAGAAAAAGAAAAGAAGAAATTCGCCGGTACGGAAGTAATGGGCAAAAAGTTAGGTGTCATCGGTCTGGGTGCTATCGGCGTCAAGGTGGCCAATACAGCAGTAAGCCTCGGTATGGAGGTCTATGGCTATGATCCTTACGTATCCGTCAATGCTGCTTGGAACTTAAGCCGTTCTGTCAAGCATGTGATGAATGTGGAAGAAATTTATGCAGACTGTGATTACATTACGATACATGTACCGCTTCTGGATTCCACAAAGGGTATGATCAACAAGGAAGCCATCAGCAAAATGAAAGATGGCGTGGTCCTGTTAAACTTTGCAAGAGATCTGTTAGCAAATGAGGCAGATGTCCTGGAGGCATTACAGAGCGGCAAGGTAGCCCGTTATGTATCTGATTTCCCGAATCCTACGACAGCAGGACAGCCCGGCTGTATCGTGATCCCTCATCTGGGCGCAAGCACCGAGGAATCCGAGGATAACTGTGCGAAGATGGCTGTGGAAGAGATGATGGATTATCTGGAGAACGGCAATATCCGCAACAGCGTAAATTATCCTGCCTGTGACATGGGCGTATGCAGCCAGGCCGGAAGAATTGCCATTTTCCATAAAAATATTACCAATATGCTGAATCAGTTTACCGCAGTGATCGGTGAGAAGAATATCAATATTTCCGATATGACCAACAAATCCCGCGGTGAAGTGGCATATACCATGCTGGATATTGAAAGTGCGGCAACGCAGGATCTGGTAGAGGCTTTGCAGAAGATTGACGGCGTCTTCCGTGTACGTGTGGTAAAATAGAATATCAAATAAAACATGCAGGAAAGTTACAGACAGGCATTGGGTGGAATATATCCGGTGCCTGTTTTATTTTTCGCAAAAGCGTTGTATGCTATGAGGGAATCTGTTATACTTGGCATGGGCCAAAGACGTAAGCCACAAGAGAAAGAAGGAACAAAACAGATGAAATTTGATATGCATTGTCATACAAAAGAAGGATCTATGGATGGAAAGGTTCCTATTGAGGATTTTATTGCGGAATTGATCCGCAAGGGTTTTGACGGTATGTTGGTCAGCGATCATAATTCATATAATGGTTACCGCGCGTGGAAACGAAACATCAAGGATCAAAAATATAAAGATTTTGTAGTGTTGAAGGGGATTGAATACGATACCATTGATGCCGGACATATTCTGGTGATCATGCCGGAGACCATTAAGCTGAAAATTCTGGAGCTTCGGGGATTGCCGGTACAGATCCTGATCGATATCGTGCATAAGAACGGTGGGATATTAGGACCGGCACACCCCTGCGGAGAGAAATATTTAAGCTTCACCAATACCCTGAAGAAGCGGAATCAGATGGCGGTGATGAATCAGTTTGATTTCCTGGAAGGCTTCAATGCCTGTGAGAGTGTAGAGAGCAACCATTGCGCCAAGGTACTGGCGGAAATGTACGCGCTGCCAACCTTCGGTGGAAGCGATGCTCACAAAACGGACTGTGTCGGTATGGCGTATACTGACATCCCGGAGCAGATTCATTGTGAATCCGATCTGATCCGGGCGGTGAAGCTGGGAGAAGGGATCAAATGCGGAGGATCTTATTACCGGGGTACTACCAAAGAGAAGATCGGAAAAGCCAATAATATTCTGGTACAGTCCTTCTGGTTCTACAACAGACTGGGAAGCCTGTACCGGCATCACAGAAGAAAAACGGAAATGCATAAGATGGTATAGGTCCCCTGGACCTATACTTTTTAATTCATAGGAAATTTCTTCCTATGAATTAAAAACGCTCCGCAGGGATCGCACTGCGGCGGTTATGAAATATGTCGCAAAAGCGACCCGCCGCAGGCGGAGAATCTCGCAAGCGAGATTCTTTTTTATACAAATCGTAATCTGAATTCATAAATTCTTAAGATGCTTTTACTATGGAAATAGGGTATAATATGCATAAATAAGTAAGCAATATGGAAGGTTCCGTAGAACTTGCTATTAGGGCGAATCTTTAAGATTACAGACCACAATAAACGTAATTAAGAGGAGAGAAATATATGAGAAAAAATTTAAGGGGCAGAAAAGCAACCGCGATCGCGCTGGCATCCGTTATGGCAATGTCGCTTGCAGCCTGCGGCAAGCAGGATGGATCGAATCAGGGGGGACAGACAGAACAGAAGGAATATGTATATGTTCCCGAATACCTGGAGCTGGACGATAATACGAATTCCAGCTACAGTAACATGACAGTACAGGGGGATAAGCTGTATTATACAAATTACCAATGGGATGAAGCTTCCGGTGAGAGCAAGGTCATGATTGGAGCTTATTCGCTGACAGACGGTTCCAGGGAGGACCTGCCGATCACCATTAATGCGGACGGCGGTGGAATCTATTCCATGCAGGCAGATGAGGAAGGTAATATTTATACTGCGGAATTTGAGTGGAATGCCACCGAAGGTGATGACGCTTATACACAGCAGACAACGGTATTGCACAAGTACGATGCATCCGGTACGGAGCTGATGGCACAGGATATCACGGACATCATGCAGCAGGATGAGAATAATTCTTATGTGGGCAGCATGTGCCTGGACGACCAGGGCAGATTTTATATCAGCTCTGATTCACTGATCCGGCTGTTTGGCAGTGACGGACAATTTCAGGGAGCTGTGCAGACGGACAGCCAGTGGATCCAGGGCATGGGAAAGGCAAAAGACGGCAAGGTATACCTGGCTTATTATGACCAATCCGGCAATGTGAAGCTATCCCAGATCGACTTTGACGGCAAAGCATTAGGACAGACATATGATAACTTCCCGAACACGAACGGTAACGGAGGATTATGTGCCGGAATAGACAATGATCTCCTGGTCAATACGGATACTGCCCTGTATGATTATAGTCTCGCAGACCAGAAGACTACCGAAATATTGAACTGGCTGGACAGTGATATTAACGGCAGTTATGTCACATATGCCGCAGCCACCGCAGACGGTAAGATCCTGGCAGTGGTCAATGACTGGAACACAGGGGAAACTGACCTGGTGAAGCTGACCAAAACCAAGGCCAGTGAGGTGGCACAGAAGTCCCAGATCACGATCGGAACTCTGTATACCTCCCAGAGCCTTCAGGCAGCAGCCGTAGCCTTCAACAAGCAGAGTAATGAATATCATGTCAATATTAAAACATATATCGATGATAATAACTGGACCGAAACTTCCTGGGCGGATGGCATTACAGCCATGAACAATGATATTACTTCCGGAGCCGGGTGCCCGGATATCCTGGATCTGTCCAACCTGGATGTCAAGGAACTGGCTTCCAAGGGTGTATTTGAGGATATGACACCCTATCTGGAGAAGAGCAGTGTATTAAGCAAGGACGATTTCTTTGAAAATATTGTAGACAGTTATACCTATGACGGAAAACTGGTGGGAATTCCGAAGAGCTTCACCTTAAGCACAATCGTCGGTAAGACCTCCGAAGTAGGCGATAAGAAGGGCTGGACCATTGACGATATTATAGCCTATGCAGGCCAGCACGAAGGTGCTTCCCTGTTTGAGGGCATGACCAAGAGCGGTATGCTGTACACACTGTTAGCCTATGATCTGGACAGCTATATTGACTGGGAGACGGGAAAGTGCAGCTTTGATTCGGAAGATTTCCAGAAGGTACTGGAATTTGTCAATACCTTCCCCGAAGAGTATGACTGGCAGAATGACGACAGATCTACACCGGCGAAGATCCAGTCCGGTGAAGTACTGTTGAATATGACAGGCATCTATCAGCTGAACAGTATTCAGGAGGAGGAAGCTATGTTCGGTGAGCCGGTAACCTATATCGGATATCCTACCTCCGGCGGTGGCAGCGGTACTTATATGCAGGCCAGTGAGCTGTATGCGATTACCGCTAAATCCTCCAACAAGGACGGCGCATGGGCATTTATTGAGAATTACCTGAATCAGCCGTTTGATGATTTATATTCCTATGGACTTCCCGCCAGAAAGTCTGCACTGGATGATATGGTGGAGAAGGCGATGAATGTGACATATATGACAGATGAAAACGGTGAGCAGATCCTGGATGAGAACGGGAATCCGATTCCGGAGAGTGGTACTTCCAGCATCAGCTACGGAGACTGGGAATATTCCTATCACATTCCTACACAGGAGGAAGTAGCAGTCCTGCAGGATCTGATCAGTGTGGCTGAGCCTTCCAGCGCAACCGGTAATGATGAGATCACCAATATCATCACCGAGGAAGCGGAAGCATTCTTCAAAGGTCAGAAATCCGTAGCGGATGTGGCGAATGTCATTCAGAGCCGTGTACAGGTCTATGTAAATGAAAACAGATAAGGAAAGGCTTGATTATCGTGAGCAGGCAGCAGGTGGATCAGAAGCGGAAGCGGCATCACAAATTGGATAAGAGAATGCAGAAACTGAAGAGAAGCTCGGGGCTTTTTATAGCCCCAAGCTTTCTTGGAGTACTTGCTTTCTTTTTTCTTCCTTTTCTGGTTGTGATATTTTATTCGCTGGTGGATAACCCTATCAGCATGAACTTTGTATTTTTAGATAACTTTGTAAGTGTAATAAAAAACGCGGCATTCCGTACGGCAGTGCATAATACAGTGGTATTTTCCGCAATTGCGGTGCCACTGGCCGTGGTTTTGTCCCTGCTTCTGGCAGTGGTACTGGAAGCAAAGCTTCCTTTCCGGAGTCAGTTCCGTACCTTTTTCTTAAGTCCCATGATGGTGCCGGTGGCATCCATTGTATTGATCTGGCAGGTATTGTTCCATTATAACGGTGCGGTCAATGATCTGTTGGGAGTCTTCGGTGTGGAGAAGATCGACTGGCTGAAGTCTGGCTACTCTATTATTGTAATAGTGATCTTATTCCTATGGAAGAATCTGGGATATAATATGATCCTGTTCATGGCAGCACTTGCCAGCATCCCCAGGGATCTGCTGGAGGTGGCGAGACTGGAAAATGCCACATCGTTACAGACCTTTTTCTATATTAAGATCCGGTATTTGTCTTCCACCTTTTTATTTGTGACGATCATGTCCCTGATCAGCTCTTTTAAGATCTTCCGCGAGATCTATCTGCTGACAACGGATTATCCTTACGATTCCATCTATATGCTGCAGCACTTCATGAACAATAAGTTCAAAAGTCTGGATTATCAGACGCTGTCTGCAGCAGCGATACTGATGTCTCTCGTCATGGTCGTGATCATCGGACTTCTGTTCGCAGTGGAAAATCATTTCGGAAAGGATGTGGAAGGCTGATGGAGCAGAAGATGAAAAAACCTGTCCCACCGGAGCTTAGAAGGGCAATCCGGTTCAAGAAGAGAAAGAAGATATATGAGAATATGCGCATCAGCATAGCAACAGTGATCGCAGCCTTTTTTGCCATACTGTTCCTGATGCCGATCATTCTGACGATCACCAACTCTTTCATGTCATCTTCGGAGATATCAGCGAACTATGGTTCCGTATTTGCCACAAATGATAAGGGCGGCAAGGTCTATATTTCCGAAAAAGTGAATTTGAAATTTATTCCGGATATCGTATCCTTCAGCCAGTATACTACAGTGCTTTTGAAAAGCCCGGAATATCTGCTGAAATTCTGGAATTCCGTGATCCTGGTGGGACCGATCGTACTGTTTCAGCTGATCGTGGCATCGCTGGCGTCTTATGGATTCGCCAGGTACTCGGGGAAGCTGAGGTCATTGGTATTTTTCTCCTATGTGATATTGATGCTGATGCCTTATCAGGTAACGCTGGTACCCAATTATCTGGTGGCGGAAAAGCTGAATATATTAAATACGTACTGGGCCATCTGGCTGCCCGGGATCTTTTCACCCTTTGCAGTCTATCTGCTGACGAAGTTCATGAAGAGAATTCCTGTGGGAGTCATGGAGGCGGCACAGATCGACGGTGCCGGAGAGTGGCAGATCTATCGGCTGATCTGTATGCCGTTGTGCAAAGGAGCGCTGTGTTCCGCAGCCATCCTTGTATTTATCGATTACTGGAATATGGTGGAACAGCCGCTGATCCTGTTATCCGATGCGGAGATGCATCCATTGTCCGTATTCTTAAGCAAGATCAATTCCGGAGAGATCGGACTGGCATTCGCCGTGGCTACGATCTACATGGTGCCCAGTCTTCTGGTATTTCTCTACGGAGAAGAATATCTGGTAGACGGAATTACCTACCAGGGCGGTGTCAAAGGCTAGGAACACTGATTTTTGATGAGATACCGGCATGGATCCGACTGTCGGAGTACAGATAGAAAGTGAAGTATAGAGGAGAAGCAAGATGAACGAGAACGGTGGAAAAAAGAGAAGAGAATGGGTAAAAAATGCAGCCATTATATTCTTGTCGGTAATGTTGGTGCTGACATTTTTCTCCAACACATTTATGAACTATTCCCTTCCGGAAGTGGCGGCACAATATGTACAGTCCGGCACCATCACGGCGAAGATCCGCGGAACCGGCACGGTGGAGAGCGGAGATCCCTATAATGTGAAGATAACGGAAACCCGTACGATCTCCAGCGTCCTGGTGAAGACCGGGGATAAGGTGGAGAAGGGAGATCCCCTGCTGTTACTGGAGGATAAGGAAAGCAAGGAACTGAAAGATGCCCAGGCAGCACTGGACAAGGCAATGCTGGATTTCGAACTGGCACTTCTGTCCGGGGATATTTCCAATACGGCCTATACAAATGTACAGACCGGTCAGATAGCATCGGTAGGTACCTATCAGAGCCGTATCGTTGCGGCAGAGGCGGAGATTGACAAATGGCAGAAGCAGGTGGATGAAGCTACGACAGCTATCAATCAGTTAAAGACCGCACAGGTGAATGTGGAAGCCGGCGGAGCTCCAGACACCAGTTCCGAACAGGCAAAAGTAGCAGAAGCCCAGGCGGCATTGAACAATGACTGGGTCAAGATCGCAAAGGATAAGATCAGTGAGTGGCAGGCAGCCAAGGCAGCCTGCGATGCCACTATCGAAAAGTACGAGGAATGGATCCTAAGCTCAGTATCCGGCAATGAAGGATACCCCAATCAGGTGCCCGAAGATGAATATAATGTTGCCAAGACCAACAGAGCAACCTATCAGAGACTGATCAAAGAAAAACAGGATCAGATCAATGCAGATCCCGCAGCTGTGACAGCATATAATAATAAAGTGAACGCCCTGGCAGAAGCTAACAAAAAACTGGCAGAGAAGCAGAACAGTAAAACAAATACAACCAGCTCCCTGACGGTACAGACCCAGAACTGGCAGAACGAACTGGACAGCAGAAATGCAAAGCTGAAAGCAGCACAGGACTTTAAGGCACAGCTATTGAAGGATATTTCCACAGAGTTGAATCTGGATTACCAGTTAGACAGCCTCAAGAAGCAGAGAGACGATATCGCAAAATTGCAGGAGAATGCGGTAGGCGCCAGCATCGAAGCACCCATTTCAGGAACCATTACCAGCGTAACAGTCAAGGCAGGAGACGAGGCACAGCCGGATACTGCACTGGTGACCATGCAGCCGGAGGGTAAGGGCTTTACCATGAGCTTCTCCGTGACCAATGATCAGGCGAAGAGACTTTCCGTGGGAGATAAGGCAGATCTGGTGAACTCCTGGAGATACAGTGATATGGATATTACCCTGGCAAGTATCAAGCCGGATACCACAGATCCCGGACAGAAGAAGCTGCTGACCTTTGATATCACCGGAGATGAAGTGACCCCCGGACAGTCCTTAAATGTATCCGTGGGACAGAAGAGTGCCAATTACGATCTGATCGTACCCAACAGTGCTATCCGTGAGGACAGTAACGGCAAATTTATCCTGATCGTAGAATCCAAGAGCAGCCCCTTAGGTAACCGCTATGTGGCAACCCGTGTGGATGTGGAGGTACTGGCAAGTGATGACACCCAGTCCGCGGTGAGCGGAGCTTTATATGGCTATGAATTTGTCATTACGACATCCACGCAGCCGGTAGAGGCAGGAAAGCTGGTCAGACTGGCAAATAATTCATAAGCGTTTAATCTTACAGGAAGGAAGAAACAGACTATATGTTTCGGATGCAGATACAGAGTAAAAAAAAGTGCATATGGTATTGCAGTGCGGCAGTATCCTTCCTACTGTTCCTGCTATTGAACCTATGGTGTGATCATCTGGTCAATATGCAGGATGCCCAGCAGATGGCCGGACGCTGGAGTGAAAAAAAGGATGTGGCACAGATCAGCTGCTTTTTCTCCTCCAAGGCGGAAGTGACGGAGGATACCATTCAAAGCTTTGAGTATTCGCTGAAAAATGTGCTGCAGGAGGCCTCTATTACAGAGACCTCAGAGAATCCAAGTGCCAGACTCTGGGTGGATGCTTATAGCGCAGACGGTAAGATCACCCTGGTGAACGGAAGAAATACACTGGATGCCAATGCGATTGGGATCGGAGGGGATTTTTTCCTGTTCCATCCGTTAAAGCTGATCACCGGCTCCTATTTTTCCGGTAACGATCTGATGCAGGACTATTGTATCATCGATCAGGATGCGGCATGGCAGCTGTTCGGCTCCAATGATGTGGTGGGAATGACCGTATATATCGGGAATGTCCCGCACATTGTGACCGGAGTGGTACGCAGACCCCAAGGCAGAATGGAAAAGGCAGCAGGCTTAACTTCCACGGTAGTCTATGTATCTTATGAGACCCTGGAGACCTACGGGACCAGCAACGGTATCAATCATTATGAGATCGTTATGCCGAACCCTGTGGATGAGTTTGCTTACGGCAAAGTAAAAGAAGGGATCGGTATAGACGAGAAAAACGTCGAGATCGTGGAAAACAGCAGACGGTATTCCCTGCCCAACCGGATCAAAACAATCTTTTCCTTCGGAACGCGTTCCATGAACGGCAAAGCCATTATCTACCCCTACTGGGAGAATCTGGCGAGAGGCTATGAAGACATTATTGCATTTCTTACGGTATTTATGCTGCTTCTGTTATTATATCCGGTAGTGACCGTTATCTGGTGCTTTGTACACTGGTGGCGTCATAAGGGATGGACCTTGAAGGATGTATGGCATACCGGTAAGGATCAGGCAGAGCGAGCTGTGGAACGCCGCAGGGAGAAAAAACACCCCCACAAGGAGAGGGATGTTTTGGAGGAACTGGAGCGGGAACTGGAGGAAGACCCTTATGCAGACAGTGAATTCTCTTGGCTGACGGATGAACCGGTGGAGGAAACAGAGCCTGCGGATGCAGCTTCCAAAGAGCCGGAGAAAGCGCAGACAATGAAAATGCAGACAGAGGAAACGCAGACACCACAGGAGACAAAAGAGGAACAGCAGTCGTAAAACAACAGACACAGACAAGAAAAGGAGAGGGAGAATGAAAAAGAAAGGGAAAAAACTGATCAGTATCGCGTTGACCGTGGCAATGATCGCAGGGCTGACTGCATGTGGAAAGGGTAACGGCGGGAACGGAAACGGTGGCAGCAGTGCGGCCGATGCCAGCCTTGCAAAACAGTATGTATTTAAGGAACAGGCGCTGGATCTTAATATGGATTCAGACAATATGAATATTGATCTGCTGACCAGAAAGGGAGATACGATTTACCTTCTGTTTGAGACCTATGACTATTCCGATAACGGCAGCCAGAGTACGCTGCATCTTGCTACAATGAAGCCGGACGGTACAGTCATCGACACTGTAGAACTGCCTATGTGGAAGGAAGGAGAGGCTCCGGCGACTCCGGCACCTGCACAGGGCGGTGAGGCTTCTGGGGACGGAAATGAAGCAGTGCCTCAAACAGAGCAGGAGGCCAGCACACAGGATATTGCGGCAGCGGATATGGATGTGGTTGATGCACCGGCAGGGAACAGCAGTTATACTTACACATCGCTCAACAATTGCACGGTCGGTTCGGATGGAAATGTCTACGGAATACGCAATTACTATAGTGAGACATATTCCGACGATGATTACAGCAGTACGAATGATTATGCATTGATCTGCTGGAGTGCGGATGGGACTATCAAATGGGAAGCTGATCTGAATGATATGAATACAGAAGAAAGCTATTCCTGGGTATATAGTATCATCCCCAATGAGGATGGAAGCCTGACACTGCTGTTAAGCGGTGATAAAATAGAGAAATGCACTGTGACGGAAGAGGGTATCACAGACCGGAAGGATCTGCCTGAGACAGTAGCAACACTGTTCAACAATGCAAGCTCTAATATCATTACGCCGGATGGCAAGGTGCAGATCATCTATTATGATGAGAGCAATTACACGGATATGTATATCGCAACCTATGATCCTGCAACAGATGCGGTATCAGAAGGAATAAAGCTTTCCTCGACACTGACCAACGGCGGTTATTATAATATGGTGCCCGGAGACGGTGACATCCTGTACTATGCCGATAGTAACGGACTGTTTGGTTATAATGTGCAGACACAGGAGTCGAAGCAGATCATGAGTTATATCAATTCGGATCTGGCTGCCGGCAGCCTGAACAATTTCCTGGTACTGGACGAGGAACAGTTCCTGGGCTTTTACTATGATAACAACGAAGGTAAAATATGCGGCGGTCTGTTCACTCACGTGAAGCCGGAGGATATCAAGGACCGGATCGTCCTTACACTGGCAGGTAACTATATCGACTATGATCTGAAGAGAAAAGTGGTAGAATATAATAAGTCCGGTGACACCTATCGTATTGTAGTTAAGGAATACAGTACCTACAACACTTCAGAGGATTATACTCTTGGTGTGAAGCAGTTAAATAATGATATCATCTCCGGAGGAATGCCGGATATTCTGGTCGTGGACAATAATATGTCAATGGACAGCTATATTGCCAAGGGACTGGTGGCAAATGTGGATGACCTCATTGCGGGGGATGAGGAATTATCGAAAAACGACTATCTGCAGAATGTCTGGGATGCGTACCGTGTGGACGGTAAACTGTACTATGTGATTCCTTCCTTCTATATCTCTACTATGGTAGGAAAAGAATCTATTTTCGGTGACCGTACCTCCATTACTATGGAAGAGCTGCAGGCGATCCGGGATACCATGCCGGAAGGAACCGCACTCTTCAGCGATGAGACCAGAGACAGCTTCCTGTATACTATGATGAATTATTGTGGCAGTGATTTCGTGGATGTATCCACCGGAAAATGTGCATTTGATACGGATAATTTCGTGGCAATGCTGACCTATGCAGCCGGGCTGCCGGTAGAATATGGAGAGGATTACTGGGGAGAGGATTACTGGAATAACTATGAATCCCAGTTCCGTGAGGACAGAACCCTGCTGGATGGCATCTCCATCAGCAACATCCGTGATCTGAACGGTACGATCAACGGTGTCTTTGGTGAGGATATCTCCTTTGTGGGCTTCCCGACCGATGGAGACATGGGATCCATATTATGGGCAGGTAACAGGATGTATGCCCTGTCTGCAAAATCCAAGAACCTGGATGGTGCATGGGAATTCCTGCGCTACTATCTGACACAGGAATATCAGGATAAGATACAGGAACAGGAATACAATCTTCCGGTACTTCGCAGCACCTTTGAGAAGAATGTGCAGGATGCTACGAAGAAGCCGTACTATATGGATGAGAACGGCAACAAAGTGGAATACGATGAGACCTATTACATCAACGGTGAGGAAATACTGCTGCCGCAGCTGACACAGGAGCAGGTGGACAGAATCGTAAGCTTTGTGGAAAGCGTGAATAAGAGGGGATACTATAATGAGGCAATCTCTAATATCATTTCAGAAGAAGCCGGTGCATACTTCTCAGGACAGAAGAGTGCGAAGGATGTGGCAGGTGTCATTCAGAGCCGTGTACAGGTCTATGTAAACGAGAACAGATAAACGGAAGATAGTACTGCGTAGAGCAGAATAGTAAAAGATGGCGGTCTGTTGAAAAACAGGCCGCCATTTATAGTAAGGTGCTTCAGCTAAGGCGGATGGGAATGCCCTGCTTTTTCAGATGTGTCGTCAGGGTAAGCTCCTGTCCATGCTCCCTTAGCCACTGTTTATAGATCCGGTAATCCGGCATGATGCGCTCGACCATGTTCCAGAAGTCCTTCGAATGGTTCATATGAGTCAGGTGGCAGAGCTCATGGACTACCACATAATCCAGAGGACCGGCAGGACCGTAGATCAGACGGTAATTGAAGGATAAAGTCCCTCTCGAGGAACAGCTTCCCCAGCGGGTCTTCTGGTCACGGATGGTGATGGAGGTATAGTGCCCACCGGTGAAGCGGTGGTAGTATGCCACACGGTTCGTAAACACTTCTCTGGCAGCATTCCGATATCGGTTTTCCAAAGCCTGCAGCCTGCGGAGCTCCGCAACGGTCAGAGGCTGATTTTCATATAGATTCATGAGAGTGCCTTTCACATACAGGGATGTTGATCCTCTGGGTATCTTTGTAAGTTTGAACAGATTAAATATACTGCGTATGGCTTGAAAAGTAAACGCAGAAATTGTAGAATAGTGCGTGACGTCTCGTGGACAAAACCGTTACAGGAAAGGAAAACAGTAAATACTATGGGTAAATGTATTTTGATCGGCGCAGGAGACCTCACGATGGGAGAGCTGTCTGTGACGGAGGAAGATTATGTGATCGCGGTGGACGGCGGCTTAGGCTACTGCGGGATCCTGAATGTGGAGCCGGACCTGATCATCGGAGATTTTGACTCGATGAGCGAACAGGAGAAGCTTGCTGTGGAACAGTTACAACAGACCGTTCCGGAGAAGATCTGCCGCCTGCCGGAGTGTAAGGATGACACAGACATGCTGGCAGCTATCAAGCGGGGGCTGGAGCTGGGCTATACCGATTTCCGTATTTATGCGGCCACCGGTGGGAGATTTGATCATACCCTGGCGAATATCCAGTGTCTGCTGTATCTCAAAAATCACGGTGCGGTGGGGTACCTGGTAGACGGTACGGGAATGGTGCTGGTACTGCAGAACGAAGCCGTGCATTTCCGGAAGGAGCTGGAGGGCACCATGTCGCTGTTTGCCCTGACGAAGGAGGCAAAAGGCGTGGATATCCGCGGCATGAAATATTCTTTGGAAAATGCCGTGATCACCAACGATTTCCCCATCGGGATCAGCAATGAATTCCTGGGAGAGGAAGCGGAGGTGTCCGTAGAGGACGGTGAACTGGTATGCATGATCCGGTACTATGAGGATGAAGTATAACCATGTAAGCCGGAATGACCGCCTGCGGCAGTAAGTCCGGGGATACCTATTCCTTCAAAGTGGAGAAATAACAGTTGAAAAACGGAAAACTGACGATCAGAGAGATGGCGTTTTTACGAAAAAAATCTTTAGAAAATCTTTTGTTTTTTCTGTAGGTGAAATTAGAAATTATAACTTAGAATCAGAAACAGACAGGGGAGAGGATCCCCTTGCCGCATGCGGCAGAATGAGAGGGAGTCATGGAGAATCATAAATATCATATTCTCATCGTGGAGGATGATAAGGAAATCCGGGATGGTGTGGAGATTTACCTGAAAAATCAGGGTTATCAGGTATGGAAAGCTGCCAACGGTAAGGAAGGACTGGAGATCGTAGCACAGGAAGAGATCCATCTGGCTATTCTGGATATTATGATGCCGGTGATGGACGGTGTGACGATGTTAATGAAGCTGCGGGAGCAGAATCACGAGTTCCCAGTGATCATGCTGTCCGCCAAGTCCGAGGAAGTGGATAAGATCATGGGATTAAATATGGGAGCGGATGACTATGTGACCAAACCCTTTACACCGTTGGAACTGTTGGCGAGGGTGAATTCCCATCTGCGCAGATATTCCAAATATCTGACGGCGGTCAGTGGGGAAGAACAGGAAAAATCCCATGTGTATACCATCGGTGGACTGGAACTTAACGAAGAAACCGTGGAAGTGACGGTGGACGGAGAAGCAGTGAAGCTGACTCCTATGGAATTCAAGATCGTACAGCTCCTGATCAAGAATCCGGGCAGAGTATTTTCCGCGGATGAGATCTATGAGCGTATCTGGAACGAGAAAGCGGTCAACACCGATACCATTATGGTACATGTGCGGAATATCCGCGAAAAAATCGAGATCGATCCGCGAAATCCCAAGTATCTGAAAGTGGTATGGGGTGTAGGATATAAGATCGACAAACAATAAATGCGGATGTGGGAAACAAAGCGTTTCGGCAGACAGAGGGAAATGACCGGAGAGGTGTAAGAATGGAACAGGTAACAGAGGCTGTGAAAGCGGAGACAACAGAAAACAGGGAAAACCGAGGAAACAGAAAGCCTGCAGTCAAATGGCTGATCATCGGACTGATTGTCAGTCTGGCAGCTTCCGGCATTTTTACCGCCTGCTACGGAATCTTCGAGCGTAGAGCGGAGAGCAGGAGGAACGAACAATACATTGCGGATCCGCTGGAGACGTCGAATACGATTACTTATCTGTATCAGAACTGCTATCTGCTCTACCGCGATCTGTATAACAAAGAACACCAGACTTCCTTAAGTTATGGGGAATTATATATGCAGCCCACGGAGGGAAACGAATGGCTCAATGATGACCGGAAGCGGGCAGAAGTGGCATATGGAGATACGGAGGAGCTCACGATACCGGAAGGAGCAGATCCAGAAAACTATGCGGCTCAGGGAATCTTGGCGGCACAGACCGGGGAATACCTGGAAGAACATTTTAATACCCTGGAAAACTCCTTTGGTCAGCTGAATAATTTGTATGATTACAGGATCCGGGATACTCAGACCGGAGAGATCCTAAGTAATCTGGCGGATACGGATATCGTGGCGGAGGACCAGAGCTTTTATCTGACTTTTGTATTTGACGCCTATGGAAATGATGCCACCTTAGGGAATACGGTGATCGGATCGGATACGACAACCCTTCGCAAGACGGCGGCGGAAGTGATCCGTAACTGCGGTCTTACGCGCATGGTGGATGCCAATATGGGCAATGTGATCGATGCCGGTCATAATACCATGTTCCGGCTGGAAATGCCGAAAAATTGTGAGATCACCTTCTGCATTTCCAGACAGGCGGCACAGAGTCTGGGACAGAACGGTCAGTATATTTATTATGATCAGGACATGAACAATGTTAGTGTTTACTTTTCCATGGGAGATCAGTATACATCCTACTATCTGTCCGGATGTCAGCAGATGTTTCTGATCCTGGCACTGCTGATCTTTCTGCTGGCGCTTGTATTACCGGGACTTGAGGAAGAGAGAGCCTGGGAGAAGGTGGTTCTGCTGAAGCTGCCTGTCGAGGCGATCGTTGTGATCCTTGTGGTGATCGCCGGCATTGGAAGTGAACAGGTGGTAGGACTGGTATCCTGGGTAAGGAGCGGTCATGCGCTGAGCACGGTTTTACAGGGAAACAATGCGCAGATACAGATGTTGACCACAATACTGACCTATGCATTAAATGTTCTGGCAGTGGCAGCCTTGTTTTTCATTGCCTGGTGCCTGGGTGTGTCCCTGCGGGCAATGCGGGTCCAGGGAGCCGGAACGTATTTGAGACAGCACAGCTTGTGCTATCTGTTAGTGCCTCTCTGGAAAAAACTATGGAGAGGAATGAAGAAGGGATTTTCCATTGGCAGGGATAAGGTGGTGGATGTCTATCATGATGCAGAGCATTTTGATGTGACGAAGGATGGCAAGAAGCTGATCCTGCGGATCGTATTGTGGAATGCCCTGATTCTGGTGATCGTATGCAGCCTTCCGCTGGGAGGAGTGACGATCGCGGTCATTTATTCTGTGGTACTGTATTTTGTACTGCGGCGTTATGTCAGCAAATTGCAGAAAAAGTACGGATTGCTGTTAAAGGCTACCAATGAGATAGCTCAGGGTAATCTGAATGTGACCATAGAGGAAGATCTGGGCGTGTTTGAACCCTTTAAACCACAGATCTACCGGATCGAGGAAGGCTTCCGCAATGCGGTGGCGGAGGAAGTGAAGAGCCAGCGGATGAAATCGGAACTGATTACGAATGTATCCCACGATCTGAAGACGCCACTGACAGCTATCATTACCTATGTAAAGCTGCTACAGGAGCCGGGAGTGACGGAGGAACAGCGGAAGGAGTACTTAGAGACGCTGGATCGTAAATCGCTGCGCCTGAAGGCACTGATCGAGGATCTGTTCGAAGTCAGCAAGGCAAATTCCCAGAATATCACGCTCGACATCCGTGATGTGGATATTGTAAGCATGGTGAAACAGGTCGAATTTGAGATGGAAGATAAGCTGGCGGATGCCGGACTGGATGTGCGGGTGAGCATGCCGGAGGAGAAGGTCATCGTGCCGTTAGACAGTCAGAAGACCTTCCGGATTTTTGAAAATCTGTTTGGCAATATTGCAAAATATGCTCTGCCGGGAACCAGAGTCTATGTCAGCGGTTTTACGGCAAAGGATGAGGTGACCATAATCTTAAAAAACATCACAGCGCAGGAATTATCCGTATCGGGAGAGGAACTGACCGAGCGATTCGTCAGAGGGGATGCTTCCCGTAACACGGAAGGAAGCGGACTGGGACTGGCAATTGCAAAAAGCTTTACAGAAATTCAGGGCGGAAAGTTCCGGATCGAACTGGACGGAGATTTATTCAAGGTGGTGCTGAACTGGAAAGTAAAGCCAGAGAGTGGGAACCACGACAATTCCGGGGACACAGTGACGGCCGGAGAAAAAGAAAAACAACCACTGTAATCATAAAAAGCATTACATTGCAATATTAAAATAAATCAATAAATTGAAGCCAAAACATCCACATTTGCGTAGAAATACGTTAAATGTGGATGTTTTCAATTACAAATGAGTGTGCTACAATAATGGAAACTTCAAGGAGATGTATTTCGTATCTGAAGAGTGAGCAGCTGTGCGGAATGCGCAAGTTGTATGAAGAGAAAAAGGAGCAGTAAACAATGGGAATGACAATGACACAGAAGATACTTGCACAGGCAGCGGGCCTTGCGCAGGTACAGGCAGGACAGTTGATCGAGGCACAGCTGGATCTGGTGCTGGGTAACGATATTACCAGTCCGGTGGCAATCAAGGAAATGGATAAAATGAAGGTACAGGGAGTGTTCGATAAGGATAAGATCGCACTGGTACCGGATCATTTTGTTCCCAATAAGGATATTAAATCTGCGGAGCACTGCAAATGTGTCCGTGAGTTTGCAAGACGCAATGAGATCACGAATTATTTCGAAGTGGGAGAGATGGGTATCGAACATGCCCTGCTTCCGGAGAAAGGTCTTACCGTAGCCGGAGATGTGATCATCGGAGCGGATTCCCATACCTGTACTTACGGCGCTCTGGGTGCATTTTCCACCGGTGTGGGAAGTACCGATATGGCAGCCGGTATGGCTACCGGCAAGGCATGGTTTAAAGTTCCTGCGGCGATCAAATTCAATCTGACCGGCAAACCCGCAGAATGGGTCAGCGGTAAGGATGTGATCTTACATATCATCGGCATGATCGGTGTTGACGGTGCACTGTACAAGTCTATGGAATTTGTAGGAGACGGTATCGCCAATCTGTCCATGGATGACCGATTCACCATTGCCAACATGGCTATCGAAGCCGGCGGTAAGAACGGTATTTTTCCTGTGGACGAGAAGGCTGTTGCTTACATGGAAGAACATTCAAAACGCCCCTATAAGGTATTTGAAGCAGATCCGGATGCACAGTATGATGCAGAATATACTATTGATCTGAGCACCTTACGTCCCACTGTGGCCTTCCCGCATCTGCCGGAGAATACACATACCATTGATGAGATCCACGAGATGGAGCCAATCGCTATTGATCAGGTAGTGATCGGATCCTGTACCAACGGACGTATCGACGATCTGCGCACCGCAGCGAAGGTACTTGCAGGCAGACATGTGGCAAAGGGCATGCGCTGTATCGTGATCCCCGCCACCCAGTCCATCTACATGCAGGCAATGGAAGAGGGACTTCTTAAGACCTTCATCGAGGCGGGAGCAGTGGTAAGTACACCTACCTGCGGACCCTGCCTCGGCGGATACATGGGTATCCTGGCAGAGGGAGAGAGATGTGTCTCCACAACCAACCGTAATTTCGTGGGACGTATGGGACATGTAAAGAGTGAGATCTATCTGGCGAGTCCCGCAGTGGCAGCAGCCAGCGCCATCACCGGCAAGATTTCCTGCCCCTGTGAACTCAAATAAAATAAAAGAGGTAATAGAAAATGAACAACGCAAAAGGAACGGTTTTTAAATTCGGAGATAACGTGGATACCGACGTTATCATTCCCGCAAGATATCTGAATTCCTCCGATCCCGCAGAACTGGCTACCCACTGCATGGAGGACATTGATAAGGATTTTATCAAGAATGTGAAAAAAGGTGACATTATCGTAGCGGAGAAGAACTTCGGCTGCGGATCCTCCAGAGAGCATGCCCCCATCGCCATCAAGGCGGCAGGCGTCAGCTGCGTCATTGCAGAGACCTTCGCCCGAATCTTCTACCGCAATGCCATCAATATCGGGCTGCCCATCATTGAGTGTCCCGAGGCATCCAGGAAGATTCAAAACGGTGACGAAGTCGAGATCGACTTCAATACCGGCGTGATCAAAGATCTCACCACCGGCGAGAGCTTCCAGGGACAGGCATTCCCCGAGTTCATGCAGAAGATCATTGCTGCAGAGGGACTGATCAACTACATCAATAGTAAAGAAGATTAGGAAAAAAGTTTAAGAAAAAGAGCAGCCTGTGCTGCTCTTTTCTGTGGTTATCGAACCACTGCCTTATCTACATCTATCACCGTATAGAAGTCCGGATGGTTCATCTGAATCCGTTTCGTGACAGAGTCAACCACCTCCTGATCGGAGACGGGATAATCATAGGGGACTACGATGTCAAAAATGATATTCGTGTGGGTCGGTCCCTGGACAATGCGGAAATCATGCATACTGAGTTTTGGATCGATCTGATCCAGATAAGTGTTTACCTCCGCTTTCAGGGACAGTGTCTTGGGATCATTGGTGCTGACGGGATCCATGTGGATCACCGCATTACAGTTTAATTTGCTGCGCAGTTCATGCTCAATGGTATCGATCGTATCGTGCAGAGTCAGAATATTACCATCGGCGGGAACCTCAGCATGCAGAGAGATCAGTGTTCTGCCGGGTCCGTAGTTATGTACGATGAGATCGTGGATCCCGGTGACAGCATCATAGGAGAGTACGATATCATTGATCTGCTTCACAAACTCCGGCTCAGGGGGCTGTCCCAGCAGAGGACTGATGGTATCTTTCGCGGCAACGAAGCCGGAGTAGAGGATGAACATACCCACCAGCACACCACAGTAGCCATCGATAATGATGCCGGAGGTGGCGGAGACAATGGTGCCGATGAGAACCACCGTAGTTGCCACCACATCGCTTAAACTGTCAATGGCAGTAGCCTTCATGGCTACGGAGCTGATCCTGGTACCGATGCGGCGGTTATATAGTGCCATATAGCATTTTACCAGGATCGAAAATACCAGGATGCCAATAATGACAGGGGAGTAGTCAGGAGCTTCCGGATGGAAGATCTTGCTTACAGAACTTTTTACCAGTTCGAAGCCCATGAGCACGATCAGGATGGACACTAACAGTCCGGAGATATATTCGATCCGTCCGTGCCCAAAGGGATGATCGGAGTCCGGCTTCTGTCCGGCCATCCTGAAGCCCACCAGCGTAATGATGGAGGATGCCGCATCCGACAGGTTATTGAATGCATCCGCCGTGATGGCGATGGAATGACTGAACAAGCCTGCCAGAGCCTTGGTGGTGAACAGGATCAGATTGAAACAGATACCGACGATACCGCAGAGCACTCCATATGCCTGACGAACGCCGGAATCCGTAACGTTTTCATGATCCCTGATAAATATTTTTGCCAATAATGTAACCATAAGATAACCCCTTTTCCCAAATGAGAGTTTAAGAGATATTGTAGCGCATATGAAGGGAAAATACAAGTGCAAGAAATCAGCGGTTGCTATTGCGCATCCGGCATTTTCAGTGTATAATCTCCGTGGATGTAATATAGAAACTTTTATAACGGATCCTGAGGGCAGAGAAATCGCCCCGGAAACGTACAGGTAATGATAATGAGCATAAAGTAAAAATGGAGGAACGATCGATGAGAAAGAAACCGGTTGTATTAATGATTCTGGATGGCTATGGATTAAATGATAAGACAGAGGGCAATGCCGTAGCAATGGCGAACACCCCTGTCATGGATTCCCTGATGAAGGAGTATCCTTATGTACATGGTAACGCCAGTGGTTTGGCAGTAGGACTTCCCGAGGGTCAGATGGGTAACTCTGAAGTAGGTCATATGAACATGGGTGCCGGCCGTATCGTATATCAGGAGCTGACCCGTATCACTAAGGAGATCCAGGACGGAGACTTTTTTAAGAATGAAGCTCTGTTAAAGGCTATTGATAACTGTAAGAAGAACAACAGCGCTCTGCACCTGATGGGTCTGTTATCCGATGGTGGCGTACACAGCCACATCACCCATCTGTACGGTCTGCTGGAGCTGGCTAAGCAGCAGGGACTGGAAAAAGTATATGTTCACTGCTTCTTAGACGGACGTGATACTCCTCCCGCCAGCGGTAAGAGCTATGCAGAGCAGTTAAATGAAGAAATGAAGAAAATCGGTGTAGGTAAGATCGCTTCTGTAATGGGACGTTACTATGCTATGGATCGTGATAACAACTATGACCGTGTACAGCTGGCTTACGATGCCATGACCGAAGGCAAAGGTCTGACCGCTGCCTGCGGTATCCAGGAGTCTTACGACAGAGAAGAGACCGATGAGTTTGTAAAACCTACTGTTGTTGTAGAAGACGGCAAGGCAGTCGGACTGGTGCAGGACAAGGATTCCGTAATTTTCTTCAACTTCCGTCCCGACCGTGCAAGAGAGATCACCAGAGCTTTCTGTGATGATGACTTCAAGGGATTTGACCGCGTGAGAAAGGACATCACCTTCGTATGCTTCTCCGATTATGATCCTACGATTCCTAATAAAGAAGTGGCATTCCACAAGATCGCAATTACCAATACCTTCGGTGAATGGCTGGCAGCACATGATATGAAGCAGGCACGTATTGCCGAGACCGAGAAGTATGCACATGTAACCTTCTTCTTCAACGGCGGCGTAGAGCAGCCCAACGAGGGAGAGGATCGTATCCTGGTAAATTCTCCCAAGGATGTAGCTACCTACGATCTGAAGCCCGAGATGAGTGCTCCCGCAGTATGTGAGAAGCTGCTTGACGCGATCCGTTCTGAAAAATACGATGTGATCGTGATCAACTTCGCGAACCCCGATATGGTAGGCCATACCGGTGTGATCTCCGCAGCCATCAAGGCTATTGAGACCGTAGATGAGTGCGTAGGCAAGGCAGTACAGGCAGTGAAGGATGTAGACGGCGTTCTGTTCATCTGTGCAGACCACGGTAACGCAGAGCAGATGATCGATTACACCACCGGTCAGCCTCATACTGCACATACCACCAATCCGGTTCCTTTCATCCTGGTAAACTACGATCCTGCATACACTCTGAAAGAGGGCGGATGCCTGGCAGATATCGTACCTACCCTGATCAACGTGATGGGTATGGAGCAGCCCGCAGAAATGACCGGCAAGTCTCTGTTAATTAAGAAATAGTAACTGTACCATATTACTATGACAAGAAATGATTCCTCAGGCACTTTGCACGGTGCCTGGGGATTTTATATCTAAATTTTCTTATCAGCAGGAGGAAGAATTATATTATATGGAACAGAAGAGAAATCTGGTAACTTTAGGAAGTACGGGAATTACTGTGGAGAAGAACTCCTTCGGAGCACTGCCCATCCAGCGTATCTCCAAAGAATCAGCCATCGGACTGCTTCGCAAAGCCTATGCGGCTGGCGTGACCTTTTACGACACTGCCAGATACTATACCGACAGTGAAGAGAAAGTGGGCGCTGCTTTTTGGGGTATGCGGGATAAAATATATATCGCTACCAAGACCGGAGCCACCACAGCAGAAGGCTTCTGGAAGGAGCTGCATACTTCCCTGGAAAAATTAAAAACAGACTATATCGACATTTATCAGTTCCATAACCCGGCATTCTGCCCGAAGCCGGGAGACGGCACAGGATTGTATGAAGCTATGCTGGAAGCGAAGGACAAAGGCATGATCCGCCATATCGGCATCACGAACCATCGCCTGAATGTGGCACATGAAGCCATCGAAAGCGGACTGTATGAGACTCTGCAGTTTCCCTTCTGCTATCTGGCAACGGATAAGGATCTGGAGCTGGTACAGGATTGTAAAAAAGCAGGCATGGGATTTATCGCCATGAAAGCACTGTCCGGCGGACTGATCAATAATTCAGCAGCGGCATATGCATATCTGGCACAGTTTGATAATGTACTTCCGATCTGGGGAGTGCAGCGGGAGAGCGAGCTGGATGAATTTCTGTCCTATATAGATAATCCTCCTGCATTAACACCCGAATTGCAGGCGGTGATCGATCATGACAGAGAAGAACTGCAGGGAGAATTCTGCAGAGGCTGCGGCTACTGCATGCCCTGCCCCGCGGGAATCGAGATCAACAACTGTGCCCGCATGAGCCTGATGATCCGCAGAGCACCTTCCGCCGCACAGCTGACAGACGAGATGCAGGCGAAGATGCGTAAGATTGAAGAGTGCCTGCATTGTGGCAGATGCAAATCCAAGTGTCCCTATGGACTGGATACTCCGGCACTGCTTGAGAAAAATTATAAGGATTACTGTGAGATCCTTGCCGGAAAAGCGTATTAACGCATAGCAGATCTGAATAATAACCTCCTTATGGGACATACTTACCTAAGAAATAGTAAGTTAAGGATGCCTGTAAGGAGGTTTTTTATGGAAAAATATCTGGAGATCATCGAAGTACACGGAAGGGAGATCCTGGATTCGAGAGGGAATCCCACGGTGGCTGCTGTCGTTACCGTGAAGGACAAAGAGACCGGAAGATGCACAAAAGGTATGGCGGCAGTGCCTTCCGGAGCCAGCACCGGTCAGTTCGAGGCCGTGGAACTCAGGGACGGTGAGACCAGGTATTTCGGTCTGGGCGTGCTGCATGCCGTGAAAAATATAGACGAGAAAATTGCAAGTGTTTTACTGGGAGAAAATGCCCTGGGGCAGATCCGTATCGACAGAATTCTACGGGAGACGGACGGCACGGACAACAAGAGCAGCTTAGGTGCCAATGCCATGCTGGCAGTGTCCATGGCGGTGGCAAGAGCAGCTGCGGAGGCACTGGGCCTTCCCCTGTACCGTTACTTCGGAGGAATCTCTCCGAGACTTCTGCCGGTACCTATGATGAATATCTTAAACGGCGGAAAGCATGCGGCGAACACCGTGGATTTCCAGGAGTTCATGATCATGCCCGTGCAGGCTAAAAACTTTGCGGAGGGATTACGGATCTGTGCGGAAATTTATCATAATCTGAAAAAACTGCTGGAGGAGAAAGGCTTGTCCACCGGAGTCGGGGATGAGGGCGGCTTTGCACCCAATCTGCCGGATGCGGAGAGCGTGCTGGATTTCCTTGTGGAGGCGATCGAGGCTTCCGGATATGTCCCGGGACAGGATATCAAGATCGCCATGGATGCCGCCAGCAGCGAACTTTATAATGAAAAAACGGGAATGTACCATTTTCCCGGGGAGAGTACGCTGAAGGGAGAGGAAGTCCTGCGGGATACCGGAGAAATGATCTCGTATTATGAACGGCTCGTGGAGAACTATCCTATAATCTCTATTGAGGACGGACTGGATGAAAATGACTGGGACGGATGGCAGGAGCTGACGAAACGGCTGGGGGAGAAGATCCAGTTAGTGGGAGATGATCTGTTTGTCACAAATACAAAACGGCTGGATGCCGGGATCAAACTTCATTGTGCTAATGCCATTCTGGTAAAAGTCAATCAGATCGGAACCTTGTCCGAAGCCTTCGAAGCGGTGGAAATGGCACACAAGAATGGTTACAAGGCGGTGATCTCCCACAGATCCGGCGAGACGGAGGATACCACCATAGCGGACATAGCGGTGGCACTGAATGCCGGACAGATCAAGACCGGAGCACCCTGCCGCAGCGATCGTGTGGCGAAGTACAACCGGTTGCTTGCCATGGAAGAGGAGTTAAAGGATGCCGCGGCGTATATGGAGCCGTTTCGCAAGATCTGAATGGCTGCGCAACAAAATGTAAACTACAAAAAATAAAAAATGTATAAACAGGAGGATTTTCATCACCGGAAATCCTCCTGCTTTTATAGTAAAACGATAGAAAAATACATGAGTGAAAGAAAAAGTCAGAATTAATAAATGTGTAAATATACATAAAATAATAGAAAATATGCACTATATACAGAAGATAAAAATGATAGGCTATTTATATTGAAAAAGATTCTCATAAATATGCAGACATATGTGCGCGATGCACGTACATCCAAGAGACCAGGCAGAAGAAGTGAAAACACGGGAAGTGGCAGATACTTCATGTGTATTTCAGTTGACAGTCTTAGAAAAGTGTTGTAATATAACAAAAGTCGTTGTCGGAAAAGTAAAGTACATTTTACGTATGTGTATACTTGCATACAAATGCGAAAAATGTATTTTATTAATGTCCGTAGGCAAAAGAAAAGCAAGGAGTTGAAGAGATGCTTAAATATATTGCAAAACGTATCGGTCTGGCGCTGATCACGATTTTTACAGTAGCAACACTCACCTTTTTCCTGATGAACATGGTTCCCGGTGGACCGTTCCTCTCGGAGAAGGCAGTAAGCCCCGCTGCACAAGCAGCCCTGGAGGCAAAATATGGACTGGACAAGCCTTTGTCCCAGCAGTATCTGACGTATATGAAAGATGCTTTGCACGGTGATTTCGGAGAGAGTCTGAAGCAGAGAGGAAGAACCGTTACTTCTATTATAGTATCCAAGTTCCCTGTATCTGCAAGAGTAGGTGGACTTTCCGTTATCGTAGCGCTGTTGGTAGGTATCCCTCTGGGATGTCTGGCAGCTACCCATCGTGGCAAGACGCTGGACAGCGTGATCTCCGTGATCTCCACTTGTGGTATTGCGGTACCAAGCTTCGTTATATGTACTCTGCTTCTGTATTTCCTGGGAAGTAAGGTAAAGATACTGCCCACCTACGGAATCGGCACCTGGAAGCATTATGTGATGCCCGTGATCGCACTGGCATTGTACCCAACTGCTTATATTATGAGACTGATGCGTTCTTCCATGCTGGATGTTCTGGGACAGGATTATATGAGAACCGCTACGGCGAAGGGAGTAAAGCCTTTCTTCCGTCTGTTCAAGCATGCACTGAGAAATGCACTGCTCCCCGTTATCACCTATGTAGGTCCTATGATGGCTTATACTATGACAGGAAGCTTCGTAGTAGAGAAGATTTTCACGATTCCCGGTCTGGGCAATGAATTTGTCAGCTCGATCATTAACCGTGACTACACCATGATCATGGGTACCACCATTTTCCTCGCAACACTGATGGTTGTCATGAATGTGTTGGTGGATATCGTATATAAGCTCGTCGACCCCAGGATCAAGTTGAAGTAAGATTAACAGGAAGGAAGATACCGATGAAAGAACCGAATGCTATGAGCTTTCATGTAAAATATAAACCGGAAGATTTTATGCCGGCGAACGAAGAAGAGAAGCAGAGCCAGGTCATCATGCGTGAGAGCGTGGGCTTCTGGCAGGATGGCTTCCGCAGACTTCGTAAGAATAAGGTTGCCATGGTCAGCCTCTTCGTTATTATTGTAGTTATGATCTTTTCCTTTATCGTGCCTGCATTTTATCCCTATGATTACAAGACACAGATCAAAGGAAGCGAGAATCTGCACCCCATGCAGTATTCCGAGAAAGAGATAGAGCGTATGGATGCGGGAGAGAAGGTATTCCCCCATGTGCTTGGTACCGATAAAATGGGCCGTGATTATGCCATCCGTGTTATGATGGGAAGCCGTATCTCCCTGCTGGTTGGTCTGATCGCTACTGCCATTATTTTTGTGATCGGTTCCCTGATCGGTTCCATCTCTGCTTTCTTCGGTGGATGGGTGGATCTGATCATCATGCGTATTGTGGATATTATCTATACGATACCGGATTTCCTGCTGATCGTGCTGCTGTCCTTCGCGTTAAAGGATCCTCTGGCAAAGCTGGCACAGCTTCCCGGATTCGGATGGATGCAGATCGTAGGATCTAACCTGATCAGTATCTTCATCGTATTCGCATTGCTGTACTGGGTAGGAATGGCACGTATGGTACGAAGCCAGATCCTGACCCTGAAGGAAAATGATTATGTTATGGCAGCCAAGGCTCTGGGAGCCAAGGATGGCCGTATCATTAAAAAGCATCTGCTGACTAACTGTATCGGTACGCTGATCGTTACCACCACATTGCAGATCCCTTCCTCTATTTTTACCGAGAGTTATTTGAGCTTCTTAGGTATGGGTGTGGCAGTTCCCCTGCCTTCCCTTGGAAGCCTTGCAAGTGATGCTATTAACGGAATGATCACATTCCCTTACCTGTTGTTTGCGCCCTGTCTGCTGATCAGTCTGATCATCTTAAGCTTTAACCTGTTTGGTGACGGACTTCGTGACGCATTTGACCCGAAGCTTAAGAATTAATGGAAGGAGTAGTGAAGATGGATAACAATTATCTGGTAGATATACAGCATGAACGTCTCTCTTTCTTTACTCCTGCCGGAGAAGTAAAGGCACTGAACGATGTCTCCATTCACCTGAAGGAAGGGGAAGTATTGGGCATCGTAGGAGAGAGTGGTTCCGGTAAATCCGTAACCGCATACAGTCTGATGGGACTGACCGCTTATCCCGGTAAGCTGATCGGCGGAGAGCTTCACTTCAATGGACACGAAGTGGAGAAAATGACCGAAAAAGATTTTTCCAAAATGCGTGGTAAAGAGGTATCCATTATTTTCCAGGATCCTCTGACTAGCTTAAATCCCGTATATACCATTGGTAATCAGATCATGGAAGTGATCCGTCTGCATACCGATGCGGACAAGAAAAAGGCATATGCAAGAGCAGTGGAGCTTTTGTCTCTGGTAGGTATCAATGAACCGGAGAAGCGTATGAAGCAGTATCCCCACGAGCTGTCCGGTGGTATGAGACAGCGTGTCATGATCGCAATTGCGCTGGCATGTGAACCGAAGCTTCTGATCGCTGATGAGCCTACTACCGCACTGGACGTTACCATTCAGGCGCAGATCCTGGAGCTGATGATGGAGCTGAAGGACAAGCTGGGCATGGCGATCATCATGATCACCCATGACCTGGGTATCGTGGCGAGCATGTGTGACCGTATTGCAGTCATGTATGCCGGTCGTATCGTGGAGACCGGTACCTGTGACGAGATCTTCTACCATCCGAAGCATGAATATACCAAGGGCCTTCTGGAGAGTATCCCCCGTCTGGACAGCACGAAGCATGAGAAGCTGATCCCCATCGAGGGTAACCCGGTGGATCTTCTGAATCCTCCCGAAGGATGTGAATTTGCCCCCCGCTGTAAGAACTGCATGAAGATCTGCCTGAGAGAGAATCCTCCCAGAACAGATTTTAGCGAGACGCATTATGCACACTGCTTTATGAACCAGAAAGTCTGTATGGAGGGAGGAAATACCAATGAGTGATAAGTTACTTCAGGTTGAACATTTGAAGCAATACTTCCCCGCAGGCGGCATGGGTAAAAACCGTAAGTTCGTGAAGGCCGTGGATGATGTCAGCTTTTTTGTGAATAAAGGTGAGACTCTCGGACTGGTAGGAGAGAGCGGCTGTGGTAAGACCACCACCGGACGTTCTATCTTACGATTATATGAGCCCACCGGCGGCAAGATCACATTTGACGGCAATGTGATCCTGGATGTTGAAAATAAAGTAAAGGTAGATATGCTGCCTTACCGTCAGAAGATGCAGATGGTATTCCAGGATCCTTATGCAAGTCTGGATCCCAGAATGACCGTAGGAGATATCGTAGGGGAAGCCATCGATATTCATAAGCTGGCTGCCAATAAAAAGGAACGTCATGATATGATCATATCCATGCTGGAGAAGGTTGGACTGAACTCTGAGCATGCGAACAGATATCCTCATGAATTCTCCGGTGGACAGCGTCAGCGTGTCGGCATTGCGAGAGCACTGGCAGTGAACCCTCAGTTCATCGTCTGCGATGAGCCGATCTCCGCACTGGATGTATCGATCCAGGCACAGGTGGTGAATATGTTCGAGGAGCTGCAGGAGCAGATGGGACTGACCTATCTGTTCATCGCACATGACCTCTCTGTCGTAAAACATATCTCCGACCGTATCGGCGTTATGTACCTGGGCAAAATGGTAGAGCTGGCAGACAGCTACGAGCTGGTAGCACGAAGCCTGCATCCTTATACCAAGAGCCTGATCTCTGCAATCCCCATTGCAGATCCCATCAAGGCAAGAGCAAGCAAGCGTATTGTTCTGCAGGGAGATGTACCAAGCCCCTTAAATCCTCCTACCGGATGCCGTTTCCGCACCAGATGTCCTTATGCGGATGAGTGCTGTGCACAGAAGGAACCCGAATGGAGAGAAGTGGAAAAGGGTCACTACGTGGCTTGCCACCATGTGGAGAAGATCAATGCCTGAAATTAGGTATTGACAGCTAAGCAATTTAGTTGTTTAATATAAAGCTATACAAAGCATAGTGCTTTTGTATGAAAAGAAAGAGGAGGATAACTTTATGAAAAAGAAGTTAGCTATGCTGCTCACCGCAGCAATGCTGGTAGGTTCTCTGGCAGCATGCGGCAGCAGCGACAATGGTTCTTCTGCAACCGGCAGTGCCAGTGCAACTGACAGCACCAAAACCGATGCAGCAGCAACTGAAGTTAGTACCGAAGGCAAACAGCTTACCGTTCAGATCGGTCCCGATCCCGAGACCATCGATCCCGCACTGAACAGTGCAGTAGATGGCGGTAATATGCTGCTTCACTCTTTTGAGTGTCTTCTGACGATTGACCAGGATGGTAAGATAGCTCCCGGACAGGCTGAGACCTGGGAAGTATCTGAGGATGGTCTTACCTGGACTTTCCATCTTCGTGATGGATTAAAGTGGTCTGACGGCAGTGATCTGACCGCAGACGATTTCGTATACAGCTGGAAGCGTGTATGCGATCCCGTAGTAGCAGCTCCTTATGCTGAGACTGTTCTGGGTATGGTTAAGGGCTTTGACGAGGCACAGGCAGGTGATCTGGATGCTCTGGCAGTATCCGCTCCCGATGCTAAGACCTTCGTTGTAGAGCTTTCCAATCCCTGCCCTTACTTCGAGTCTCTGGCAGCATTCGCTACCCTGAGCCCTGTTCAGCAGGCAACCGTAGAGGCTAACGGCGATGCATGGGCTACCGCAGCTGAGACCTATATCTCCAACGGACCTTTCTACATTACCGAGTGGGTACCCGGTTCTCACATTACTATGTCCAAGAACCCTAACTACTGGAATGCAGATGCGATCAAGCTTGGCAGCATCAAATTCGTACTGATGGAGGATTCCAATGCAGCTTATACTGCATACCAGTCCGGTGATGTACTGTTCATCAAGGATGTTCCTACCCAGGAGATCCCCAGCTTACAGGGTAACCCTGAGTTCCATGTAGAGCCTAACCTGGGAACTTACTATCTGTCCATGAACCTGGAAGATCCTGCATTCGCAGATGTAAATGTTCGTAAGGCTCTGAGCCTGGCAATTGATCGTGATTATGTAGCAAATACCCTGATGCAGGGAACCTACTCTCCCGCATACAACCTCGTAGGTGAGGGCTGGGTAGATACCGACGGCAGCTCCTTCAATGCAAATGCTAACGGTGGTCAGGGCTATATCTCCGATGATTTCGAGGCTAACCTTGAGGAAGCTAAGCAGCTCTTAGCTGATGCCGGCTACCCTAATGGTGAAGGACTTCCTACCATCACCTATACTACCAATGATGCAGGTTACCACAAGACTGTTGCTGAGTACTTACAGCAGGCATGGGGCGAGCTTGGTATTAACGTAGAAGTAAATATCGTTGAGTGGTCCAGCTTCACTCCGATGAGACGTAACGGTGAGTACATGGTAGCACGTAACGGATGGGTAGGAGATTACAGCGATCCTTCCAATATGTTAGACCTGTTCTGCACCGGCAACGGTAACAACGATGGTAAGTTCTCCAACGCTGACTTCGATGCAGCTATGGAGAAGGCAGCTTCCACCATGGATACCGCTGAGCGTTCCGCAGCTCTTCATCAGGCTGAGGATGTTCTGATGGAGCAGGTAGGATGCATCCCTGTTGCTTACTACAATGACTTCTGGCTGCAGAGCGAGAAGATCACCGGTATCTGGCATTCCGCTTATGGTTACTGGTACTTCATGTATGGTGACATCGCAGAGTAAGTTGCGGATCTGATCATTCAGAATAAAAATAAAGGATCCCCGTGAGATCGTAAAGATTTCCGGGGGTCTTTTTTGTGCCGCCTTTTCGGTACTGTCTTGTAAAATGTTGTTGCAATTGTGTATAATATATGGTAATATAAAATCTGCTTGACATTAGGAGGTGTGAAATGGAAGCATTAAGAGTAGTAATCAACATAATTTTTATATTGGTATGTGTAGCACTGACAGTGTTAGTATTGATGCAGGAAGGTAAATCCGCAGGACTGGGTTCCATCAGCGGCGCTGCTGAGACCTACTGGGGCAGAAATAAAGGACGTTCCATGGAAGGTATGCTGGTGAAGATCACGAAGATCCTTGCAGTATTCTTCATGTTACTTGCAGTCGTACTGAATCTGAACGTATTTTAATCATTACGAAGGATGACACTCTTGTGTGCATGGCATACAAGAGTGTTTTATTTATTCATAGGAAATTTTTTCCTATGAATAAAAAACGCTCCGCAGGGATCGCACTGCGGTGGTTATGAAATATGTCGCAAAAGCGTCCCGCCGCAGGCGGAGAATCTCGCAAGCGAGATCCTTTTTTATATTAAGAGAGGTTACATGAGTAATAACGAAATCAGAGAGAAGAGAAAAAAGGTAATCTGTGATCTGGTGAAGGATGATTTTTACGTTCCGATGAAGGAAAAGGAACTGGCAATATTTCTTCAGGTCGCAAAAGAAGACCGGGAAGAGTTTCGTGAGATCTTGCGGGAACTTTTAGCGGAAGGAAAGCTTACCCTGACCGTTAAGGGTAAATATATGAAGTCCAACGGTAAGGTTCTGACAGGAACTTTTATCAGCAATGCCAAAGGCTTTGGATTTGTGGAAGTGGAAGGAAGGGACGAGGATCTGTTCATTCCGGAGGACAAGCAGGGTGGAGCATTCCATAAGGATACCGTGGAAGTGGCACTTCTGCCTGCGAAGACCGGCAAACGGCAGGAAGCGCAGGTCATCCGTATCATTGCCAGGGGAATGACCCAGGTGGTGGGAACCTATGAGCAGTCCAAGAGTAATTTCGGTTTTGTCATTCCGGATAACACGAAGATAGCACAGGATATTTTCGTGCCGAAGGAGTGGTCGAAGGGGGCCATGACCGGACATAAGGTCGTGGTGGAGATCACCGGATACGGCACGAATACGAAGAGTCCTGAGGGCAAAGTCGTGGAGATCCTGGGACATATCAACGATCCCGGTGTAGACATCATGTCTATCGTACGTGGCTTTGATCTGCCGGTGGAATTCGGCGAGAAGATCATGAACCAGGTGGAGAGGGTATCCCAGGAGGTATCCGAGGCGGACTGTGCCGGCCGCAGGGATCTGCGGGATGTGACCATGGTCACCATCGATGGAGAGGATGCCAAGGATCTGGATGACGCTGTCAGTGTATCCTTTGACGGGACATATTACCACTTAGGAGTACACATTGCAGACGTGACGAACTACGTGCAGGAGAATTCCGCACTGGACAGAGAAGCATTAAAACGCGGCACCAGCGTCTATCTGGTAGACCGCGTGATCCCCATGCTGCCCCATGCACTGAGCAACGGTATCTGTTCCCTGAACGAAGGTGTGGACCGGCTGGCATTAAGCTGCCTGATGAAGGTGGATGAAGAAGGCGAGATCGTGGACTATGAGATCTGCGAATCTGTGATCCGGGTCAAGAAACGGATGTCTTATACCGTGGTGAAAAAGCTGCTGGAGGAGCCGGAGTGTGTAGAGAATAACGCTAGTGCGCCGGATGGAACCGCCGGGGAAAGCACAGGAACCGTAACAGACTATTCCCAGTACAGGGAACTGCTCCCTATGTTCCAACAAATGGCTGAACTCGCGGACAAACTGCGGAAGAAGAGACAGAAGAGGGGATCTATTGATTTCGATTTCCCGGAGTGCAAGATCCTGTTGGATAAGGAAGGACATCCGCTGGATATAAAACCTTACGAGCGGAACGTGGCTACTATGCTGATCGAGGATTTCATGCTTGCAGCAAATGAGACAGTGGCGCAGCATTTTTACTGGCAGGAGCTGCCCTTCGTCTACCGCGTCCATGATGTGCCGGATCCGGAGCGGATCCAGAAGCTGTCCACGTTCATCAGCAATTACGGGTATTACATGAAGGCGCTGGGGCGCAGGAACAGCAAGGTCTCCACGGAGGAGATCCATCCCAAGGAGATCCAGAAGCTGTTACAGAGGATCGAGGGGACTCCCGAAGAGCCTATGATCGCCAGACTGACCCTGCGGAGCATGAAGCAGGCGAAATACAGCACGGAATGTACCGGACATTTCGGACTGGCATGTCAGTATTACTGTCATTTTACCTCACCGATCCGCAGATATCCCGATTTGCAGATCCACCGCATTATCAAGGAGCAGCTGCGGGGACGCCTGAAGGCAGAGAGAGTGGAGCACTACCGGGATATTCTTCCGGAGGTAGCTAAGCATTCTTCCGAGATGGAGCGCCGTGCCGATGAGGCAGAGCGGGAGACGGATAAGCTGAAGAAGGTAGAATATATGGAGCAGCACATCGGAGAGGAATACGAGGGTGTGATCTCCGGTGTCACCGGTTGGGGACTGTATGTGGAACTGCCCAATACCGTGGAAGGGCTGATCCATATTTCCACGATCCCGGGCGACTATTATCACTACAATGAGGCAACGTGTGAGATGGTGGGAGAGGCTACCGGACGTTGCTTTAAACTGGGAATGCCGGTGCGGATCGAAGTGGAAGACTGCGACCGTTTTATGCGTACCATCAATTTCCGGCTGGTGGATAAATAAATCCGCGGTCACAATGAAGCCATACTTCATATGAACCCGGGGGCAAAGGAAAATGTCAGTTCATTGACAAATGTAAAAAATATAGTAAACTGTAACTATTCAGAGCCGTAAAAAAGCTCCGCAGGAGTGTTTTATGAACGGGTTTCTGAATAGTTACAAGGTTTTAAGAGGTAGCCATGGCAAAAGGAAAAGAGTCCCAGAAGCTGATCGCGAACAATAAAAAAGCATATCATGATTTTTTCATCGATGAGACCTATGAGTGCGGCATTGCCCTGCATGGCACGGAGGTAAAGTCCATGCGGATGGGGAAATGCAGTATCAAGGAGGCTTTCGTCCGCATTGAAGACGGAGAAGTATTCGTCTACGGAATGCATGTAAGTCCTTATGAGAAGGGGAATATTTTTAACAAAGACCCTCTTCGTGTAAAAAAGCTGTTGCTGCACAAGTACGAGATCAACAAGCTGTTGGGAAAGATCAAGGAAAAAGGGTATACATTAGTCCCTTTGCAGGTATACTTTAAAGATGGTAAGGTCAAGGTAGAGATCGGGCTGGCACGTGGTAAAAAGCTCTATGACAAGCGAGAAGCCATTGCCAAAAAGGATCAGCGCAGAGAGGCAGAGAAGGAATTCAAGGTCCGCAATCTGTGATCCGCAGGCTCTGATCCTGCAATGCTTTACCGCAAGTGCTTGACAGTGTGTGTGCCATCAAGTATACTTGGTCTGACAATTGAATAAGGGGTAGTAAAGGTTTCGACAGGGGTTTTGCAGCTGGAGAAGCGAGTCGCATGGTAATGCGTTAAATGGCCAAATTAAAATTAAACGCTAACGATAATTTAGCATACGCTGCCTAATGGTAGCAGTCGGCCCTAGGGCACTCACACCTTAGGATCCCGGCTTCAAACATGTGAGAAACGACATATGCAAAGCTTTGCGCATATGGGCGTAACATGAAGCTACTGAAATGCTCAGGGTGTTTATTCCCGGGGCGCGGAGGGAATGTCAAAGAATAAACTACACTCGTAGAAGGACAGGGAATAGGCTTTTGGACACGGGTTCGACTCCCGTCTACTCCATAGAAAAAGTGCCGTTTTTGGGGCACTTTTTCTTTTTCGTGTAGCCTCAACCAAACTCAGTATAAGTGGTATAATTTCCAAAGAGTTTTACAAGGGAGTAATTGACAAGCTATGAAAATGAAACACAACAGACCTCAGAAACGTTTGATAATACAATTGTCATTATGGCTGGCACTGCTATTGACATTCACCGGCTGTGCGGAAAGCACCGTCACGCCGCAGGACAATACCTATGCGATAGAGCAGCCGGCGACGATCCCTTCCGAATTGCTGGAGGCATCGGAGACCGCAATATCGGAACCCGAATCCGGACAGCCGCAGGAATACTCTTCGGATACACAAGAAGCGCATCAGGTCACATCTGCAACAGATGTTCCGACAGGAGAGGGCACGTCAGCATTTTCCCTCCGGGAGATTCCGGCATACTCCGGCACGCCTTATACAGAAGTCAATGGCAACAAACCTTATTTCACAGAAGCGGATCTGACCACACAGTCCTTCGAGATATACAGCGAGCTGGATAGCCTGGGGCGCTGTGGCGTGGCATATGCCAACGTGGGACAGGATCTGATGCCGACAGAACCGAGAGGGGAGATCGGAGCCGTGAAACCTACCGGCTGGCATCTGGTGAAATACGATAACGTGGACGGAAAATACCTATACAATCGTTGCCACCTGATCGCCTACATGCTGGCGGCGGAAAACGCCAATCCACAGAACCTGATCACAGGAACCAGATATCTCAACGTGCAGGGAATGCTCCCTTTTGAGACGAAAGTCTGCGATTATGTCAAAAATACAGGGAACCATGTTCTGTACCGCGTCACTCCTATTTTTGACGGGGATAACCTGTTGGCAAACGGCGTCCTCATGGAAGCCTATTCCGTGGAAGATGCCGGAGAGGGAATCAGCTTCTGTGTATTTGCCTACAATGTGCAGCCGGGGATCGGTATTGACTATGCCACCGGTGATAACTGGGCGGAGAGCAGCGGAACCTACCAAAGCACAGAAGCGCAGGAATCACGGCAAACCACCTATGTGCTGAATACCAACACTATGAAATTCCATTATCCCACATGCTCCAGTGTGGATGATATGAAAGAGAAAAACAAACAGATCTACACCGGCAGCAGAGAAGAGGTCATCAATATGGGATATGTTCCCTGCAAACGATGCAATCCCTAAATCGAAAGCATACAAAAAGAGATATGCGCAACAAATTGCGCGTATCTCTTTTTACGTCAGAAGATGGAAGAGAAGATGAAACGGATAAAATTTGGATGCATAATTGGATAAAATACACAAAAATAGTTAATGAATATTAGAATTATTGTCAATTTAAAACACAAAATGCACATGGTATAATCCAAACATAGCTGAGCAAACGGTTGCGCAAACAAGTTGCGCACCACAGGGAGGATGCTGAGTGGGATATAGCAGTCCGGCCGGTGCGCGGCACCGGTCGGAAAGAAGAAAGGGAAGGTGCATTATGAAGAAAAGAGACTGGAAGAGAAGTCTGGCATTTTTATGTGCGACGGCTCTTATCGCAGGAAGCTTAAGTGAATTCGGACCGTTGACACGGGTAAAGGCAGAGGAGACGAATCTGTTTACGGACGGTGATATGGGCGATGACGAAATGGGAGACAGCACGGATGCCGCAAACTTTTGGGCGAATCAAAATTGGTATTTTGAAGGAGATACCTGGAATTGCACAAGTCAGGTAAAATATTCTATTTGGGCCAAGCAGGCAGGCAACTGTGGACTGGAGATTGATTTTAATAAAGCAGATGGAACTGTCTGCATGTATCAGGAAATCGGTTCGCTGGAAGCAGGAAGCTATACTGTAACGGGATACATTAAAGATGGCAGTGGAAGTGACGGCACGATTGCTCTGTACCATGCAACAAAAGACGGCAGTTGGAATGTGTCAGAGAAATCGACACAACTGACGGCAGAATATGTCATGTTCACAGATGAATTTACGGTGGCAGAAGCTGTCAGTAACTATAAAGTCGGATTCCAAATTACAAGTAAAAAAGATGCGTGGATTTACATAGATACACTGACACTTACGAAGAAGACTTCGGATTCAGCAGAAGAGACTCCGGCACCGGAAGCAACCGAATCCCCGGAGCCCACAGCTACGCCGGAAGTTTCTAATACTCCGGCACCGGAGAGCAATATTCTGTATTCTGAGAACTTTGAAGATGAGAAGTTTGGCTGGACAGAGACTTGGAGCACAGAAACCAAGGGTGAATCAAAATCAGCAACCGGAAAATGTGATGCTAATTCCTCCAAGGTATGGAATTATTATTCCACAATAGCACAGAACATGACAGCTACCACCACGGTGACAGCATCAGAAGCAGGCAGTTATAAAGCATCTTTCCGGACGGCCGGCGAGAATGTAACAGGTATGATCAAGCTTGCAAATGAAAGTCAGGCAGTATCGGCGGATCTGACCGCAGGAGGCTGGGATGTCTATACTCCTGCAGAGACCGATGCATTAACCGTAGAGGCAGGTACGGAGCTTACCATTACCATTTCTCTGGATATTGCAGCAGGCGGTTATCTGAAGATAGATGACATCCTGGTGACGAAAGCAAGTGATGATGAAATTCAGGCTGCAAAGAAAGCAAAGGCAGAAGAATTACAGAGCCTGATCACGGAATATAAAGCATTAAAAGAGACAGATTATACTGCTGACAGTTGGAAAACTCTGCAGGAAGCACTGACAGAAGGCGAGAACTTCCTGCAGACACTGGATGGCGATTATACTTCCACAACCGTCACAGAGATCGAAGAGAAGATTACGAATCTGAAAAAAGCGAAAGATGAATTAAAAAGCGCTGCTGTGGTAAAAGCTGGAATCAATGTGGAAAAGGTCAATGGACTGACGGGTGATTTCATCGGCGGTGTGGATATCTCATCCTACAGAGCTCTGAAAGACAGCGGTGTAAAATATTATGATTTTGCAGGAAATGAACTGGATGATGCCGGATTTTTCAAGCTGCTGAAAGACAGCGGTATTAACTACGTACGTATCCGTGTATGGAATAACCCTTACGATGCATCCGGTAACGGCTACGGTGGTGGCAATAATGACCTGCAGAAAGCCGTAGACATGGGTAAACTGGCTACCGAAGCCGGAATGCGGGTTCTGATCGATTTCCATTATTCCGATTTCTGGGCAGATCCTGCCAAGCAGAAGGCACCGAAAGCCTGGGCAGACATGACCATTGAACAAAAGACAGCAGCAGTAAAAGATTATACGATGAATAGCCTGAACACTTTACTGGATGCAGGCGTCGATGTCGGAATGGTACAGGTCGGTAATGAGACCAACAATGGAATCGCAGGAGAAAGCGATCTGAAGAACGCCAACACCACAGCAATTTTCCGCGCCGGATGTGAAGCAATCCAACAGGTGGAGCAGGATCGGAACAGAGAAATCAAGGCAGTAGTGCATTTCGCAAATCCTGAGAAACAGAATTATATGACCTATGCCGATGAATTAGCCAAAGCAGGTGTGGAATATGATGTATTTGCCTCTTCTTATTATCCGTACTGGCATGGAACTCTGGATAACCTTAAAAACCAGTTAAATGCGATTACGGAAAAATACGGAAAAGAGGTCATGGTAGCGGAGACCTCCTGGGCGACCGGCTTAGAGGACAGTGACGGTCATGCAAACACCGTCCGCGAAGGCAATAACGATGCAGGCATGGATTATGATTTCAGCATCTACGGACAGGCGAAGGAATTGCGTGAGGTGATCAATACCGTCGCAGAAATGAACAAAGGTATCGGAGTGTTTTATTGGGAGCCTGCATGGATCCCTGTAAAAGTGTATGATCCGGAAGCAGAAGATGCCGAGCAGACCCTTGCAACGAATAAGGCAGCATGGGAAAAATATGGTTCCGGCTGGGCGGCTTCCTATGCAAAAGAATATGATGCCGAGGATGCCGGAAAATGGTACGGTGGATCTGCAATAGACAATCAGGCATTGTTTGATGCCTCTGGCCATCCCCTGGAAACCTTAAAGATATTCAGTTATGTAAAAACAGGTGCAGAGACGGCTAAAAAAATCAGTACTGTTAAAAATGCAGATGCAATCGAGATAGAATTAGGAAGTACCTTTACTTTACCGGAGACGGTAAAAGTTACCTATTCAGATTACACTTCCGGAGCAGAAAACGTAACCTGGAACGCACAGGATGTTGCCGCAGTTGACACCAACGCAGCAGGAAAATATACTGTGAACGGAACAGTATCTCTGGAAGGAGAGACCTATCAGACAAAATGCGTGATCACCGTGAATCCGCAGAACCTTCTGACCAATCCCCGGTTTGAGGATGAAGAGAACGCATGGACATTAAGCGGAAGCGGTATTAAAGTTCTAATGGATGGCAAGGACTCCAAAGATGGAAATGGATATCTGCATTTCTACAATGACAGTGATTTTACCTATGATGTAACACAGACAATTACGCTGGATGCAGGAATTTATCAGTTCGGAGGATATCTTCAGGGTGGTGGAAACTTAGCAGCAGACAGCTACGAGGTCTATGCCTCCGTAGATGGTAAGACACAGACAGCAGAAGGCGAATTGAACGGCTGGAAGAACTGGAGCAATCCGGAGGTACAGAATATCAAGATCACTAAGGATGGAACAAAAGTTACGGTAGGAATCCGGGCAACTGCATCTGCCGGAGCCTGGGGATCCTGGGACGATATGTACCTGAACAAAACCGGAGAAGTTACCCCGGCGCCTGTAGTTACCCCGCAGCCGACCGCAACCCCGACACCTGCAACAGCACCGGAAACGGAGAGCAGCTCTGCGGACAAGGAGACATCTGCACCGGTACAGACAGTAGACTGGAATACCGTGACTTCCAACGTACAGGCAAAGATCGCGGAAGTGACGCAGAATCCGAATATTAACAGCGTGAACATGAATATCGTATGCTCCGGAGAGACCAGACTCCCTGCCGCAGTGCTGGGAAGCATCAAAGGCTCGGACATGACACTGGCACTTCATAGCGGCAACGGTGTGGCAGTCAGCATCAGCGGACAGGATCTGAAAGGCACAGCCCTGAATGCATTACAGAACATTGATCTTACCGTGGACAGCAATGCACAGAATATCCCGGCAGCCATGGCAGCATCCAAGAAGGCAGAAGCCACAAAACAGCTGTCTGTAAAAGACACCGGAGCATTTCCGGTAGCTGTGAACATTCATGTGAATGTCGGAGCAGAAAACAGCGGAAAATACGCAAATCTTTATCGTTATAATGCCGAGAAGAAACAACTGGAATACTGTGGCTCCTTCCCCGTGACCAGGAATGGTCAGTCCATGTTTGCTCTAAAGCAGGGCGGTGATTACATGGTAACGGTAACCGCGGCACAACCGAAGGAGACCGTATATTTTAGCAGTGGCGATTATGCAGTGAAAGCAGGAGATACCCTGTCTGCCATTGCCAAACGCAACCATATGTCATTGGCGGAACTGAAAGCCAAAAACCCGCAGATCAAGGATTTACATAAGATCCGTGTGGGACAGAAATTGAATCTGAATTAAAAAATAGAATGGGACTCCGAAGCTGATTTGGGGTTCCATTTTTGAATTAATAGCTGCATGTGTAAATAAAAAAGGTAACACAATTGATATTGTGTTACCTTTTTGCTTTCACATAGTATATCGGTACGCCCACAGAAAACTTAACCCCTTTTTTGAAAAAATTTTAACCCCCTCATTTGCCAAAGTAAATGCAGCCCCGGGACGTATATGTTATAGTTCACAGATATATAAAAACGCCGGATTTATGCGACTTACACTAATTTCAAGGAGGAATCAGATGAATACAGCACAACCAATTCGTAACCTGGAGGATCTGAAAAATTTTAAAAACTACTATAAGGAAATCCACCCCAATACCAGAAACCAATTGTTAGTGATCCTGGGCTTGAATACTGCACTGAGGATTTCGGATCTGCTTACTCTGCGGTGGGAAGATGTTTATAACTTTTCTCAAAACAGATGGCAGGAGCATATTGAGATCATTGAGCAGAAGACGGGAAAGACCTCCTGCATCTATATCAATCATAATATTCACGCATGTCTTCAAAATTATCAGGCACAGCTTCGAAAGGAGCAAAAACCTATTCAGCCAGAAAAGTATCTTTTTCCCCACAGCAATAAAAATGAACCTATCAGTCGGGTGCAGGCTTTTCGCATCATCAAAAAGGTGGCAGTTTATTACAATATCCCCGGCGTGATCTGCTGTCATTCCCTTCGCAAAACCTTCGGATATCATGCCTGGCAGCAGGGCGTACAGCCGGCAATGCTGGTCAGCATCTATAATCATTCGTCTTATGAAGTGACCAAACGATATCTTGGCATTGAGCAGGATGACCGGGATAAAATTTTTCAGGAGATCATACTATGAACACAAGGGTAACACAATATCAAGTTTGTTACATTACGATTACTATTTCCAAAACACAGCAAATTATAAGGAAATAATCGATTCAAGGAGGAATGGCTATGCTGAGATTATCGGTGAGAGATGAAGAGTTTCTGATGATCGGAGACGATGTGAAGATTGTATTTTTGGGAAGCAGCGGCGGACAGACACGTATCATGATCGACGCCCCCAAGGATGTGAACATCGTACGAAGCAAGGCCATTGAAAAACGTATCCAGGATCCGGAGCTTCTGGCGACGATCCCGAAGTATTACAAGAATCCGGAAGGTACCACCAAGAAGAAAAAATCCAACGTCGTGATCGTACAGAACAAATAACTTCAGATATTGTGGGACAAAAGCTTGCTAACAATGCGGAATCCTAGGGCCGCAGTAACTATTAACCACACACCGCAGATAAACGGATGTATCTGCAACATTTTTTACACATGGAGGTAAATTATTATGGTAGTACAACACAACTTAACAGCAATGAACTCTAACAGAATGTTAGGATTAACCACAGCATCCCAGGCAAAGTCCACCGAGAAACTGTCTTCCGGTTACAAGATCAACCGTGCAGCTGACGATGCAGCAGGCCTGTCCATCAGTGAGAAGATGAGAAAGCAGATCAGAGGTCTGACACAGGCTTCCAGCAATGCTCAGGATGGTATCAGTGCAGTACAGACTGCTGAAGGTGCTCTGAACGAAGTTCAGGACATGCTGCAGAGAATGAACGAGCTGGCTGTAAAGGCTGCCAACGGTACTCAGGCTGAGAACGACAGGAGTTACATCCAGAATGAGATCGATCAGTTAGTTACTGAGATTGACCGAGTTTCCACCACAACTAAATTCAATGAGAGTTATCTGCTGAAGGGTGTAGGTACAGATGCAGATAAAACACCGGCGAAGCTTACTTACGGAACAGCTCATGGTAAATTAAATGCTATAGACGCTACAACAGGTAAGGCTTCCATTGCTATTACCAAACATACTGGAGCAGCAACTAGTGTAGGTGATGATACCGCTAAAACTAAAGGCACATATAAGGCAGATTCGGTTACAGTAAATGGCAAAACTTATAAATATGTTTATGATATGCAAGCTGAGAATACTAACGGTGATAATTTTACCAAAGATATAGCTCTTGCTGCTGCTAAAGGTGCCGATGCTAACACAAAGGTGTTTGAAAGCGAAGAGGATATGTTGGCAGCAATTAAGAAAGATATTACTGATAATCTTGGTGGAGAAGTTAAGTCTGTATCTACAAAAGATGGCAAGATTGAACTTGAGGCATTTGCAGATTTGAATGATTCTTTAAACTTTAGCCTTCATGTAGGAGCTGATTCTACAGAAGATAACAAGATTGATGTTGACATTTCTATGATGAGTGCACGTGGACTTGGAGTAAATGGTCTTCAGGTATCTGGTGATGATGATACCAAAGCTACCGCTGCTATTGACACCATTTCCGCAGCTATCCAGAAGGTTTCCACCCAGCGTTCCGCACTTGGTGCTGTTCAGAATCGTTTGGAGCACACCATCAACAACCTGGATAACGTAGTAGAGAATACCACCAGCGCAGAGTCCGCTATCCGCGATACCGATATGGCTACTGAGATGGTTAAGTACTCCAACAACAACATTCTGGCTCAGGCAGGTCAGGCTATGCTTGCACAGTCCAACCAGGCTAACCAGGGTGTACTGTCTCTGTTACAGTAATCTTAACCACAGATGGATCCAAAACATTATTAGAATTAGTTGTGTAAAAACTAACATAAAAAGGTTCCGCCGGAGGATTCCGGTGGAACCTTTTTGCTGTGAACAGCCTGAAAATACCAGTAATACGACACTTAGTAAAAATGCACAAAATCCAAATCCGTGAAAATAGCCAATTTCAGTATGCTGAATTTTGTATACTTATATCTCAGAAATTCATAGGAAAACAGCCCCTTATACCTTATAATAAATGTGGGTGCTGCCAAAACGGTAAGCGGTTCGCCTTTCGCCAAAGTGGGAACATTTTGAGAACTTCCAGTATTATCGGAGGTGATACGAATGGGAAATTTAACGAAAGGTACATAAATGATAGAAACAGTGGTTGGCGCTGTCGGTATTGTAGTTACGATTATCAGCATCATCGTGACCGTGATCAGTATCGTGCAGACCAGTCAGAAACGAAAACATTAAAAAAGCAACCGCCCATTGACCAAGGTATCGGTTGCTTTTTTAGAACCATAAACTGAGGCGAACCGTTGCTGTACGGTAGCACTCTTTTTGTTCCTTAATACTAACACTTTTTTTACGATGCGTCAATGTTTTTCGCATACTCGGTCATTTTTCATAAGTTGCACTTCAAATTCAGCAATTCCGGTGGAACCTTTTTGCTGTGAATAGCCTGAAAATACCAGTAATACGACACTTAGTAAAAATGCACAAAATCCAAATCCGTGAAAATAGCCAATTTCAACATACTGAATTTTGTATACTTATTTCGCAGAAATTCATAGGAAAACAGCCCTCTATACATTATAATAAACGTGGGTGCTGCCAAAACGGTAAGCGGTTCGCCTTTCGCCAAAGTGGGAACATTTTGAGAACTTCCAGTATTATCGGAGGTGATACGAATGGGAAATTTAACGAAAGCATTAAAAAAGCAACCGCTCCGACCAAGGTGTAGGTTGCTTTTTTAGAACCATAAACTGAGGCGAACCGTTGCTGTACGGCAGCACTCTTTTTGTTACTTAATACTAACACTTTTTTTACGATGCGTCAACGTTTTTCGCATACTTGCAATCATTCTGCAAATGCTATAGACTAAGAGTAATCTACATTGATCTGAAAACAGTAAAGGAGACCACTATGTGTACAGCAGCAACTTATAGATCGCAGGATTTTTATTTTGGCAGAACTTTTGATTATGAATTTAATTACGGAGAAGAAGTGGTGGTGACACCGCGTAATTACTCTTTTCAGTTACGGCATCAGAATGCACTGACTGAGCATTATGCCATGATCGGTATCGCTCATATGGTAGGGGATTATCCGCTGTATTATGATGCAGTCAATGAAAAGGGTCTGGGTATGGCAGGTCTTAATTTCGCGGGCAACGCCGTATATCGTAAGCCCAAGGAGGGCAGAGACAACATTGCACAGTTCGAGTTCATTCCATGGATACTGGGACAGTGTGCTACGGTGCAGGAAGCCCGGACACTGTTAGCCCACATCAATCTGGTGGATACGCGGTTCAGCGAGCAGTTTCCGACATCACAGCTGCACTGGATACTGGCGGACAGGGACGAGGCAATCACGATAGAGGCAGTCCGGGAGGGGCTGAACATTTATGACAATCCCGTAGGGGTATTGACGAACAATCCTCCCTTTGACAAGCAGCTGTTCCGGCTGAATGACTACAGTTATCTGTCTCCGGATCAGCCGGTGAACCGTTTCTCAGAGCAGCTTCAGCTGCAGCCGTACAGCCGTGGCATGGGAGCTATGGGACTGCCCGGTGATCTGTCCTCTGCCTCCCGTTTTGTCCGGGTGGCTTTTACGAAAATGAATTCTGTATCGGGGACCTCGGAGTCTGAAAGCGTCAGTCAGTTTTTCCATATCTTAGGAAGTGTGGCTCAGACGAGAGGGTGCTGTCGTCTGGAAAACGGTAAGTATGAGATCACTATTTATACTTCCTGCTGTAATGCAGACAGGGGGATTTATTATTATACTACCTATGAGAACCACCAGATCACAGCCGTGGATATGTATCGGGAGAACCTGGATGGGGAGATCCCCGTGCATTATCCCCTGGTGCAGGGAGAGCACATCTTACTGCAGAATGCGGCAGATACAACGGAGGAAAATCTGTAAATGGATGTAGAACAGAGAGAACATGTAGTGTCCGGCTTCGCCTTCTATTCCGAGAAGGATGCCGGACTTGCGGAGCAGGAACGGCAGAAGATCGCCTATCTGGATAAGCACATTGATCATGCGGATATGCAGTCGGTTCTTGTCATATATAAAAAAGCGCTGGAAGACCGGGTGTTCCGCACTCCGGTGGGACTGGAGTATCTCAGGGAGTTGCAGGGAGAGCTGCGCGCCCGGGGAGAAGAACTGGGGGAGGAAGTACCTCCGATACCTCTGTGGACGAACTTTGCCGATGTCAGGACGAAAACGTCCCCTGCCAGAAGACGGATCCAATCGATGCCGGAAGATGGGGGCAAAAAGGCGGGGCTCCACCTGTCAGTGATCATGAACATCGTGATGATTGTGGCGATCATTGCCATGTTTGTGATCACATTGAACTCCGACCAGCCCAATATCCTGAATTACGAGCGGAATCTTCAGAATAAATACGCTTCCTGGGAACAGGAACTGACCCAGAGAGAGCAGACAGTGCGGGAAAAAGAGAGAGAACTACATATAGAAAATACAGGAAATACAGGGAATACGGAGACCGAGGTTTCACAGAATTGACATATTTTCGCGCTATACTATGTCTACAACAGAAAGGTGAGGGTATGTATGGACAGACTGAAAATACTGGTAGTAGATGATGAGAGCAGAATGCGTAAGCTGGTCCGGGATTTCCTGGTGAAGAGTAATTTTGAGGTGCTGGAGGCTGGGGACGGCGAGGAGGCACTGGATATTTTTTATAAGGATAAGGATATTGCACTGATCATTCTGGATGTGATGATGCCGAAAATGGACGGCTGGCAGGTATGCCGGGAGATCCGTGTGAATTCCAAAGTTCCTATTATTATGCTGACAGCCCGCGGAGATGAGAGAGACGAGCTGCAGGGTTTCCAGCTGGGAGTGGACGAGTATATTTCCAAGCCCTTCAGTCCCAAGATCCTGGTGGCGCGGGTGGAAGCGATCCTGCGCCGGACGAACCAGTTAGGGCAGGACGAAGCACTGACCTGCGGTGGGATCACTGTGGATAAGACAGCGCACCGCGTGATCATAGACGGCAAAGATGTGGACTTAAGCTATAAAGAATTCGAGCTTCTGACCTATTTTATGGAAAATAAGGGAATCGCCCTGTCCAGAGAGAAGATACTGAACAACGTATGGAACTATGATTACTTCGGGGATGCCCGTACCATTGATACCCATGTGAAGAAGCTGCGCAGCAAGCTGGGCGAGGAAGGCAATCTCATCAAGACCATATGGGGAATGGGGTACAAAATGGATGAAACAGCGGAATAAACAGCAGAAGAAAAAAGTGCATTCCATCAGAGGACAGTTCGCGTGGATATTTATCGGGCTGATGATCGGGACGATCCTTTTGTGCCTGCTGCTGAATTACATGTTTTTAGGCAGAGTCTATATGCAGAGCAAGCTTGATGTCATTCACGATGCTTATGAGACGATCAAGCAGGCGGCGGAGAGCGACAGCTATGGCTCTGAGGAATTCGCCAGGGAGCTGGATGACGTGTGCAGAAGCTATAACATGACAGTGTGTGTCATGGACGTGAATTCCAACATGAAATATGTATCCATCAACGGCGGTGAGAGACTGGAGAATCGTCTGATCGGCTATGTGTTCGGCTTCCGAACGTTTCCGGATAATGAGCGGGTCATCGAGAACGGTGATGACTATGTGATCCAGAGAACCGGGCAGGAGAATAAGGAATATTTAGAGATCTACGGAAGACTGAACACCGGAATCTCTTTTATCATGCAGACACCACTCTCCAGCATTCAGGAGAGTGCTAAGATCGCCAACCGTTTTTACGTGTTGGTCGGCTGCCTGGGAGCATTGGCAGGCGGTATCATTATCTGGTTTGTCTCCAGACGTGTGACAAAGCCGATCCTGGAGTTGAACGATATCTCACAGCGGATGGTACAGCTGGATTTTGAAGCAAAATACCAGGGCAGGGCGCACAATGAGATCGATCTGCTGGGAGAGAACATTAATAAACTGTCCGATTCCCTGGAACAGACGATTTCGGAACTGAAGACTGCGAATAATGAGCTGCAGCGGGATGTGGAGAAAAAGGAAGCTGTCGATGAAATGCGTAAGGAGTTCCTGGCGAATGTCTCCCATGAACTGAAGACCCCCATCGCTCTGATCCAGGGCTATGCGGAAGGACTGCAGGAGGGCGTCAATGACGATTCCGAGAGCAGACAGTTCTACTGTGATGTCATCGTGGATGAAGCGGCGAAGATGAACAACATGGTGAAAAAGCTTTTGACGCTGAACCAGCTGGAATTCGGTAACGATGTGGTGACTATGGAGCGTTTCGACATTACGGCGCTGGTGAAAAATTATATCCAGTCGGCGGCAATTCTGACCAGGCAGAATGGTATCACGGTGCGGATGGAAGAGTATCCTCCCATCTATGCCTGGGCGGATGAATTTAAAATAGAAGAAGTATTTATGAACTTTTTCTCCAACGCGGTGAATCACTGCGAGGGTGAGAAGATCATCGATGTCAAAATGGAGCAGAAGGATGGCAGGGTGCGCGTATCGGTATTTAATACCGGCAAGCCGATCCCGGAGGATTCCATCGGGCACATCTGGGAGAAATTCTATAAAGTAGATAAAGCCAGAACCAGAGAATACGGCGGCAGCGGTGTGGGACTGTCCATCGTGAAGGCAATCATGGATTCCATGAACCAGCCTTACGGTGTGATCAATTACACCAACGGTGTGGAATTCTGGTTTGAATTAGAGACAAAATAATGATTTTAAAAGGATATATTTTTATATGAGGGAAGAACAGATGCAGGAGGCACCGGTAAAGGTGCTGTTAGTCGGTGTGGACATTGGGGAAGAAGCGGATTTTGAGCATTCCATGGAAGAGCTGGCAAGTCTGGCAGAAGCCGCGGAGAAGGAAGTCGTGGGTCAGATCGTACAACGGTTGGACCATGTGAACAAAGCATTGTATATCGGAACGGGCAAGGTGGATGAGGTACGCAGAATGGCGGAGGAGAGAGGTGCACAGGAGGTCGTATTTGACAATTCTCTGACACCTTCGCAGGTGAGAAATCTGGGGAAAGAGCTGGAGCTTACCGTCATTGACCGTACGAACCTGATCCTTGACATATTTGCCATACGGGCACAGACCAGAGAAGCCAAACTGCAGGTGGAGACAGCAAGACTGCAATATATGCTTCCGAGACTGGTGGGCATGTACGATGCACTGAGCCGTCAGGGCGGCGCCAGCGGCAGCATGAGTAACAAGGGTACCGGTGAGAAAAAGCTGGAGCTGGACAGACGTAAGATCGAACACCGGATCACGGAACTGAAAAAGGAGCTGGAAGATGTCAGCAGGACACGGGATGTGCAGCGCAGGAAAAGACAGCAGTCCCGGACTCCGCAGGTGGCGCTGGTGGGCTATACCAATGCGGGAAAGTCTACGATCCTGAATCGTATGGTGGAGCAGTTCGGAGAGCTCCCGGAGAAGACAGTCATGGAAAAAGATATGCTGTTCGCCACATTGGAGACCAGCGTCCGCAGTATAGATACGGGGCATAATAAGCCGTTTTTCCTGACGGATACGGTTGGGTTCATTCATAAGCTGCCTCACGGTCTGGTAAAGGCATTCCGCTCGACTCTGGAAGAGGTAAAATACGCAGATCTGCTGGTCCAGGTGGTGGATTTTTCCGATGAAAATTACAGACAGCAGATGCAGGTCACTGCCGATACTCTGAAGGAACTGGGAGCAGGTGACATTCCGCAGATCGTGGTGTATAATAAAGCAGACAAATGCGGCATGGAACCGCTGCCGCAGAAGAGACAGGAGCACTGGTATCTCGCCGCAGGGCAGAATACCGGTATCCGTGAACTGGCAGAAGCCATTGAACAGCAGGTCTATATGGACAATGTGGATTGTACTTTCCTGATCCCGTACAGCGCGGGGAATGTAGCTTCCTATCTTATGGAAGAGGCGCAGGTTTTTTCTACGGAGTATAGGGAAGACGGTATTTTGATCCATGCGGACTGCCACAGGCAGGACATGGAGAGATACAAAGATTACGTGGTGCAATAGATCATGCAATGCAGGGAGGATATTATATGGAACAGAATACACAGCAGGACAGAGCAAAGCTTTTGGAACAGCAGGCAAGGGAATACCTGATGCGTTCCGATGATCCGATTTTTACACAGTATGTACAGCAGTTGATTCCCAGAATACAGAAACAGCCCCAGTATGTGGAGCAGTTACAGGCAGAGCTGGATAAAAGCGTGGAATACTGGCACCAGAGACAGAAACTGAATGCGGAAAGAGCAGAAAGTGCTGCCGCAGGGCAGATACAGGAGTCCGTACAGCCTTCTACACAGGAGCCCATGCAGGAACAGCCGATAGGGCAGGCTGTTGGGCAACCGGCAGGACAGTTCACTGGGCAGCCGACAGGACAGTTCGCTGAGCAACCGAGAGGACAGTCCACTGTGCGGCCGGCAGCAGAGACAGCAGTACCGGGGACGAAGAAAAAGCAGAATGCGGAATATTTCATTGGAACCATTGCTCTTTCTGTGATGGGAGGCGTATTTATCCTGACAGCCCTGGTGCTGATGGGAATGTATTTCATGAACGGATGGATCAAGGGAATCTCTCTGTATGTGGTATCCCTGGGCGTAGTGCTGTTAGCAGAGCTGTTGATCCGGAGAAAATTACCGAAGCTTGCACAGATATTTTCGGCGATCGGCATGGCAGCTTTGTACCTGTCCACCATGATCAATACGCTATCCTTACATAATTTCGGAATGCTTCCCGCAGCTTTGATCATTGGTGTGATCACCGTAGGCACGGTATTGCTGAGCCGGAAACGGGATTCGCTGATCCACAGACTGCTGGGGATTGCTTCCTGCTGGCTTTGCGCCTATCCGTTATCCATGTCCTCCGGGTTATCGATGGCGGAGGTCCTGATGGTAATGGGATTGATCCTGATTCTGAGTATATTGTGCGCCTGCGTACCGGTGCACAGATTCCATACGGCATCACAGCTGATCCTGTTTGCCAGTACCACAGTGCTGTTTCCGATGGTTGTAGGCTGCGTCGTGTGGACACAGAGCATGTCGGTTGGTGTTGGAGTTGCCGCTTATAGTGTATTTTTCCTGATAGCTCATCTGATACTGATGGCACAGACCCGTTATGCGCAAATAGAAAAGCAGGCCGGACATGTGGTGAAAAGCGGAGGACTGCTTGCAGTATACATCGCATTTATTCTGGTATCCGGAATCATGACGGGTGCGGGTATGGATGATTATTGGAGAGCAGCAGAGACGGATGGATATATAGGCATTTTTGCCCTGACCGGAATCGCATTTGTTATCACAATACTGACTGTGATCGCTTTGCGGAAGGCGGAAAAAGGATGGCAGAAATGGCTTCCGTGCTATTTCTTTAGTTTCGTGACTTTCTGTGGATTTTCAGTGATAGAGAATGATTGGGGAATTGTAATCTGTGCTACGGTATTGCTGATAGCAGTAAAAATACTGTCACGTCTGGCAAAAGGGGGCCTTGCTGCACTGGATGCCATCCTTACTACGGTATATTGTATCCTGCTTCTGATGAACGGAAAGGAGATCCCTTATGCTTATGTACTTTTGGCGGGAACGATCCTCAGTATGTTCCTTGTGCATGAATGGAGTACCTACCAGGAGATCGTGCTGACTTTTTCACTGGCATTTTTTGCTTTGGCGCATTTGATGCCTATGATAAAGCTGCCGGCATTTTCCGGAATTCTTTTCGTGAGCATTCTGCTGTTCAATAATGTGAATTGTATGCGGGGTAAGGGAATCCTCGTATTTAACGTATTCGTACTGATCGGACAGGTCGGAGCACTGATCGGTCTGGCAGACCCGGTATATCGGAATTCCTACATTACTTATTTATGTATGTTTGTGTTTGTGCTGGCTTATCTGGTACTGACCCTGCAGGAAAAATATTATAAGAACTTTAAACACAGAGAACTGATCCTTGTGATATTCCTGACCTATATGGCACTGATCGTCAAAACGAATATCCCTGTGATCAACAGTATTCTGATCATGCTGATCGCACTGGTAAGCGTGACTGCCGGTTTCGTAAAAAAGGATAAGCCCGTCAGAATCTATGGCTTAGTGCTTTCTCTGTGTACTTGTGGTAAAATAGCTTTATATGATTACTGGGGCGCACCGATCCTGCAGAAGACCATACTTTTCTTCGTGGTAGGTGTAATTGCTCTTGTAATTGCCGGAATCTATATTATACTGGAAAAGAAATGTAATGAGTGATGTAAGAGCCAGCAAGAAAGAAAAAGGAACAAAATTATGACAGGACGTAATAAAAACATTGTATGCGGAGCCTTATTATGCACAATGATGTTATCCATGACAGCCTGCGGTAACGAGATCCCGGATCTGACGGAAGAGGAATCCCAGCGGGTCGGAGAGTATGCGGCAGTGACTTTGTTAAAATACGATGCCAATAATCGCAGCCGCCTGGTAGATCCCGAAATGGTGATCGCCAAATTGGAAAAGGAAGCGGCGAGGGAAGCAGCAAAAGCAGCACAGGAAGAGGCGAAAGCAGAAGAGACGGGTAGTACCGGTACCACGGAAGTGACGATGCCTACGGCGCAGGAAGATATTACTGCCAGCATGGAAGAATTTTTTGGACTGCCGGAGGGTGTCAGCATTACCTATGAGGATTATATGGTAACAGATTCTTATCCCGAGGACGGGGCTACGGATGAGTATTTTGAATTGGATGCATCCACTGGGAAGAAACTGCTGGTGCTCAGATTCTGTCTGACGAATGGAACAGAGCAGGAAGAGAAGATCGATCTGCTAAATACGAACTCCAGATATATTATTACAGTGAATGACAGCATCAGGGCAAATGCACTGACTACCATGCTGCCGAATGACATGTCTACCTATGAGGAGACACTGGAACCCGGACAGTCACAGGAACTGGTACTATTACTGGAAGTAAACGAAGATGTGGCAGGTGCCGTACAGACGATAGCACTTCGTCTTAAAAATGCATCAAATGAATATACAATTCAATTATTGTAGATATTTTTTGAAAAAAATAAAAAACAGTGTTGACAAGTGGAAGATAGGGTGATATACTCAGTTTCGTTGTCGCGGCAGTGCCAAGACGACGAAACAGCTTCCGATAAGACTTAAAAAGTTTTTGAAAAAGTTGTTGACAGATACCGACAAGGTATGATAAGATACCAAATGTCGCGAAAAACGAAAGTTTTTCAAAACAAAAAAGTTTTTAAAAAAGTTGTTGACAAACGAAAGCGGTC
>UMIB01000950.1_pt1 | contig 61763 bp, 67 predicted proteins | sample 1965641 | NCBI WGS metagenome assembly UMIB01 (sample SAMEA4836110, study PRJEB28245) | human gut metagenome | biome: gut microbiome; material: fecal sample | place: Denmark | collected 2008
ATTGGTTGTCTTCTTCGCTTGTCCTCGTGTTGCCACCGAAAGCAGAGAGAAAAGTACTCATTATCGAACCCTTAAACCAGCAAGAAAAATATGGATGAAAAGAAAAGACAGGTATGGCGCTTCGTCATTCAGACCGCCATTTCGATCCTCACGGCCATAGCCACGGCCCTCGGCGTGACGAGTTGCATGGCTGCCGTGTAGCAAGCAGAAATACAGAATTGTTTTAGAAAATGGGATTTTAAGCTAGTTAATTGCTCCCCCGCTAAGATGGGAATCTTGGAGGGGGAGGCTTGGATGGCACCATTCTATCGCGTGAGGCCCATCTTTCGGGCACAATTGGGACAGATGCCCCTGACCAAATGGGATTCGGAACGGGTGAGGAAGCCTTCGGGAACGGCCACGGACGGGGTGGGGACGTGGTTCAGGCAGATGGTGCGGAGACATTGCTCGCAGAAGAAGTGGACGTGGACGTCCTCGTCGTGGTCGTCGTCGTGGCTCAGACAGAGTTCGTAGCTCGCCACGCCCGTTCCTCCCTCGATGACATGGACGAGGTGGTGGGAGCGAAACAGGGCCATCGTGCGCGAGATGACCGACTTGTCGATAGACAAGAGGGCGGTCTCCAGTTCCTTCATCGTCTTGGGCCCGTCGCCCTTCAAGAGCGCGCTGGCGATCAGCACACGGTTGGCCGTGGGCCGGATGCCGTGGTCTTCCATCAATGCATAGAGAGATTGCTTGTCCATATCCTTGGTTTTGCTTTTCAACTGAGTTTTTCTATCAGGAGGACGCGACGGGTGGAGTCGGTGATGCGCACCCGGTGGTCGATCCTGTTGCCGACGATCCATAGTATCTGGTCTTCCGCGTCGCAGAGCACGACCTGATGGCGCTTCTCCCACACGCTCTTCTTCTGGTCGGTAAGGAAGTCGCTGACCAGTTTGCCGCCCTTCATGCCGAGCGGGACGAAGCGGTCGCCCGGTTGCGTGCGGCGTATGATCAAGGGAAACCTCACCTTGTCTGCGTCCAGCGCCACGGTCTCGGGCGAGGTGGGAAGGACGAAGCGGTCGTCCCTCTCGGCCCGCGAGAGCCTGATCGTCACCTCGTTGGCGTAGGAGTAGCGTCCCGTTTCGGGAATGCGCATCGGGCGCGGCGCGTCGGCTTCGAGGGGATGGATCGTCAGGCGTCCACGGTCGGAGAGCAACTCGTGGGTGGGGGAGATCCACCGGCTGCCGCTGGAGGTTGCGAGATGGTCGGCGATCTGTCGGATCTGCGACGGATTGAAATGGCGGGGCTGGAGGAAGTAGTAGAGGGCCAGTTCGGCAGAAGGCTCCTGCTGGATCGCCTCGATGGAAAGTTCGGTTGCCTCGGCGTAGTGGGCCAGTTGGGTATCGACGACCTGCTCTATGCCCTCCAGCTCCGCAGCCATCGTCAGGACCGTGTCGCGAAAGGAGGGATTGATCGCCTCGATCATAGGGAGGATCTGCAGGCGGACCTTGTTGCGCTTGACGTCGGCCACGAGGTTGGAGCTGTCCGTGACGTAGGACCGTCCGAGACCGTCGAGGTAGCTGACGAGGTCGTCGCGGCTGACGCACAACAGCGGGCGCACCACGTCACCCTGGCGGGGTTTCATGCCCGTCAGCCCATGGATGCCCGTCCCTCTGATGAGGTTGAGGAGGATGGTCTCCACGGAGTCGTCGCGATGATGGGCCACACAGATGGCCTCGGCCCCGATAGCCTCCCGGAGCTGGCGAAAGTAGGCGTAGCGCAGCTGGCGTGCCGCCATTTCGATACTGATGCCATGCAGCTGGGCGTAGGCGCGGGTGTCGAAGTGGGCACGGTGGAGCGGGAGGGCCAACTCGTCGCACAACGACTGGCAGAAGTCCTCGTCGCGGTCGGCCTCGTCGCCCCGCAGCTGGAAGTTGCAGTGGACGGCCTCCAGGCGGTAGCCCAGGTCGCGCAGCAGCATCAGCAGGGCTACGCTGTCAGCACCACCCGACAGGGCGACGAGCTGCAGGCGCGACTTGTCCAGCAGTCGGCGGTCTTCGATATAATGGGCGACAAGCGTCTTCAAACCAGTGGCTTTCATTGCTTCAACCAGCGTTTCTTTTTGCTTCAACCAGCGTTTTTTATTGCTTCAACCAGCGTCTTTTTGCTTCAAAAACAAGTGTCTTAGCTTCAAACAAGTGTCTTGGTTTCAAAGGGACCAGTCCTTACTCCACGTAGAGGACGAGGCCCTTGAGATATTCGCCCTCGGGATGGTAGATGTTGATGGGGTGGTCGGCGGGCTGGTGCAGCTGGTGGAGGATGCGCACCTTGCGTCCTGCCTGGGCTGCCGCCGTGAACACCGCCTGACGGAAATGCTCCTTGCTGACCACCTGCGAGCAACTGAAGGTGAAGAGGATGCCACCCTTGCGGATACGCTGAAATCCCTTGACGTTGAGGCGCGTATAGCCCTTGAGGGCGTTGCGCAGTGCGCCACGGTGCTTGGCGAAGGCGGGCGGGTCGAGGATGATCAGGTCGTACTTGTCGTCGTGGCTGTCGAGATACTTGAAGGCGTCCTCGCAGAAAGCCTCATGGCGATGGTCCTCGGGCGGAAAATTGAGCGCCACGTTGGCGTTGGTGAGCTCCACGGCCTTGGCCGAGCTATCGACGGAGTGGACCTGGCTGGCTCCGCCCCGCATCGCATAGACGGAGAAGCCGCCCGTGTAGCAAAACATGTTAAGCACCGTCCTGCCCTTGGCATAATGCTCCAGAAGCGCACGGTTCTCTCGCTGATCGACGAAGAAGCCGGTCTTCTGTCCGCGAAGCCAATCGACATGGAAGCGAAGCCCGTTCTCCGTGGTCAGGTCCTCGTCGGTGGGGCCGCCCAGGATAAACTCGTTCTCCTGGCCGAGGTTGGCCTTGAAGGGCAGGGTGGTCTCGCTCTTGTAATAGACATGCTCCAGGCGGTCGCCCATCACTTCCTTCAGCGCCTTGGCAATGGCCATGCGGCTGACGTGCATACCGACGCTGTGGGCCTGCATGACGGCTGTCTTGCCATAGCAGTCGATGACCAGTCCGGGGAGGTTGTCGCCCTCGCCGTGTACGAGGCGGTAGGTCGTGTTGACGCCCTGGCTGAAATGTTCGCCACCGAAGGAAGCCTCCTCCGTGCGATAGATGCCGATGGACTGGCGCACCTGCCAGGCCGCGGCGAGGCGGCTCTGCCAGAAGTCGTCGTCGATGGCCACATCGTGGAACGAGAGGATGCGGACGGCAATGGATCCTACCTGAACGTGGCCCACGCCGAGGAAACTGCCGTCGAAGCCTATCACGCGCACCACGTCGCCCTCTTCGAGCCCGTCGTCCATGCGGGCAATGGCACCACTAAACACCCAAGGATGGAAACGGCGCAGCGACTCCTCCTTGCCTTTCTTCAAATATACCGACTTATACATGCTGATCTTCTTCGTCTGTTTTTACAAGTTCATAATCGCCCGTCTGCCGAAGCTCGGTCAACGTCTCATAGAGGTTGATGCAGGTCCAGGCATCGGTGGCGGCGTAGAGCTGCTGCTTGGGGTTGAGCTGGTCGCTCTCCCAGTTGGAAAGCTGCTCGCGCTTGGAGATGCGCTCGTGGAAGATGTTGGCGTAGAGCTTCTGGAGGCTGAGGTCCTTGATGCCGAAGTCGCTCACCATCTTCTGCAGATCAATAAAGCGGCCGGGGGAAAACTTGACGCGATGGTGGAGCATATTCATGTCGTCGCCCAGGGAAAGGCCGATCTTCGGCACGGTCGTGTCCTCCAAGAGATGGATGATACACGAGGGCACGCCCATCTTGTTGAGACGGAAGAGGTAGCACTTGTCCCGCCCGCTCACCTGGAGCAGGGCGACCAAGTGGTGCTGCCCTTTGTGGAAGACGGGGCGCGTCTCCGTATCGACGCCCAGGATGGGCTGGTGGAGAAGTTCCTCTACCGCTTTCTCCGCCTCCTCCTCGCTCGTGACCGTGACGATTTCGCCAGGAAACGTCACGCGCGGAAGCTCAGAAATGGCAGACTTGTCAAACTTGCTGTATATGATTCTCTTCATTGATTCTTATTAGACCGTGCAAAATTAGGAAAAAAGTTTCAAATCTATGGCCGAATTATCCTCCTTTTTTCTTACTTTTGCAGAAATAAACGGGGAAGTGGGGGCTTTCGGGCCACGCATTTCCCAAATAATCAAGCACATAAGCGCGGGAAGCCCCTCTCCACCGAGAGAGGCCGCCCCGTCACTATAAGAACAAACGACAATATGGCTAAAAAGAAAACCGCCACTAAGTCTAAGACTTTCTGGGACGCAATCGGATGCAACAAGATACTCAACGAGACGACCAACTTCGTGCTGGGACTGACCCTGGCCGCCTTGGCCCTGGTGGCGATCATCTCCATGGTCAGCTACTTCAAGACGGGTGCCATCGACCAGAGCATCCTCGTAAGCCTGCGTCCAGGGGAGTTGTTGAACCGCAATCGTGAGTTTGCCAACTACTGCGGCAGTCTGGGCGCGCTGACCTCCTATTATCTTATAGGGCGCTGCTTCGGCATCCCTGCCTTTTTGATCCCCGCCTTCCTGTTGCTTTGCAGCCTGCGGATGATGGGCGCCTTCCCGCGGTTGAACCTCCTGAAATGGTTCTTCGGCATGGCGATCATCATGGCTTGGGGCAGCGTCACCTTCGCCAAGTTTCTCTCCCCCCTGATGGGCGAGGAGGTATTCAATCCGGGCGGCGACCATGGCGCATACGTCTGCCAATGGCTGGAGAACGTGGTGGGCGCGCCGGGCCTTGTCGCCATCCTCCTGGTCGTGGCCATCTCGTTTATGACCTACGTCACCACGGAGACCATCAACGTCATTCGCAAGATGCTCAACCCCATAGACTATCTCTCGCGCAAGGTGAAGTTTACGGTCGAGGAAAACCGCCACCACGACCAGTACGCGCGGGAGGACGACACGGCAGAGAATCCTGTTGTCAGTCCTGCCGAGAGCGAGGACCCGCAAGTCTTTGACGACCCGCAGACGCAAACGGTGGAGTTTCTGGACGACGACCTGCCTGACAAGGACACCGACGAGCAGCCGCTGAATCCCTCCCACGATCCTGAGACGAAGGAGGAGGAAAAGGCTGCCGGCGAGAAGGAGGTGAGCATGCGCGTCGAGATGGCCAAGGGCGACGAGAAGGCCAGCGGGACGACCGTGGCCAGCACGGCAGACCTCTCTACGCCCATCAACCCCCGCGAGCCCTTCGTGTCGTGGAAGTTTCCCACGCTCGGCCTGCTCAAGGAGTATGACAGCGACGCCCGCCCGAGCTTTGCCACCAAGGAGGAGCTGGAGGCCAACAAAAACCGCATCATCAAGGTGCTCGACGACTTCGGCGTGCAGATCAGTTCCATCCGCGCCACCGTCGGCCCGACCATCACGCTCTACGAGATCACGCCGGCCAAGGGCGTGCGCATCGCCAAGATCAAGAACCTGGAGAACGACATCGCCCTCAGCCTGGCTGCCATCGGCATCCGTATCATCGCCCCCATCCCCGGCAAGGGCACGATCGGCATCGAGGTGCCCAACACCACGCCGAGCGTCGTTTCGATGTATAGCATCCTCAACTCCAAGAAATTCCAGGAGACCGACATGGAACTTCCCGTCGCCCTGGGCAAGACCATCTCCAACGAGGTCTTCATGGTTGACCTGGCCAAGATTCCCCACCTGCTCGTGGCGGGTGCCACGGGACAGGGTAAGTCGGTGGGCCTCAACGCCATCATCACCTCGCTCCTCTACAAGAAGCACCCCAACGAGCTCAAGATCGTGCTCGTCGATCCGAAGAAGGTGGAGTTTAGTATCTACAGCCCCATCGCCAACCGATTCATGGCGGCCGTGGAGGAAAACGAGGAGGAGCCCATCATCACCGACGTACAGAAGGTGGTCAATACGCTCAAGGGCCTCTGTGTGCTCATGGACGAGCGCTACGACAGGCTCAAGGCTGCCGGCGCGCGCAACATCAAGGAGTACAACAGGAAGTTTCTCAACCACCACCTCAATCCCGAGGAGGGCCATGAGTACATGCCCTATATCGTGGTCGTGATCGACGAGTTTGGCGACCTCATGCTCACGGCGGGCAAGGAGATAGAGCTCCCCATCACCCGCATTGCCCAGCTGGCGCGTGCCGTGGGCATCCACATGATCATCGCCACCCAGCGCCCGACGACGAGCATCATCACGGGCAATATCAAGGCCAACTTCCCGGGCCGCATCGCCTTCCGCGTCGGATCCATGATGGACTCACGCATCATCCTCGACCGCTCGGGAGCCCAGCAGCTGGTGGGGCGCGGCGACATGCTCTACCTCAATGGTGGCGAGCCCGTCCGCGTGCAGTGTGCCTTTGTCGATACGCCCGAGGTGGTCAAGGTGTGCCGCTTCATCGCCGACCAGCCCGGCCCCGTCACGCCGCTGCTCATCCCCGAGCCGGCTGCCGAGGATGCGCCAGGCATCGGGGGCGGATTCGACACCGACAACCTCGACCCGCTCTTTGAGGAGGTGGCACGCTATGTGGTCATCAACCAGCAGGGATCCACGAGCAAGATACAACGCGAGTTTGGCGTCGGCTACAACCGCGCGGGACGCTTGATGGACAAGCTACAGAAGGCGGGCATCGTCGGCGAGGCCAGGGGTGCCAAGCCACGCGAGGTGCTCATCGGCGACGAAAACTCGCTGAGTAGGATCCTGTCTTGCATCAAGGGATAGTATAACTATAAAATAATAAAACAATGAGAAAACTTATCACTTTGTTTTTATTAGTCGTGGCGGTAGCCGTCCACGCCCAGTCCGCCGCCCAGGCGCGAAAGGTGCTGGACAAGGTGGCGGCGGTCGTCGGTCGCCCTGGCGGATGCTCGGCACAGTTTAGCCTCAGCGCTGGCAAGGGCCGATCCTTCTCGGGCACCATCGCCATCAAGGGTCGCAAATTCTACGCCTCCACCGCCCAAGGCAAGGTGTGGTACGACGGACGCACCCAGTGGAGCTATCTGAAATCGACGGGCGAAGTCAACATCAGCACCCCCACCGAGGCGCAGCAGGCGCAGATGAATCCCTATCAGTTTCTCTCCGTCTATAAGTCGGGCTACAACCTGAGCATGAAGCGGGCAGGCCGGGGCTATGTGGTGACGATGAAAGCCACCAACCGCGCACGCGCCATGAAGACCATCGTCGTCACGGTGGGCAGCAACTACGTGCCCAGCAAGGTGCAGTATCTACAGGGTGGGCGATGGACCACCATCACGCTCTCCCGCTTCCAGGCCAAGAACCAAAGCGACGCCACCTTCCGCTTCAACAAGCGGATGTGTCCCGGAGCAGAGATTATCGACCTGCGATAGCATCGGTCTTGCCATTCCATTTCCCCAGCTTTTCCTTCGGGATGATCTCGGGAAGGCTTCGGAATGGAATCCGGGAAATAAAAACGGGAGCGGCCTCAGAGGGTCGCTCCCGTTTTTGTAGTAGTATGCTCGTCATGAGCATGTTTCTTCCTGCGCGAATAGCGCGTAGGGTTTTCTCTACGGAAAATGCTTAGAAGGGCAGGTCGTCGGTCGATTCTCCGGCAGCATCGGGCTGAGCGGGAGGGAACGGAGCCGGTGCGGCCTGTGTCGTCTGTGGGTCAGCAGCGGCAGCCTGACCAGCAGCCTGGGCTGCGGCAGCATCCAAATGGGCCACATCGTATGCGCGAATGTTGTTGAACCAGCGGCCCTGGTATTCGTGGGCGTCAATATCGAAGGAGACCGTCACTTCGTCGCCTACCTTGATATTGAAGCGCTGCAAGCGCTCTGCGCCAAACACGTCGAAGACCATCTTGCGAGGATATTGGTCTTTTGTCTCTACGACAAAAGATTGTGCCTTCCATTCCCCGCGAGCCGACGTTCCACTGCGCTCGGGGAGCACATAAGTGATTTTTCCTGTTATTTCCATGTTTGATATGTAATTGTAAATATTTTCTGATATGCGTGGATATGATTTCCAAGGCGAAATAGACCTTCCCTCGTTATCGGGTGAGCAAAATTACGAATTTTAGGGCGAATTGAGAAACTTTTAGCCCCAATTTTTGCCAGAGCGGGTATATTTTCGTATTTTTGTGCTTGGTTTTCGCCCGCTTCTCGGCGCTCCGTCGAGCGGGACGCATAATCGGTTAGGAATAAGAATAAACAAATAAAAGAATATAGTACCCATGAGATTTAGCCTTTCCAGCTCGGCGCTCAGCAGCCGCCTGCTCTCCCTCTCGAGAGTCATCAACAATAAGAACTCGTTGCCCATCCTCAGTTGCTTCCTCTTCCAGGTGAAGGACAATGTGCTGACCATCACCGCCTCCGACAGCGAGAACGTGATGAAGACGACGATCGAACTGACGGAGCATGACGGCGATGGCGAGTTTGCCGTGCAGAGCCAAACCATCCTCGACGCGGTCAAGGAGCTGCCCGAGCAGCCGCTCACGCTCAATGTCAACCTCGACGAGCACGTCATCTATCTCACCTATCAGAACGGTTCGTACCACTTCCCCGTGCAGAGTGCCGAGGAGTATCCGCGCGAGCAGGAGATGGGCGAGAACGCCTCGAAGTTTGCCCTCGACGCCCAGGTGCTCTCCAGCGCCATCAGCCGATCCCTTTTCGCTGCGGCGCAGGATGAGCTTCGCCCCGTGATGAACGGCATCTACTTCGACCTGAAGCCCGACTGCCTCTCGATCGTGGCCACCGACGGCCACAAGCTCGTGCGTAACAACATCCTCTCCCTCCAGTCTGAGACGCCTGCCTCCTTCATCCTCCCCAGGAAGCCGGCCACGCTCCTCAAGGGCGTCCTGCCGCAGACGGAGGGCGAAGTCACCATCGAGTTCGACAGCAAGCAGGCCACCATCCGCTTTGCCGAGGGCTACCTGGCTTGCCGCCTCATCGAGGGCCGCTACCCCAACTACAACGGCGTCATCCCGCAGACCAATCCCAACGTGGTCACCATCGACCGCAAGAGCTTCGTCGGCGCAATCCGCCGCGTGCTCCCGTTCTCCAGCAACTCCTCGCAGCTGGTCTGCTTCCACTTCGAGAATGGCAACCTGGAGCTGCGTGCTGAGGACATCGACTTCGCCACCAATGCCGTGGAGAACGTGGTCTGCTCCTATAGTGGTACGCCCATCTCCATCGGTTTCAAGGGATCGAGCATGCTGGAGGTGGTCAACAACCTGGAGAGTGGCGACATCACCATCCAGTTGGCAGACCCCTCACGCCCGGGTATCATCATCCCCGTCGATCAGCCGGAGAACCAGGAGGTGCTGATGCTGATCATGCCGATGCTGCTCAACGATTAGTCTGCAAGCAAGTACGGACGATTAGTTTGCGAGAAAGCACAGACGATCATATTACGAAAAGTATAGAACCACACGCTGACGGCCATGGCCTGTCGGGACGCCAAGAGGCGGACTCCGTCGGGCGATGGCCCGTCTGATTGGAATATAACACAGAAAAAAGAATGGAACTCAACCTCAAGCGTCCGCTCATCGTCTTCGACCTGGAGACGACGGGCCTGGACCTGGTCAACGACCGCATCATTCAGATCTCTTATATCAAGGTCTTCCCCGACGGCAAGGAGGACCGGGAAAACCTCTTCGTCAACCCGCAGAAGCCGATACCGCAGGAGGTGCAGGTGCTCACACACATCGCTCAGTCAGATGTCGAGGGGGCGCCCACGTTCAAGGAACTGGCCCCGCGACTGGCCGAGACTTTCCGGGGCTGCGACTTTTGTGGTTTCAACTCCAATAAGTTTGACGTGCCAATGCTCTCCGAGGAGTTTTCGCGCGCCCAGGTGCCTTTCGATTTCTCCGAAAGCCTGCTCGTAGATGCGCAGAATATCTTCCACAAGATGGAGCGCCGCAACCTCGCAGCAGCCTACAAGTTCTACACGGGCCACAAGATGGAGGACGACTTCCAGTCGCATCGTGCCGACCAGGACGCCGAGGCCACGCTTCGTGTGCTCAAGGGCCAGCTGGACATGTATGCTCCCGGGGTGCAGGACGAGGCCGACCGTGTGCTCAACAACGACATCAAGGAGCTGGCCGAGTTTTCGAAGATGAACGACAATGTCGATTTTGCTGGCCGCATCATTTGGAAGGAGTTTACCGACGCCGAGGGCAAGGTTTGCCGACGCGAGGTGTTCAACTTCGGCCAGCATCGTGGCGAAGCCGTCGCCGACGTGGTGCGCAACGATCCGGGCTTCATCTCCTGGATGCTCTCCCGCGACTTCACCTACGATACGAAGAACGTGGTCAACCGCATTCGCCTGCGCGAGGCTTACAAAAACAAGTAGAGCGAATAGGGTGGAAGTGGCTGCGTGTCAACCACTTCGCCCTGTCGGTCTCAGCTGAAGGTTCAACTCAAGGTTCTGTATCAAGGTTCAACTCAAGGTTCAATAGAAGTTCAATCTAAACATACCTGCTCAAAATTGGCAAATCCTCAACATCCATCCCCGACCCATTCTGCCGCGGGCCCATCGCCCCTGTCGGGTAAGCATATCGTCCTGGGCATCACGGGCAGCATCGCCGCCTACAAGTCGTGCCTCATCATCCGTGCCCTCGTCAAGAGAGGGGCGGAGGTGCAAGTGGTCATCACGCCTGCTGGCAAGGAGTTTATCACGCCCATCACGCTTTCGGCCCTCAGTCGCCATCCGGTCATCAGCGACTTCTTCTCCCAGCGCGACGGCACCTGGCACTCTCATGTCGATCTGGGCCTTTGGGCCGACGCCATGCTGATCGCCCCCTGCACCGCCAGTTCGCTGGGCAAGATGGCTCATGGGGTGGCCGACAACATGCTTGTGACGACCTATCTGTCGATGAAGGCACCCGTTTTCATCGCCCCCGCCATGGACTTGGATATGTATCAGCACCCATCCACGCAGGCCAACATCAATACGCTCAAAGGCTACGGCAATCGCTTTGTCGAACCCACGAGTGGTTTCCTGGCCTCAGGCCTGGAGGGCAAGGGCCGTATGCAGGAGCCCGATCTGATCGTGGAGGAACTGGAGCGCTTCTTTGCAAATCCTTTGAAGGATACGACGCAGGAGGGCGCGCAGGGCCAGGAGAAAACGACGCAGGAGGATATCCTGGACCAGGAGGAAACGACGCAGAAGGGGGCACAGAAGGAGAAAATGCTTCCCTTGGCGGGCAAGCGCATTCTGATCACGGCTGGTCCTACCTACGAGCGGATCGACCCCGTGCGCTTCATCGGCAATTTTTCCAGCGGCAAGATGGGATTCTCCATCGCCGAAGAGTGCAGAAGGCGTGGCGCCGAAGTCACCCTGGTGGCGGGCCCGACGGCCCTGCAATGCGATGCGGCCATCCGGAGGGTCAATGTCGAGAGTGCGCAGGAGATGTACGAGGCCTGCCTGCCAGTCTTTGACACAGCAGACGCAGCCATCCTCAGTGCGGCCGTGGCCGACTTCACGCCGGAACAGAAGGCGGAGAGCAAGATCAAGCGGGAGGCCGACGATCTCGTCCTGCGCTTGCGTCCGACCCACGACATAGCCAAGACATTGGGCCAGCGCAAGCGTCCGGGCCAGCGCCTCGTCTGCTTTGCCCTCGAAACCAACGACGAGGAGGCCAACGCACGCGGCAAGTTGGAGCGCAAGAACGCCGACTTTGTCGTGCTCAACTCCACGCGTATTCCTGGGACGACGTTCAACGCGGACGACAACCAAATAGCCGTCGTCACACGCGAGGGCGTCCGGTCCTATCCGAAGAAGAGCAAGCAGGAGGTGGCCTCCGACATCATCGACGTGCTCCAGGGGCTTCTCGCCGACACGACAACCCTCAGATAAGAAAAAGATCATGAAAAGAATCATATTGGCAACGGTCTGCCTCCTCGGCCTCTCCCTCGTACTGAGGCCGACGCCAGTCCACGCCCAGGAACTCCAGGCGAAAATCACCATCAACCACAACCAGGTGCAGGGTACGGACGCCTCCATCTTCGAGAACCTCCAGCAGACGCTGGAGCAGTTTGTCAACGAGAAGCAATGGACCAACCTCCAGTTTCAGCGCAACGAGCGGATCGTCTGCAACTTCAACATCACCGTGAAGAAGTATGACCAGTCCTCCAACCTCTTCACCTGTTCGGCCCTCATCCAGGCCAACCGTCCCGTCTATGGGGCTTCCTACAGTTCGACGCTCTTCAACACCCAGGACAACGACTTCAACTTCGAGTTTGCGCAGTTTGACCAGATCGAGTTCAACGAGGAGACGGTTGACAACCAGCTCACGGCCCTCATGGCCTACTATGCCTACCTCATCATCGGCATGGACCTCGACTCCTTCTCGCCGATGGGGGGCGAGGACGTGCTCCAGCGCTGCCTGAACCTGGCCAACAACGCGCAGAACCTCAATTTCACGGGCTGGAAGGCTTTTGACAGCGACCGCAACCGCTTTGCCATCATCAACGACTACCTCGATGGCGGTCTCAAGCCCTTCCGGCAGCTGCAGTACGACTACTATCGGCTGGGACTCGACGAGATGTCCAACAACGTGGAGCGAGGCCGCACCAATGTCACTACCGCCCTCGAAACCAATCTCAAGAAGGCTCACGAGGACAAGCCGATGAGTCTGCTGCCACAGATCTGGACGGACTACAAGAAGGACGAACTGGCCAATATCTATAAGGGCAAGGGCACGCAGAAGGAGAAGGAGTCGGTCTATGAGATTTTGTTTGCCATCAACGCGTCGCAGAATGCGACATGGGAGAAGATCAAGCAGTAGAATGCGACATGGGAGAAGAACAAGCAGTAGAATGCGACATGGGAGAAGAACAAGCAGTAGGATGCGACATGGGCAAGGATCAAGCAGTAAGCCCGCTTGTGGGGCTGCTTGGGTTGCCTCTCTCCGTACAATGATTTATCCATAAGCAATGCTGAAACATTTATATATCAAGAATTTCACGCTGATTGACCAGCTGGACATCGACTTCCACCCTGGCTTCTCCGTCATCACGGGCGAGACGGGAGCGGGCAAGTCCATTATCCTCGGGGCCATTGGCCTCTTGCTGGGCAACCGGGCCGACAGCAAACTGGTCAAGCGTCCGCAGGGCGACGACGGGCGGACGGTGAAGTGTACGATAGAGGCCCATTTCGACCTCAGCCGCTACGACTTTGCGCCGTTCTTCGAGGAAAACGACCTCGACTTCGACCCCGACGACACCATCATCCGCCGCGAACTGACCAGCACGGGCAAGTCGCGCTCCTTCATCAACGACATGCCCGTTTCGCAGCAGTTGATGCGCCAGTTGGGCGAACAGCTCATCGATATCCACTCGCAGCATCAGAACCTGCTTCTCCAGAAGGACGACTTCCAGTTGAACGTCGTCGATATCATCGCCGACAACGGCCAGGATCGGGCAGCCTTCTCCGAGGCTTTCACCCGCTATCGCGAGGCTGAGCAGCGGTTGCGCAGTCTTGAGAAGCAGATCGAGGCGAGTGAGCAGAACCGCGATTTCCTCCAGTTTCAATACAACGAGCTCTCCGCCGCCCAGTTAGTAGAGGGAGAGCAAGAGCAACTGGAGCAGGAAGGGGAGACGCTCAACCATGCTGGCGACATCAAGACAGCCATCTATACTGCCGACAACCTTCTCTCCGGCGACGACCGGGGCGCCGTGGTGCAGGTCCGCATGGCCGCACAGCAGTTGCAGTCCATCGCCAGCGTCTATCCGAAAACGCAGGAACTCGCCAACCGCCTCGACTCCGTACACATCGAACTCGACGATATCGCCCACGAGGTGGCAGCCGACATGGAGTCCATCGACTTCGACCCCTCACGCCAGAATGCCATCATCGCGCGCCTCGATCAGATCTACTCCTTGCAGCAGAAGTATCGCGTCAACACCGTGGCCGAGCTCCTTCAGTTGCAGGCCTCAATCCAGCAGCAGCTGGAGTCTATCGAGAATGCCGACGGCGACTTGGCCCTCCTGCGCCAGGAGGTGGCAGAGCAGGAGAAGCTATGTCGGGAGAAGGCTCAGCAGCTTACGTTATCGCGCACGGCCTCGGCTCGCAAGGTGGAGGCCGAGATGCACGCGCGCCTCGTCCCGCTGGGCATTCCCAACGTACGCTTCGAGGTGGAGGTCAAGCCGGATCCGCTCTCTGCCAGTGGCGCCGACCATGTCGTCTTCCTCTTCTCCGCCAACCGTGGCACGCCATTGCAGCCCGTCTCCCAAGTGGCTTCGGGTGGCGAGATCGCGCGCGTGATGCTCTCGCTCAAGGCAATGATCAGCGGCACAATCAAGTTGCCCACCATCATCTTCGACGAGATCGACACCGGCGTTTCGGGCAAGATAGCCGAGAAGATGGCCATGATCATGGAAGAGATGGGGGCAGGAGGACGCCAGGTGATCTCCATCACCCACCTGCCGCAGATTGCCTCACGAGGTCTCCATCACTACAAAGTGGAGAAGACCGACACGCCCGAAGGCACGGAGAGCCACATGAGGCAACTCTCGGCCGACGAGCGGGTAGGGGAGATCGCCATGATGCTCTCGGGCGAGAACGTCACCGAGGCTGCGCTGGAGAACGCCAGGGCTCTTTTGTCCACACATTGATCGCGTCCACACATTGATATGATGCTCACGCGTTAATATGATGTTCATGCATCAATATAATGTTCAAACATTGTTCGTGTCCACGCGCTAATGATGCGCTAAAGATATATGTTCACGCGTTCCATAATATAAATTTATTGCGTAGAAGATGAAGCTGCCGCAGTCTCTGTCCTCCTTGCGGAGGGGCGAAATGCGCAGATAGGAAATAAGAAAAAGAAAGAACAAAAACTGATGAGAAAGAATAGTTTGATAGGCTGCCTCCTGCTCTGGGCTTCCATGGCCATGGCGCAGCCAGCAGCTGTAAAGAATGTAGTCAACAGCACGTTGACCCTCACCACCTACACCGCCGATGGCACGCAGCGAGGCGTGGTCCCCGCCGTCTTCATTGGATCCGATGGCGTGGCCGTTTCGGCTTGGAAACCCTTCGAGGGCACCGACTCCGTGGGCGTGAAGGACTATAGCGGGGCGGCCTGTGCTTTCCAGGCGCTCCTGGGAGCCGACGATATTTACGATTTGACGAAGTTTAGCGTTTCCGCCGCCAAGGTGCAGCCCCTTTCCCTGGGCAAGGCCGCTGCCGGCGAAGAAGTCTGGGTAGTGCCTCCCAAGCAACTGGGCACCCCCGTCAAGGGCAAGGTGAAGGTCGCCGACCACTTCAACACCTCCTACAACTATTATCAGCTCTACGTCGGCGGAGCCTCCGAGAAACTCAATGGCGCAGCCGTTGTCAATCTCAAGGGCGAGCTGATCGGCCTCTTCTCCCAGTCGGGTAAGCAGCAGAGTGCCACGGACGCCGCCTACGCGCGCGACTTCGTGGTGACGGGACTCTCCCAAAACAACCCCGTGATGCGCCGCGCCCGTCTCCGCATTGCCCTGCCCGAGAGCGAGCGCGAGGCCGTGGTGGCCCTGCTTCTCTCCAATTCCCAGAAACCCTCCGACCATGCCGCCACCATCCGCGAGTTTATCCGCAAGTTTCCGCATCTCACCGATGGCTACTACGCCATGACCATGCTCGCCCTGGGCAAGGGAGACAACGCCGAGGCCGACCGGATGCTCCAAGAGTCGGTGGCCCAGGCGAGCAAGAAGGGAGAGGCCCACTTCAACTATGCCAACGTGATCTATCTCGTGCTGACCGGCCAGCAGTCCATCCAGGGCGACGCTCCGGCCACATGGACCCTCAACAAGGCGCTCTCCGAGGTGCAGCAGGCCAATGCCGCCGACCCACAGTTTATCTACCAGCACCTGATGGCACAGATCATCTACGCCCAGGCCCACTATGCCGACGCCCTCACCCTCTTCGAGAGCCTCGCCCGGATGGAGCCACGACTGCCCGAGACCTATCTGGAGATGGCGCAGTGTAAGGAGCAACTGGGTGCTGACAACGCCGAAGTGCTCGCCCTTCTGGAGAAGAGCGTGGAGGTCTGCGACACACCCTACACCGCCACTTCTGCACCCTATTTCTATGCCCGTGGCCTGCAATATGCCAAGATGGGCGAATACCGCAAGGCGATGGTTGACCTGCTGCGCTACGAGTATTTCAACCAGGGACGCCTCGGTGCCGACTTCTACTACCAGCGGGAGCAGATCGAACTCCAGGGCAAACTCTACCAACAGGCCCTAGGCGACATCCTCACCGCCTGCCGACTCGCTCCCGAAGAGGTGGAGTATCATGCCGAGGCGGGCAGCCTATACCTCCGCGTCAACCGTCCGCAGGATGCTGCCGAAGCCGCCAAATACTGCATCAAGATCAATCCCGACTACGCTGATGGCTACCTGATACTCGGCATTGCGCAAACGCAACTCGACCAAAAGGCCGACGGCATAGCCAATATCGAGAAGGCCAAGGCAATGGGCAACACCCAGGCCGACAGTTTCCTGAAGAAACTCAAGTGACGGGGGCTCACGACGCACGCAGCCCCGTCCTATAAGTGTTCTATAAGTGGTCCTATAAGTGTCTATAAGTGCCTTGTAAGTGCCTTGTAAGTGTCCTATAAGCGTCTTGCAAGCGTTCTAAAAACGTCTTATAAGCGTTCTAAAACTCAAAAGGTTGTTTATGTCATTGCGACACAAACAACCTTTTGTCTTTCTTTCTCTCTCATGATTTCTACCAATTCGCAAGGCGACCGATCATCTTCAGGCGATTGGCCCCGTGTTGCGGTTGCAAAACCTAAACGTTATTTTGTTATTATGTTATTATGGCGTTTTTCTGCTGAACCCAAAAGGGAAGGAGCGTCGTCTTCCACGGAGAGCAACTGCTCCAGGCGGTGGATGATGATGGTCTGTCGGGCGAGCGCCACCAAGCCCTGGGCTTCGAGGCCATGAAGGGATCGCGAGACATTGAGGCGCGACTCGCCGATGGCAGATCCCAGGTCTGTCAAGCGGATGGAGAGCGTCTTGGGGCCAGCAGGCCGGAGACTGCGGTGGGCCACGAAGGTGGCGATCTTGCGGGGAATGGTCGTGGGCGGCGTGCGCCAGAAAGCCGATCCTGCTCGCTGGGCAGAAGTGCTGATCGTGTTGAGGACATTGAGCTCGAAGACGAGGCTCTGCGCACAGAGTCGCAGCACGTCGTCCTTCTGCAGTCGCAGGACGTTGCAAGGAGTGGTGGCCCGGTAGCCTCGTGCCAGGTGTTGCCGGAGTCCGAAGATCCGTTCCGGTTCGATGGCACAAGGTGCGTCGATCAGCTCCCGCAGACTGTAACTGTGGTCCGCGCTGATGGCCTCAGCCTCCACACTGCCCGTCATGACCAGCGTGAGCGTGGCGCAGCGATCGTTCTCCCGCGCTATCCACGCTCCCTCGTCATACTTCTGGAAGTCGAAGCGGATCTTGCTTGCCATGGCCTCCAGTTCGTCGCGGTCAATGCCCTGGAAGAACGGCAGCCGCAGCAGTTTGGCATAGATCGTCATGGCCTCGGGTGCCTATTTGCGCTCGTCGAGTCCCTCGCTCTTCCAGACGCTCAGTCCTCCCTGCGCGTTCTGATAGATGAAGTAAGCCTTCAGTTGCTTTTTCCGCTCCAGCACCTGGCGCGCCTTGTCGAGGCCCATGACCATGAAGGATGTGGCGTAGGCGTCGGCCTCGGCACAGGTAGGAGCCAGCACCGTGGCCGAGAGGAGGCTGTGCTGCACGGGGCGTCCCGTCTTAGGATCGATGGTATGGGCGTATTTGCGTCCGCCCTTGTAGTAGAAGTTGCGGTAGTTGCCCGACGTAGCCATGGCCTGGTTTGTGACGTTGAGCACCGTCTCCAGTTCCTGGGCGTCGTTGTCGGGATCGTCCACGGGCTTGCTCACGCCGATGCGCCATGGCAGGCGCTTCTCGCTATTGCCCTTCGCATAGACCTCGCCACCGATCTCCACCATGAAGTTGGCCACGTCGTGGGACATGAGCAGGCGCGCCACGCGGTCCGTGCCGTAGCCCTTGGCGATGGCGCTGAAGTCGAGCATCATCCGCGGCCGCTGGAAGCGCACATACTGACTTCCCTTCGCCCCGGCCAGGCTGACGTGCTCCATGCCGACCAGTCTTCTGAGACTGTCTATCTGATGGTTGTTGGGCATCTGCTGGTTTTTGAATCCGAAGCCCCACGCGTTGACCAGCGGAGCCACGGTGATGTCGAAGGCGCCGTCGCTCTCCTCGTTGACCTGCTGCGCCAGTTGATAGACCTCCAGGAAGTCGTCGCTGAGCGTGGGCCGCTTGCCCTCGTTGATGAGGGCGACGGTCGATTGCGGGTTGAACATCGAGAACTCCTGGTCAACGGCCTTCAGTGTCTCCTCTATCTCCTTCTTCAGATTGTCATCGCTCTGGTAGGTGATATGATAGGTCGTGCCAAAGATGCGTCCCTCGTCGTGCTGGTAGGGCACGGACTTCTGTCGTCCCACGATGACCACCGTGCCGATGATAAGGAAGGCAAGGAAGGGCAGTTGCCAAAGCAGTTTTTTCTTTTTCATAACTCAAAACTAAGGTTGAACGTAGCTCCGATTCGGCTGCTGCCATTGCGTCCGAATCCCGGAATATAATAAGGTTCTCCGACCGTGCCGTGGCTTTGGCTCAGCCGTGCGCGATATCTCACCATCCACCCCATGTGGACGAAGCGCCATATCGTCACGTCGATGCCGCCGCAGACCTCCGCCCAGCAAGCCTTCGCCTTGACATCCGTGGCGCTATAGGAGGCCGTTCCGCCCCAGACGGGGTCGGGGACGGGCGCAGAGGTCGTCACGTCGTAGTGGAAGGAGGTGTAGGCCAGTCGCGCGCCAGCATAGAGCCTGTAGAGGTCGTGCTTGTTGCGTAGCAGGTTGAAGTCGCAGCCCACGCGGCCATAGGGCGCACGGGTCTTGTAGCGCACGGAGGTCGTCACGTCGGCGGCGTCGGCCTCGCCAATGCCCAGTTCGACAACGGGGAAATAGCGTCCCCGGAGGTTCAGGCGCAAGGAGGCCTCATACTGTCCGTAGTCGCTCAGGACGCGCTGTCCCGCCCCCAGCAAGTCCACCCCCACACTCACGCCCTCGAAGAGGCGGATGGAGTCGGCGGATGCTGTCTCCCGTGCCTGCTGCGCCCCCGCCTGGCAGGGAGCGAGGAGGCTAACGGCGAGGATGGAAATAGATAAGCAGATTCTCTTTCTCATCGTAGTCTATGTTAGGATGGGCAATGACAATGGAGTCGATGGCGTGGTGGGTGGTCGTGACCTCCGTGAGCGTATGGAAGAAGCGGGCAGGGCAGTCCACCGACTCGAAATGGGGATCGTTGGTCTTGAAGACCGTGACCGTGTCCGTGCGCGTCGTCCCCAGCGTGTCGGTCAACTGGAATACCAGCTGGTCGCGGTCGGCGCCATAGCTCATGGGGATTGTGAAGGCCTGAGGCTGCACCAGCCGGTTGACGAGCACGCTGTCGCTGCTGCCGGGTCTCACGGCGAGGATGGTCAGCGTGTCGTGGACCGTGTCGCCGCGCAGGGCGTAGCGACACCCCACGGCCGTGGTCATCGCACAGTCGATGCTTGCGCAGGCTGCCATCAGCAGGATCGGAGCCGCCACCAGGGCTGCTGGCACGAGGCGGCGGAGAAAAGTTCGCTTATAGTGCATCCGGAGGGAGGATCAGTTGAGTTCCTTTTCTATCTGATAGTCGTTGCGGCGCGGGTTGGACCGGCTGATCAGGTCGCCGATGAAGCCGGCCAGGAAGAGCTGTGTGCCGAGCAGGATGGCGGCGATGGCGATGAAGAACGACGCGTGGTCGGAGAGCAGATCGCCATAGTTGCCGATATAGAGATTGTAGATCTTGCCACCCAGGAGCCACATCAGGGCCACGAAACCGACGAAGAAAACCAGCGAGCCGAGAAATCCGAAGACGTGCATGGGTTTCTTGCCGAAGGTGCTGAGAAACCAGAGCGTGAGCAGGTCGAGATAGCCGTTGACGAAGCGGTTGAGCCCCATAAACTTCGACGTGCCAAACTTGCGGGCCTGGTGGTGGACCACCTTCTCGCCGATCTTGTCGAAGCCGGCCTCCTTGGCCAGGTAGGGGATGTAGCGGTGCATCTCGCCATAGACCTCAATGTTCTTGACCACCTCCTGTCGGTAGGCCTTCAGTCCGCAGTTGAAGTCGTGGAGGTTGGGGATGCCGCTGACCTTGCGCGCCGTGGCGTTGAAGAGTTTGGTGGGAATGGTCTTCGACAGGGGGTCGTAGCGCTTCTGCTTCCAGCCCGAGACGAGGTCGTAGCCCTCCTCGGTGATCATCTTGAAGAGGGCCGGTATCTCGTCGGGAGAGTCCTGGAGGTCGGCGTCCATCGTGATGACGACGCTGCCCTGCGCCTTCTGGAAACCGCAGTGGAGGGCCGGGCTCTTGCCGTAGTTGCGGCGAAACTTGATGCCCTTGACGCAGGGGTCCTGCTCGCGGAGCGTCTCCACCACCTTCCAGGACTGGTCGGTGGAACCGTCGTTGACAAAGATGATCTCATAGGAGAAGCGGTTGGCCTCCATCACGCGCTTGATCCAGGCGTGGAGTTCGGGCAGGCTTTCCTCTTCATTATAGAGGGGTACGATGACTGAAATGTCTAACATCTTGCTATTTTTATTATATCGTTTTTTTCGTTGTTCACAATATTCTATCTTATCCCCGTTTGGCCAGGGGCGCCATGATCGCGCTCAGCAGCATGCCACCCATGGCCAGCGTGACGAAACTGTTGCAGGCCATGGCGAAGGCTGGGATGGCGCGCAACTGCTCCATATACTGATCCATCGTCATGCCGAGGCTCTTGACGATCATCTCCGTCTGCTGCTGGTCGGCCATGACGATACGCTCCACCACGCCTGCCATCAAACCATTGTCGGCCAGCGCGAGGTAGAGATACTGGAGCAGGGAGAAGAAGAGGGCCGCATTGGTCGTCGTACGGAGGACGTAGAGCAGGGCCCTTTTGGCGCTGATGGTGCCGCCCAGTCCCTCGTCGCGAAACTTGCAGAGGCGACGGTAGATGAAGATCGGGGTGAGGAGCACGATCAGCGGGCATAGCGAGGTGAGGCCCATCCAGGCCCACGACCCCGTCGCCGTCAGCGATAAGGCCAGGAAGCAGGCGAAGCTCCCGAGCAGCAGGATGGAGGCGTAAAAGCCGTCGTAGCGTGCGTAGAGGCGCAGTTGTCGAATGTCGTTGTAGTCCATTTTCTCAATTTTAGTGCAAATTTACGCTTTTCTTTTCAAACGGGGGCTTCCTCAAACTGAATTCTTACGTTCTTGTAGCCCATGAGGTGAAAAAGGCGGGTCAGTTCCTCTCTCGCGCGGTCCTCGGCGCGCTGCAGGTTGGCTCGGGTCAGGCAGCGGGCCGTCATCATCTGCTGGGCGCGTCGGTAGAGGGCCTCGCGCGCGTCGGCCTCCCAGCGTCCCTTCTCATAGAAAGGCCGCGTGCGGGCCTCGTCGATAAAATGGCGGTCGAGCAGCCCTACTGGCGGGAGCGTGGCCACCAGCACGGTGTCGCCCTCCATGCGGATGGCGTGGTCGTCGAGGTGGCTCATGTCGAGGCCGAGGCGCAGCGTGCCGTAATAGATGCGGGCCAGGCCGTCGTCGCTGAAGAAGCCTTCGCGCACGGTATCGACATACTCCTCGTCGTGGATCGTGAGAAACTCCCACTGGCCGATGGACTTGATGGAGGCGATGGTGGCAGGCGTGACCTCCACGTGGTCGCTCTTCTCTTCTACGACGGCGGTCCCCTCACATTTCGAGAGGATCACGCCCACGGCCACCAGGGCCACGGCGAGGGCGGCGAGGATGGCAACCAGGCGGCTACTGATGATGCTTTGTTTTCTCATGGCCTTTTCTCCTGTGTGATGGTGGTGATCATGCGGCGCAGGTCGTCGCCCGTAAACTCCTTGCGGAAGGTGATCGTGATGTCCTCTTCCTTGTAGCCCATCTGGGTGAGCAGGGGCACGAGGATGCGCGCAGCGCTGGCACGGGCGTTCTCGATGATGCCCGACTGCGGGAGGCTGGCGATGATGCTGTCGCGGCCCTGGCGCTCAAAGGAGGAGCGCTCGGCATCGGTGAAGTTGCGGCCCAGGAAGCGCACAAACTGGCGGGTCTGCTTGTGGTCCACCTTGGTGGCGGTGAGCTCTACGCGAGGGTCGGGGAGGATCACGGTCAGCCGGTTGCCCTCCTGGCGGATGTTGCGTTCCGAGAGGTCGGCCATATCGACGTAGCCCTTCACCGTGGCGTCGATGGGGATGGCAATGTGGCGCGAACTCAAAGGCACGCCGACGCGCAGGCCGTCCAGCAGTCCGCGACCCCGAAACTGGGTCGTGTCGCTATGGGTGACGATCGTGCGGATCTGGTATTCCGTCGTGTAGAGGCGGGAGCACGCTTGCAGCTGCGTGATCATCGGGATGGTGTCCTCCGAGGGCATCTCTGAGGCCTCTCTGCCGTCGCTGCCACACGAGCAGGCCAGCGCCAGGAGACCGAGAAGGACTACGATGGGCAATTTCTTCATCTGCTATCAGTCTGTACCACTATTAATAATGTGTATGCAAAGTTACGAAAAAGGATTGAGCCAAGAGGGCAAAGGGTCGATTTTCGGGATTTTTTTTGGTGATTTAGGGCTTTTTGATTACTTTTGTGCGCTGAAAAGAATGGAACACATGAGGAAACTGATCCCATTCCTTCTGGCGGGAGGCATCGTGCTGTGTGCGGCTTCCTGCAAGGAGGAGAAGAAAACGGAGGATATCATTACCCGGATTCCGCCGAAGAAAGTAGTCAAGAAGGGTACTGGCAAGATGAGCGACTTCACCTACGAGAAGCAGGTGGAAGCCTTTGGGGAGACGCTCGACATCTCCATCCGCCGCTATGCCGACACCACGCTTCAGCAGGCGAAGGACGAGAGCGGGCGCGCCTACTACGACAACAAGGTGCAGCTTGTCATCAAGCGCAACGACGGCTCGGTCTTTGTCGATCGCACCTTCGCCAAGACCGACTTCTCAGAGTTTACCAACAACGACTACGGCCGCCACGGCGCGCTCTTAGGATTCATGTTCGACACCGTGGAGGGCGGCCGGCTGAAGTTTGGCGCCAGCGTCGGCTCTCCCGACCCCACCAGCGACGAGTTTATCCCCATCGAGGTCCTGATAGACCGACAGGGGAAAATCTCTTTCCAGAATGCCACCAGCCTCGACTCGGGCAACGGCGAGGAGAAGTCCAAGGCACAGAGCGAGCTGGAGGCTGCCGAGGCCGAGGGCATGTGATTCTGACCTGTCATCAAGGTGTATTTGTTTTTTAGGTGTATTTATTTCTTAAAAGAAGTATAAAATAACTTAATACACGGGGGTAAATTTCTACTCCTGTGTTTTTTTTGTATTTTTGCACCCGACATTTCGCATTAGCAGACGATAATTGTCAAATCAGTAATAACAATCTAACATTAGACGATGATGAAAAAACTTATGTTTCTTGCAGTCCTGGCACTGTCCACGACGGGTGCCTTCGCACAAAGCAGAGTGAAAACTACCACCATCCAACCGAAGATTGGTCTCAACATCTCCACCGTAGGAGATTTGGACTGAAAAGCAGGTTGCGCGCTCGGCTTTGAGCTTCAGCACCAGATCAACCGCAAGACCGCCATTGCGGGTGCGCTGCTCTATTCCTTCCAAGGAGGTAAAGACGACGATTGGACCTGGAATCCGGGTTATATCAACATTCCCATCACGCTCAACTACTACGTGGCCAAGAACTTTGCGCTCAAGGCCGGTATCCAGCCGGGCTTCATGGTGAACAAGGACGACGCCCGCCATGTCAACACGTTCGACTTTGCCATCCCCGTGGGTATGTCCTACGAGTTTGACAACTTCGTGATCGACGGACGCTACAATATCGGCGTCACCAAGGTGCCCAAGCACGGCGACGGCTATACCAATGTGGTGCAGCTGACCCTCGGCTACAAGTTTAAGCTGTAGCCCCCAGGAGGCCCAATCCTTCCGCCACCGCGTCTGTCGTACCGCCGAAGGATTGGGCCTCTTTTCCTTTTTCTTACCTCCTTGCTTTTTCTCGCCTTTCTTCTCTTTCTTTTCCTTTCTTGCTTCTCTTTTCCCTCCTTGCTTTTTGGGAGACGCATCATTTATTTTTCCCATCCGCCCTTGTTCTCGATTTTTTTTCATACCTTTGCCCATCATGACCAAAGCCAACGGACAGATGAGTAAAGAAATCTACCTCGCAGGAGGTTGCTTTTGGGGAGCGGAGCACTTCCTCAAGCAGATAGAGGGCGTGGAGGCCACGGAGGTCGGCTACGCCAACGGCCACACAGACCGCCCCACCTATGAGGAGGTCTGCACCGACAAGACCGGGTTTGCCGAGACGGTTCGCGTCGTCTATGACCCCGCGAGGGTCGGACTCGCCTTTCTCCTCGACCTCTACTTCAAGGCCATCGACCCCACCAGCGTCAACCAGCAAGGGGGCGACCGGGGCACACAGTATCGCACGGGCATCTACTACGTCGATGAGGCCGACTCAGCCACCATCGACCAAGTCCTGGCCGACCAGCAGCGGGCCGTGGGCGAGCCCCTCGCCGTGGAGCATCTCCCGCTGCGCAATTTCTATCCCGCCGAGGACTACCACCAGGACTACCTGGAGAAGAACCCCGCGGGCTACTGCCATCTGCCTGCCGCCCTCTTCGAGTTGGCGCGCCAGGCCAAGCCCGTCCCCTCCGACCACTAACGCAATACAAAAAGCCATCAACAACAAGTTAAGATATGAAGAGACTGATCTTTTCCCTCCTCTTGGTCTGCGCCGCCATCGTAGTGGGCCACGCCCAGACCCCGCTGAAGAAAGTGTATGACGAGACCATCAACCCGATGGAGCAGATAGACCGCGCGCTGGCCACGGCGAGAAGCAGCCAGCAGCCCAAGTTGGTCATCTGCCAGGTGGGTGGCAACTGGTGTCCGTGGTGCCTGCGCTTTGCCGACTTCGCCGCCACCGACCCCGACATTGCCAAGGTCATCGACGACCATTTCCTCCTCATCCACGTCAACTACCATCCGCGCAAGGCCCAGGACGCGAGCGCCGAGGCCCTGATGAGCCGCCTGGGCCATCCGCAGCGCTTCGGCTTCCCCGTCTTCGTAGTGCTCGACAGCGAGGGCCGCGTGGTCCACATCCAGGACTCCAGTTTTCTCGAAGAGGGCAAGGGGTATAGCAAGGAGAAGGTGCTCCGCTTCCTCAACGCATGGACGCCCGAGGCTATCGGCATGAAGAAGGGATCATGATGCGAAAGATCTATATCCTTGACTTCGACGGCACGCTGGGCGACTCCCGCGGGCTGATCCTCCGGACGATGATGGACACCTTCGACGCCCTCGGCATAGACCGGCCCACGGAGGAGGCTTGCGTCAATACGATCGGGCTGCCGCTGGCCGACTGCTTCGTGGTGGCCGCAGGACTGAGCGCCGCGCAAGGGGAGCGTTGTGCCGAGGTCTATCGCAGGATCTTCCACGACAACAACGTGCCTGGATCGGTGCCTCCCTTCGAGGGCGTGGTCGAGACGATCCGCACGCTCCACCAGCAGGGCCATACCCTGGCCGTAGCCACCAGCCGCCGCCACGAGAGCCTGGACGAACTGCTGGCGGAGTTTGGCGTCACCGACCTCTTCTCGATGATCGTGGCTGCCGACGACGTGACCCATGCCAAACCCGACCCCGAGCCGGTCAACAAGATCCTGGAGACGCTCCAATTCCAGCCGCAAGAGGCCCTGGTCGTGGGCGACGCGCCCTACGACATCCTCATGGGACGCAACGCCGGGGCAAGGACCTGCGCCGTCACCTACGGCAATGGGAAGCGCCAGGAGCTCCAGGCTGCCGGGGCGGACTATCTGATCGACCGCTTCGCTGACTTGCTGACCATCGAGTGGGACTGAGCGGGCCGGCACACCATACCAACAACCAAATCAACCATTAAATCCTATCAGTATGAAGAAAAGAGTCACCCCAGAGTGGATCCACGATCTCGCCCCCAACGAGGTCTTCGTCTTCGGCAGCAACCTCGGCGGAATGCACGGAGGCGGTGCGGCCCGGATTGCCTACCGCTGTTTCGGAGCCAAGATGGGAGTGGGCGTAGGCCTGCAGGGACAGAGCTACGCCATCCCGACGATGCAGGGAGGCCCGGAGACCATCCGACCCTACGTCGATGAGTTTATAGACTTTGCGCGCCAGCATCCCGAGACGACCTTCCTCGTCACCCCCATCGGCTGCGGCATAGCCGGCTTCACCCCCGCCGACATCGCCCCGCTCTTCCAGGACGCGGTGGAGGTGGAGAACGTCTGGCTGCCCGAGAGTTTCTGGCATTTGCTGAGGACACAGGCATGAGATTCAACCTACAGTTCAATCTCTCGCTCAGCAAACTGTTTCTCATGATCAGAAGCGGGAGCCGCCGCATCATCCTGCGATACGACTTAGCAGCATGCCTGTCGCGGATCGTGCGGTGCGGCCCCCTGCGCCAACTGTTGAATAAATGGAAAACCAAGTGCTGCAAAAACAAAACATCATGAAAACGAATCGAGTACTGCTCACTTTTCTGCTGGTGGTAATGGCCTTGTGTGCCCACGCCGGCGACAACAATTCCGCGCTTCGCAAGTCGATAGCGATGGCCAACGCCATGTGTCCCGTCTCCCTGGGAGCGATGGGCGAGATGACCTCCATGGTCTATGAAAAGGGCGACCTGATCATTTCCTACGCCCTCAACGAGGACGTGATCAGCGTCGAGACCCTCAAAAACAACAAGGAGATGGTGCGCCAGAATGCCACCACCATGGTCCGCAACGCGACGGGCGACCTCAAGACCACGTTCGACCTGCTGGCCAGCGAGGGCGCGGGACTGGTCATGAAGTATATCGGCAAGCAGTCGAAGGCGAAATTTACGATACGCTTCACGGCGGAGGAGATACTGCGCGCCTCGATCGCTCCCGAGGAGGCGAGAGACCCTATGGCCGCGCTGAAGAGCCAGATAGAGGTGGGCAACGCCATGCTGCCGACCAAGATCGCCGACGGCATGGAGATGACCCGCGCCTATCTGGAGGACGACTACCTGTTCTATGAGGTGACGGTGGACGAGGATCTCCTCTCGATCGCCAATATCAAGAGCAATCGACCCACCCTGAAAAAGAACATCTTGGCGGTCTTGAACAGTGACGACGTCTCCACGAAAGCCCTCAAGGACTTGTGCAAAAGCGTGAACGTGGGCATCGCCTACAAATACGTCGGCAAGGACTCCCGCCAAACGGCGACCGTCAGGATCACGCCCGCGGAATTGTAAGCCTCCGCACCGCTTTATCTATTAAAGAAACTTAAAATATCATTCCGATATTTGTTTCTTTCAAAAGAAAGCACTAATTTTGCAGCCCGTAAGCGAACATGGCTTCAACGCACATCGCAGCTTCTACAAAGGAAAGGTGCTCGAGTGGCTGAAGAGGCACGCCTGGAAAGCGTGTAACCGTCTAAAGCGGTTCGGGGGTTCGAATCCCCCTCTTTCCGCTGAATTAGGAAGGGTTTTTACCCTTCCTTTTTTGCGTTTTGGCGGCTTAAATGGTTGGTTTTTAAGCGTTTATAATTTCTTTTTCTTTGTCGGATTGGGTTCGATTTCTGTATAAGGGGATAGTGTTCTATCTTCGATATATTGCTATATATTGCGATATACTGCCATATATTGTCGTTAGCGAGATACATTTGTTGTACACGGAAAACGGGAATGTTGTACACGGAAAGAAATCAAGAAAGATAGAAGAAAATCGAAGAACGAAAGAAAGAAAAAGTAAAGAAAGAAATCAATCAAGAAAGAAAGGATAAGGATATGGAAAAATTACCGAGTTTCAGCTGGTGCTTTGACCGGCGAGGAACGCTGGCGACGACGGGTGTGGCCAGTGTGGAGATGCGTGTGTCGTATATGCGCAGGTGCAAGGTGATGGCTACAGGGGTAAGGCTGGGCCGTGGAGAATGGCGTGACGGTCGCGTGGTGAAGCGGGGGGACGCCGTGGCGCTGAACAGGGTGCTGGAGCGGATGCGCGGGGACGTGCTGCGCGTGCTGGATGAGATGATGGAGGAGGGGATGGTGGATATCATGGCCATCCCGGATAGGATGGCGAGGATGAAGGGGGAGGGTCGGACGTTCCTGGAGTGGTGCCGTGAGCGGGCCGAGGTGAGGAAGTACGGACGGGCTGCGGACAGTCAGGAGCGGTATGACCGGTTTCTGAGGTGGTTTACGGCGTGGGGCGGGATTCGCTATTTCTCGGACGTGACGGACCACGGCGTGCTGGCGATGGACGCGGCGCTGAAGGAGAAGGGGATGACGGACTACTCGAAATGGAATAACTACCACCGCTTCCTGAACTCGTTCATACTGGATGCGATGGCGGCTGGGCTGCTTCGACGGAATCCCTATAAGTGGGTGAATATTCGGAAGGACAAGGAGAGTCACGGCTTGCATAAGTACCTGACACTGGAGGAGCTCCGACGGGTGGAGACGGCACGGATGGGGACGGAGAGCCTGGAGCGGGTGCGGGACCTCTTCGTGTTCCAGTGCTACACCTGTCTGGCTTATCATGATTTGGCCGCATTCGACGCGGGCAGGTTGGTGGACGTTGGCGGCGGCAGGTGGTCGTATAGTGGGGAGCGTGGGAAGACTGGGAAGGAATACTCATTCTTGCTGCTACGGCCCGCTGTGGCCGTGCTGGAGAAGTATGGGTGGCGGCTACCTGTGCTCTCTAACGTGAAGTATAACGAATATTTGAAGGTGGTGGCACAGACGGCGGGGGTCGATAAGCCTATCACGAGCCACTGGGCCCGCCATACGGGGGCGACGGTGCTGCTGAACGCTGGGGTGGACATGGAGACGGTGGCGCGGGTGCTGGGGCATAGCTCGACGAAGGTGACGCGCTCGACGTATGCACGGCTGCTGGATGATACGGTGGTGAGGAAGATGCTGGAGGCTGAGCGGGAGATCGGTATCAAGAAAGACGGGAAGGCATAGGTGTGGAGATCTGATGCTGTTTTCTTGGTTTTCTCGTTTATTTTTCGTATTTTTGCAGAAATAAAAAGTAAAGAAAAATCGAGATGAGTGACACCCCTTCTACTTTCCAGACTGAGATACCTGCAGGCGGCGACGCACGCCCGACGGATGATGCGTGCGTGGTACGTTGCAGGGAGTATCGGACGCACCGAGTTAGTTTCCGAATATCGGATAGCGATTTTCAGATTTTTTGCCAGTTGAGCGAGCGTGGCGGGTTCCATTCGCTGAGCGGCTTTCTGAGATATTTGGCCTATTGCGCCGTGCGGGCCGCTGGCGGCGACATGACGGACGAGATACCCGAGGGCGTGCTGCGGGTATTCAAACGGACGTATGACTACGACACCGAGACACTTGCCGCCGCCGTGAAGCTGGTGGAGGCTGGCCGTGTGGGCATGGGTGATGGCGAGGTGCTGCCATCGGTGGAGGATGAGGTCGGCGGGATGTTCCGGGAGTTGGCCGACGAGGGAGCGGAGCGGATGTTCCCGGGCGACGTGAACTGGCGAAAATAGGCGGGAGAAGTCGAGGGCGTGGGGCTGATCAGCTCGCAGGGGTCGCTATTCATTGCCGTTTTCTGCTGGCCGTTTTTACTGGAAGTCTTCACTACTTACGGTCCGTTCTGCTGGAACGCCTCACTATCGTAGGGCTTTTGCTGGAACGTCTTGCCATCTGCTGGCCGCTCGCTGAGCCGTGGCGGGTGCCTATTCTCGGTGGATGTGCCTATCTATATGAGAACAGGAGGCAAGACAGAGCAGAGCAGCGGGAACGCGGACGGACACGGGAAGGCTGGACAGGCGGGCCGTCGTGGCGGTGGTGGACACTGGCGGGGCGGCAAGCGAAGGAAGGAGTATAAGCGCATTATTCACTCGAAGCGGTGGCACACGCTGCGCATGGCCTATATCGGCTCGCATCCGTTCTGCGAGGAGTGTATGGCCCGCGGCATCATGGACCAGCCTGCCGAGGAGGTGCACCACGTGCGGCCTATCGGTACGGGCAGGAGCTGGGAGGAGATGTGCGCACTGGCTTTTGATGCTCATAATCTGCGAAGCCTCTGCCACGACTGCCATGTGGCGGCCCACCGTCGGCAAAGGAAGGAGGGGAAGGAGCCGAGCGAGGACGTGAAGGCGTGGCTGGAGCGGTTTCTTCACGTCTGACAGGGCGTGTGGAAGGGGCTATTGTGTGGGCCGGGAACGGCAAAAGGCGTGTCGATAATAGCCAAAAGCGTGCCGATAATGGCGTTTTTTGTTCCGAAAGCGGCCATAATCGGCTATAATCGGCCATAAACGGTCGGAAATAGGCGAGCAATGGGCGATGAGCGGACGTGGTGGACATCATTAACTTTCAAACGGGAAAGATATGGGAATGAACGAAGAGAAGCGGCACTATGTGCTGGAGATTCGGGAGCGGATGGAGGCTCGCGGGCTCTATGATGAGAGCCTGGAGCCCGCCATCGGCGTGCTGGCTGGTCTGCTATGCCGTCTCGACACCATCCGGGAGAGTATAGCCGAGGAGGGCACGATGCTGACCGTGGTGAGCCGTGAGGGCAATCCGAGGACGATTCTGAATCCTGCCGTGTCGGCTGAGATACAGTGTACGGAGGAGATACGGAAGTATTTCCGAGACCTCGGTCTGTCTGTGGCGAAGCCTGCGGGGTTTGTGAACCAGGAGAAAGACGCGCGGCCCAGGAGCGGGGACCGGTTGGTCAGTCTGATGGAAGGACTGGGCGGCCAGAAGCCGACGCTCTACAAGCGAAAGGACAAGAACTGAGCAAGGACTGAGTAAGCTATGACAGACGACGAGAAGCAGCGGGAGCGGGAGGCGAAGGCCGCGTGTGCTGGGTGGTTGCAGGACTGCGACCTGCCGGGCTATCATCTGGGGCGCATCGACCGCCGTCTGCTGGACTATGCGAAGAGCCTGGCGGGGCATCCTGAGCGGCATAATCTCTACGAGCTGCTGGGGCTTCGTCGGTTTTTGCTGATGCTGGAAAAATACGACTTTCGGATAGACAAATACAAGCAATTCGCGGCTTTTTACGAGCAGCTGAAATTCAGCGGCGTGAGGGGTAGGCAGAGCTACCGGCTGACGCCCGTGCAGGTGTTTCAGTTTGCCAACATCATGGGCTTCTATACGGACGAGACGCACCGACTGTTTCACGACGTGCTGCTCTTCGTGCCCCGTAAATTCTCGAAGACCACGGAGGTGGCCAGTCTGGCCGTCTATGACCTATTGTTTGGCGACCGGAACTCCCAGTGCTACACGACGGCCAACACCTACCAGCAGGCGAAGATCTGCTTTGATGAGATCAGGGGCGTGCTGAGGGGCATGGATCCAGGGCTGGGCCATTTCAAGCTGAACAGAGAACTGGTGAGCTGGAAGGACAGCGGACTGCGGGAGAGCTTTATCCGATGTTTGGCGAGCAACGCCGACAAGCTGGACGGCCTGAACGCCTCGACCGTCATCAACGACGAGTACAGTCAGGCCGACAGCGCTGACCTCTACAACGTGCTCACGACCTCGATGGGCATGAGGGAGAACCCGCTCGTGGTGACGATCACGACGGCGAGCGACAAGGTGGAGAGCCCCTTCGTGGCGATGCTGGAACATTGTAAGAAGGTGCTGCGGGGCGAGACGGACGACGACCGGACGTTTGCCCACCTGTTCATGCCCGACGTGGATGACGAGGAGGGCGACGTGCAGACGTGGCGGAAGGTGCAGCCACACCTCGGCATCACCGTGAAGGAGGGTTTTTACGACGACATGTGGCGGAAGGCGCAGAGCAGCGCGGACGACATGAGGGCCTTCCGGACGAAGCTGCTGAACGTCTTCGAGACGGGCACGATGGAGACGTGGATCAAGGGCGAGGTGATACGAAGCCACTACAGACGCGTGGAGCTGGGGGCGCTGGGGTATCGGCCCGAGTGTCAGGTGGCGGTCGATCTGAGCGTGCGTGACGACTTCTCCGCCGTCTCGTACTTCCTGCACTTGAAGGACGCCGAGGGCGGCCACATGATCACCGACTACTATATCCCGCGGCAGACGCTGGAGAGCCATGTGAACCGTGTGATCTATGCGAAATGGGTAGCGGAGGGGTATATGAACGTATGTGGGGAGGAGACGATCGACTACGAGCAGATAGCCCGCGACATCTTCCAGCGAGGCAGCCAGCTGCGCATCCTTCGCATCGGCTTCGACCCCAACCGGGCGCAGACGTTCCAGAACACGCTGCGGGCGACGGGCGGCGGGCCGTATATGCAGGCCTATAAGCAGACTAACTACTATTTTACGCGGGCCGTGGAGGGTACTGAGGAACTTTTGTACAACGACAAACTGACCTTTGACCCCAACCCGATCAACGCCTATTGCTACGACAATGCCGTGCTGGACGTCGATAAAATGGGGAACAAGAAGCCGATGAAGAAGCAGCAGAAGGCGAAGATAGACGGGTGCATCACGGGCACCATGGCCATCGGGCTGAGCATCGAGCAGGTGAGAAGCAGCATGGAATAGGAAAAGCCCCCGTAAATGGGGGCTCTTATTCGCTTTTCTCGATGACCAAACGGCTCTCGATGTATTCTCCTACGGCGAGGCCGGCTGCTTCTGCCTGCGCCTTGATGGCTTCGACGGCTTCGGGATTCATGCGGGCGTAGAGGATGGCTTTGTTTTTTCGAGGGCGCCCCGCTCCCTCACGCCTTCCTCCTCGATGGGTCTTCGGTGTGGCCTCTTCCATTATCCTTCGACGATTTCACCGTAGAATAATTGAGAACCGATGCGGACCTGAGCCTCTCCACGGCCTACCATCACCTTGAGGATGCGGACGAGCTCGGAGATGTTGACCTCCTTGTTGCCGTTCTGGATGATCTCGTCGCCTTCCTGTCTGTAGGCGTACTTCTTCTCGACTGCTGAGGTGTCCCACTGCATCTCTCCGCGGGAGTTGCTGGCGTACTTTGAAGCGTCTGACAAGGCGAGCTTGATGACGTGGCCACCGTTGCGAACTGCGCTTACGATCTCTGAAATGCTATACTTTTCCATAACTTGATGATTTGTTTATTTGTTCTTGTTTACGTTTGCAAAGATAGGGCTTTTTTTGAAATCTGCAAGCGGAAATCAAAGAAAGTTTTGCAGAATGGGTTACTTTTTCGGATTGTTTTACAAAATAGAGGTAAAACGAGGGGAAAATGGGCGAGAAGCGGGGGAGAAGGTGGTGGTGGTGCCTATTTGGCGGGATGGTCCGAAATGTAAAAACCCCAAGTAAACGGATGGGAAAAAGAAGTAATAGTTTGTGGGCCGCAGTCAGAGCGACCGCCGTGGACGTCGTGCAGGGTATTCTGCGGGACGTCTCTGGTGGTGGTGGCGGCGTGATCGAGCGTGCGGCGGGCCTTCTGCCTGTCGGTACGATTCTCGGGCTGGACGATATGGTGGACGCCTATACGGCCAGCAGCGTGGCGTGTGTGAAGCGCTGCGTGGAGATCAAGGCTGGCAGCGTGGCCAGTCTTGGGCTTCATGCTATGCACAGGCGCATGGAAGACGGGCGGACGTGGTATGAGGATGCTGAGGGCACGATGGCCGACCGCTTGCTCTCGGAGCGTCCGAACCCGCGGCAGACGGGCTTCGACCTGCTGTGGCAGGTGGTCTATCAGCGGGAGATGTACGGCAACGCCTATATCGTGCCCGTGTATCGTGGGGGCGTGCTGAGCGCTCTGTACTGCGTGCCATCGGACTGCTCGGTGAGCTATGACCGCCTGCGCGGCGTCTATACGGTGAGCGACATCTACGACGGCATCGAGGGCGAGTACTTGCCCGACGAGATCATCCATATCCGGAGCTATTGCCGGGACGGCTTCATGGGCACGCCCGTGACTGAGCTCGCCTCGCTGGTGCTGAGCAACGCGCGGAAGGCCTACAAGCAAGAGGGGGAGATGTTTACCCCTGGCAGTACGCTCCGCGGCTTCATCACGGGCGAGGATACCGTGCAGGTGGGCTATGGCGGCGCTACGGACAAGCAGCTGAAAGGCGTGACGCAGCGCATCCGCGAGGCCATCGGGAACGGCCAGAACCTGAACTTCCTGCCGGGTACGATGAAGTTTGTGCAGACGGGCATGACGCCCAGCGACCTCCAGTTGCTGGACAGTATGAAGTTTATCAACATGGAGATTTGCCGATTTTTCGGCGTGCCTCCGATGCAGGTATTCCAGGACACGAACGCTAACTACAGTAGCACGGAGAGCAGTCAGACGATCTTCATGACCAGCACGCTGGCGCCGCTGATGCGTCAGATCGAGAGCGAGGTGACGGAGAAGCTCTTCGGCGGCGACGGCCACATGCGGGCCCGCTTCCGCATCGACGACTACTATCAGAATGCCCCGCTGGCTCAGGCTACGGCCCTATCGAAGCTCATACAGACGGGCGTGATCACGCCCAACGAGGCCCGCGCCCGCATGGGCTACCGCCCGCTGGAAGGTGGCGACGACCTCGTGGCCAATGGCAGCCTGGCGAAGCTCGGAGCGGGCAACAGTAAGGAGTAGGCGGCAGGGGTGGTGCCTATTTTTGAAGAATATACCAATAAGAAAAAGAAGACAATGGAGCAATATAGATACTATACTCGGACGGAGCTTCGTGCCCATGCCGACAGTCGGCAGATTGAGGGGCGCGTGTTCCTGTACGGTTCTCGCTCGGTGCTGCTTCCCGACTGGGACTATGGCAGCGTGTTTGAGGAAATCACTCCTGGCGCTCTGAGCGAGGACGTGATGCGGAGCAGCGACATCGTGGCCTGCCTGAACCATGACCCCGGCCAGATGCTGGCCCGCAGCATGGACGGGAAGGGCAGTCTGCGGCTGGAGCTCGACGAGGAGGGCCTGCTGATGCGCTTCGACGCTGCCAGCACGCTGTGGGGCGACTACGCCCTGGAGAGCGTGCGGCGTGGCGACTTTGCCGGGATGAGCTTCGGATTCTACGCCGACAAGGACACGTTCTCCTACTCGAAGGAGAAGGACCAGGACGGGAAGGAGTACTACGTCCGCCACCTGGACAAGATCAGCAGGATGTTTGACGTGAGCATCGTGACCCATCCCGCCTATCCCGCCACGAGCGTGAAGCAGCGCAGCGCTGGCGTGAGGGACGGTCTGCTGGCCGCTGGCCTGATCGAGGCTGAGGAGCCCGCCCTGGTGCGTGGCGACTATGACACTATCGGCGCATGGCTTCGCCGTACTACATAAATTCACCAAAACAAAAACAAAGACAGAAATGACAAGAGAAGAGTACATGGCGGCCATCCGCCGCCGCAGTGAGATTCGCCAGGAGATGGAGACGCTCCAGCAGACCCTGGCCCGCGAGAACCGCGACATGACCGACGCCGAGCGCCAGCAGTTTGGCGCACTGAGAGCCGAGGACGACGCGCTGATGGTCGGCTGCGTGCAGTATGAGAGCGAGCGCAGCAGCGAGCGCAGCCGCCAGTTTGAGGAGCAGCGCGCGCAGGACAGCCAGGAGGCAAACTTCGGCCGCCTGCTTCGCAGCATCGCAAGCGGCCGCGGCATCCCTGAGGATCTGGCCGCCTGCCGTGACGAGGAGGGTAACTTCCGCTTTGCCTACAACCGCGCCGACGAGCAGCTGCGCGCCGACACCATCCAGCAGGCCGCAAGCACGAAGAACATCACGCCCGTGTATATCCAGGACTACATCCGCGAGCTGACGCCTCAGACCATCATCGGCCAGGTGGGCGCCCGCATTCAGAGCGGCATCACGGGTCAGTGGAACTTCCCGACGGTGAAGGGCCTGAAAGCTACTTGGTATGGCGAGAACGACGCCGTGACGCCTCAGACGATGGAGTTTGGCGTGAAGACGATCACGCCGCACCGTCTGCCGATCCGCGTGGATATCTCCAACCGTGCCATCAATCAGACGGCAGGCGCTATCAGCAGCCTCGTGGTCGAGACGATGCGCCTGAAGCACACGCTCGCCCTGAACGAGGCCTTCATCGCCGAGACCGCCGCAGCCAACGCCCCGACCAGCCCGCTGGCCAGCATCCCCGAGGGCAACACCATCGCCGCCACGGGTGGCAGCTCGACGCTGACGCGCCAGCTCTTCCTCGACCTTCGCTCGAAGGTGAACGAGGCCAACGTGCCGGTGAACGCTCCCTGCTTCCTCATGGACTGGAAGGCCTACGCCGAGCTGGCCAACACGCCCATCGACAAGGGCAGCGGCCGCTTCCTGCTCGACCTCTCGACGAACACGATCGACGGCGTGCCCGTGATTCCGACGAGCCTCTGCAAGAAGGGCACGATCTACTACGGCAACTTCGGCTACGCCCTGGTGGGTCAGTTTGGCCCGATGACCATGGGCATCGACACCACGTCCGTGAGCGTGCTCTCGACGAACACGGTGGCCATCGTCATCAACTCCGAGTGGGACTTCTTCGCTCCGTATCCTGAGGCATTCGGAAAGATCACCTATACTGCAGCATAGACCAGGCAGGGCCCGCGGAAGGCGGAGCGAATAGGCCGCGGGCCCGCTGGTTTTTCACAAATATATTAACGAAAAAGGAAAAGAACATGGCAGAGACGCAAGAATATATGAGCGGCAGCAACGTGCTGTTTACCGTCGGCGGCAAGGGCCTGGGGCATAGCACCACGCACACCGTCACCTACAGCACTGAGACGAAGAAGCGCGGCGTGAAGCCTCCCGTGAAGGAGAAGACCAAGAAGGCTCTCTTCAGCGGCAAGGGCGTGACAGAGATGAGCATCAGCGTACACGGCGAGGGATTCCGCTATAAGGGCGAGGAGGAGCTCAGCCTCGACGAGATCCGCAAGCTGTGGGGCATCGGCCGGAGCGTGGAGCTCTCCTGCTTCGAGCGCGAGGGCGACGCTACGCCCTACTTGAAGGGCAAGTTTGTCATCTCGAAGGTGGAGGAGACGAGCCCCGCGCAGGACGATGCCACCTTCACCGTCGATTTCGAGAACGACGGCGAGCCCGAGGTGTATCCCGGACAGGATGGCACGGCCTCTCCCGGCACTGACCACTCCTGATCGTGAATAGGGAAACGATTCCATAACATAGCATTCGCTTTACTTTTTTGATTTGATTGATTGGGCGGGAGCGGGTTTCCTGCTTCCGCCCTTTCTCATTAACGAACCAAGGACGAAGATCATGCCCAGATATATCGACGTGGATAGTGCTATCCACTTTAGCCGGCTCCGGTACGCCAGCGACCTCGACAAGGAAGAGGTGGCCCAGTTTATCGACGCCGCCGAGCAGACGCTGGCCGCCGACTTGCAGGTGAGCGACCTGAAAGAGCTGGAGACCGCTCCCGGCGCGCTGCCCGCTGACCTGAGGCAGGCGCTGCTGATTCTGACGGGTGACAACTACCGAGAGCGTGAGAGCGTGAGCGCGGCCCAGCTCTATCGGAGCCCGCACTACTGGCACCTGATCTACGCCCATGTAAACTACCAGGCCCATGATTAGAGCAGGACTGCTGGACGAGGTGTGTGACGTGGTGCGCTACGAGAAGAGCACGGACAAGTTTGGCGCCGACACGGGAAGCTGGAACGTGGTGGCTGAGGGCGTGCCCTGTCAGGTGACGCACAAGAATAGCGGGTTCGGTGAGCTGAACGGCGAGGTGGTCTATCAGCATGTGACGACCTTCGTCTTCCGCTATACTGACGCCCTGCGGGAGTATGACCGACTTCGCTGGGACGGCAAGACGTACCAGATAGAGGGTATCGACCGGAGCCGGCGTCGGCTGGGCGAAATGCCCGTGACGTGCAGCCTGATCGGGATGACCGACGAGCTGCCGTGATTTACCATTTATAAATATTAGAAAAAAATAGATCAAGATGAGTGAAACTATAGTAAACATCCCGCGCAGCTCTCTGAGCGCCGGGTCTGCTATCTACTCCGTATTGAAGGACCTGCTCGGCGAGGGCCATGTGCGCCCCGTGGTGAGCGAGAACGAAGTGACGCTGCCGCTGGTGACGTTTCGTCGTGTCGATGCGCGGTCGCTGGACGAAAAGGGCCGTAGCGGCTACGACGAGGTGTGCTACGAGGTGGTGGTCTTTGCGAAGACCTACGGCGAGGGCGTGGAGACGATGGAGCGCGTGAGGAAGCAGCTCATGGGCCGTATCGTCGCCAGCGAGGAGGAGGACGGCTTCGCCATGACCATGGACTGCGTGAAGCTGGTCGGTGGCGAGGAGAGCTGGAAGGATGGCGCCTTCGTGCAGACCATCCGCCTGTCGTATCATGTGGCGCTGGGTATGGTGAAGCAGAAGATGGTCTATGAGTACACCTTGAGCGCAGCGAAGTGGGGCACGATCATTATCCCATTCAGTTGCGCGAAGCCCGACGGGCTGAAACTGTACGAGGCGCTCTCGCTTGATGCGAACGGGAAAATCGTCATGAATGAGGTCCAACGTTTCGAAGCCAATACTCCATACATCGTCGGCGGAACCCCGGGACAGTATAGACTGGAGGGGTACGCAGGAAAGCATGGCGAGAAATATACCAAGGGAGTTTTGACGGGTGTGTATGTGCTGACAAACCCGCCTGTTGGTTCTTTTATTCTTCAAAACCACCCGGACGAAGCTGGTGTCGCTTTCTACAGAGTGCCCGAGGGCGTCAAAGTTTGGACAGATCCCAACCGCTGCTACATCGAGCCCCAGGAGGGCGCAGGAGGCTCTGCTGGCATGCCGGGCGGCGGTAGTGCGCAGCAGGCTCCTGTGAAGCCGAAGCGCACGCTGACGGTCCGCTCGGCCAACGAGACCCAGGGTAGCGTTTCGGGTGGCGGCACCTTCGACGATGGCAGCACGCAGACCATCCAGGCCACCCCGCAGGCCGGCTACGCCTTCGACAAGTGGAGCGACGGCAACATGGAGAACCCGCGCACGGTGAAGCTGACCTCCGACCTCACCCTCACGGCCTCCTTCAAGACGGACACCACGGGCGGCGGCGACCAGGGCGGCGACACGCTGGGCGATTAGTGTGTGACATTTTAGAAAAATATGATTATGGAAAAGGGAAAGAACAAACAAGAGAAAGGCCTGGCAGAGCGTTCCAAGGAAGGAGCCGCCGTGGGTCGTATCGAGGTCGAGGTCGGTGGTAGCGTTTACCCCGCTTACATGACCAACGGCGCTATGCTGCGCTTCAAGCAGCAGACGGGCCGTGATTTGACCGATAGCGATGGTGGATTCTGCGACACGTTCACGCTGCTTTGGTGTTGTGTGGCGAGCGCCTGCAAGCGCGAGGGCGTGGCCTTCGGGATGAGCCTGGAGGAGTTTGCCGACGCCACCGACCCTGCCGACATCGAAGAGTGGAGCGCCTCGATGTTTGGCGATGACGGCGATGACGCGGATGCCGATGCTGGTAAAAAAAAATAAGCATCGAGGAAATGCTTGGTTACGGTCTGGGGGTGTGTGGCTTGAGTTTTGAAGACTTCGGGCTGCTCACCCCCTCTGAGTTTCAGGCTATCGCAGCGGCCCGCCACCGCTACGACGACGACCGGGAGCGGGAGGCGTGGGAGCGTGCGCGTATCGTGGGCGTGATGAGCGTGAGTCCGTGGAGCGGGAAGAGCGTCGATCCGAAGCGGGTGCTTCCGTTGCCGTGGGACCAGCGGCAGGAGGCGCGGCCCGAGCCACCCGAGCAGAGACCCGCGACGAAGGAGGAAGCGCAGCGCGCCTTCGAGGCCCTGATGAGACGTCGGAGAGAAGAAGAGGAAAGGAAGAAGAGAAAATGAATGAGAAGCAGAGAATCGGGCAGGCCTGGAACGACCTGCTCAAAACGTTTGACCAGCGCGAGATGAAGCGGACGCTGAAGGACGCCTATCGTCGGACGGGCAAGATGATCGCCGCCGTGGCGAAGCATAGCGTGGAGGGCAGCGGTATCGCCGACGCGCGGAAGCTGGCCAAGGGCGTGAGGGTGCGCGTCTATCCGCGCGGCGGTGGCTTCATGATCACGGTGAAGCCTCACGGCAAGAGCGGGTATATCAAGAACCGGCACGGGCTGGAGAAGCCCGTGCTGATGTGGGCCGCGGAGGGTACGAAGCAACGCTATCCACGCAGCTGGGCGAAGCGTTTTCTCGTGAACACGGGGGACGGTTTTCGCTGGGTGGGCAGGAACAGGGGCAAGATGCCCGCCTATCACTTCCTCGACGAAGCCGAGGCGCAAGGCCCGAGGATTGTGGAGGAGGAGATTGGCAAGGCCATCGAGGAGGCCACGGTGAAGCGGGCGGCGAAGCTGGGGTGGTTGTGATACTAATCGATTAGGCCGTCCCCTCCCGTGTCTGTTCTGACCGTTAGTACTGTTGCGAGAAACCCGAGGGCAAATACTACAGCCCCGATCAATGCGATAATAAAATCATGATCAAGTATAAGATAGGCGATAATGAAAAGTACAATGGCAACAAACTCCATTAGGACACCTATCATGGCCACGATGCAGCAGAACTTATTCGCATACGGGGAATGATCCTGCAAATCGTCTTTTCTCCTTCTTTTACTACTCATATCTTTGGCTATTATGTTGCAAATATACTTAAAATAATTTGAAATATGGCAAAAACAATTCCCTTTAACATCCGCTTAACAATTGACGGAAAAGAAGTGGTGGTGAATGCCCGCCGCGATATAGAGCAGCTTGGTGAGGCGTTGATGGCGACGAGTCGCAAGGCGGATGCTGTAAATAAGGCGTTAGTAAGCTGGAGCTCTATAAGCACCATCGCGAACAACGTCTATAGCTCTATACAGAATTTGACCAACGCCATGAGCGGGTATATCGCCAAGGCGAATGCTGCAACAGAGGCCCAGACGAAGCTGACGACCGTGATGCGGCAGCGCATGGGCGCGACGGCTGAGGATGTGGCCTCGGTGAACGCGGCGGTGGCTGCTCAGACGAAGCTCGGCGTGGTGGGTGGTACGGTGCAGCGCAGCGGCCTCCAGCAGCTGGCCACCTTTGCCAGTCATAAGCGGACGCTGACAACCCTGCTTCCCGCCATGAACAATCTGCTGACCCAGCAGAATGGTCTGAACGCTACGAGCGAGGACGCCGTGAATATAGCCAACCTACTGGGCAAGGCGCTGCAGGGTCAGACGGGCGCCCTGCGGCGTGTGGGCATCACCTTTAGCGAGACCCAGGAGAAGGCACTGAAGGCCGGCAACGAGGGCGAGCGGGCCGCCATGCTCGCCGAGATCATCACGCAGAACGTCGGCAACATGAACGCCGAACTGGCGAAGACGGACGCGGGAAAGGCGAAGCAGCTGGCCAATAGCTTTGGCGGCGTTTTGACGAATATAGGCAAGGCCCTCATGCCGTACCAGAGCATGATCGCGCAGTTTGGCCAACTGGGCATGGCCGTGACGGGCGTGGTGCAGTTTGGCACGGCCTTGAAGGGCGTAGGTGTAGCCGCTGCTGGCGCCGTCACGAAGCTGCTGAAATGGGGGCCCGCCTCGCAGGTGGTGCGCCAGGCCTCGGTGGGCATGGGCGCCGTGCTGGAGGTGCTCATCGGGAAACTGCGCGGCGTGGAGGTGGGCGCTACGACGACGGCCACGGCCATCCGTACATTGAAGGTGGCCTCGGTGGTGGGTCTGGCCCTCGCTGCTCTCTCGGCCATCATCTACGGCGTGTCGAAGACGCTGGAGCAGTCGAAGCAGGCGCTGAGCGCCGAGGCCGTGGCGAAGCAGACCAACAAGCAGCTGACGGAGCAGCTGACGGGTCGCTTGAAGGACGCGAAGGAGGCCGTGGCCGATAACATGGCGCAGCTCTATAAGGACATCGCCGTGACGAAGGACTGGAACGGGACGAAGGCTCAGGAGAAGAAGAAGGTGGAGGAGCTGAACAGTCGGTACGGCGAGACGATGGGCTACTTTAGCAGCGTGAGCGAATGGTACAAGGCGCTGACGGAGAACAGTCAGGCGTACTGTGACCAGCTGACGATCGAGGCCACCATGCGCGCCCTCGCTAATCAGGCGGCCACCAATAACATGAAGCTGGACGACCTGGAGGAGAAGCGCAAGAAGGCCTCGACGGTGCAGCAGACGCGCGCCCAGCAGCATCCGTTCCTCTATGGTATGATGGTGGCTGAGGGTGCGAACCTCGACGTGATGCACGAGCGGGTCAAGGGAACGAGCGAGAGGGAACGGATAGACGCTCAGATAAAGGCCGTGAAGGCTGACAATCTAAGGCTAAAGCAGCAGATGGCGGCGTATGCGAAGAAGGGTCAGGCGATCACGTTCAAGGTGAAGGGCAGCCCGGAGCCGCCTACTACTACGACGACTACTACGCCCACGACGCACACGACGCCCACGACGCCCGCTCCGACCGCGAACGACGTGGTGGATGAGCCCGAGATCACGGACGGCATCCTCTCCATCCGTCAGCTGGACGAGCTGGTGGAGAAGCTCTACGCAGACCTGCTGGCGCTGCCCGATACGAAGGTGAAGGAGGCGCTGGACATCCAGGACGACATCGACACGCTGGAGGACTATCGGAAGAAGCTGGAGACGCTCCAGCGGATGCGGTATGAGCGCAGCGGCGGTCTGCAGGCCGACATGGGGGCGAGCGGTACGATCGGCGGTAACGTGGCGGGGAACACGGCGCAGGTGGATCTGGCCGCGCTGGTGCGCCCCGTGCTTCCATCTGCGGAAGAGCTGGAGGCAAAGAAGAAGGAGCTGCAAGGCGTGAGCGGTTTCGACATCATCGCTAAAATCGACCTAATGAACAACGAGGCCGAGGATCTGAGGCGGAAGCTGGAGACGGTGGCCGCAGCGGTGGATGCTGGCGAGATAGGCCGGGAGATGGGGGAGATGCTGGCCGACGGTATCAACAAGCAGCTGGCGGGGATCGGGAAGGTGCCGCTTAAATTTGGGAAAATTCTGAGGAACACGGACAGCGTGAAGGAGCGCATGGACAAGGCTGCTGACGCCATCAATCAGGTGGGGTCGGCGCTGCAGGGCATGGGTAGCGCCTTCGAGCTGCCTGAGCTCAACATCGCGGGCACCATCGCGCAGGCCATCGCCACTACGGCCATGGGCTTTGCTCAGGCTTCCGCGAACGAGGGCAAGAACGGGAATCTGTGGGAATGGGTGGCCGCCTCGGCTGTGGGTGTGGCGCAGCTGATGGCCATCATCAGCGCCGTGAAGGGCTCGACGGGGTACGCCACGGGCGGTATCGTCGGCGGCAACTCCTATACGGGCGACCGCATCCCCGTGAGAGTGAACTCGGGCGAGATGATCCTGAACCGCTGGCAGCAGAAGCGTCTGTGGGACGTGGCCAACGGACTGGGCAGCGTGCCTCAGGTCGGGAGCGTGCGACCATCGATCGGCGCTGGCAGCATCGCGCAGGCGACGGTGCATGTGAGCGTGAGCGGGCGACTGGTGGGCCAGGGGCGTCAGCTGGTGGCCGTGATCGGCAACGAGCGGAAGGCGAGAGGCAAGGCTGGCTGGCGCCTGCCATGGGAGTAGGTGCTTGCTGCTTCGACTTCTGCAAAATCGAGAAAAGCCCCCGACACGCATGGACGCGTGCCGGGGGCTTCGGATTATAGAGAATATGAAAGATGTCCGGCTTATTTCTTCCACCTGCCGAGGATAAAGAGCAGGATGATGAGGACGACGATGAGGACGAAGGCGGTGTAAACGAAATAACCGAGGACGGCCCTGTCGAGCGGTCGCCGATCGGTCTCTATGTGCTTCTTCTGTACTGCTGAGATCGTGTCGGTGCGGCTGATCAGACGGCAGGAGTCGGTGTCGATGGCGGTGGAGGTGGCCGCCCGGGCCTCCTGACGGGAGGACGTGGAGGCGGTGGAGCCGTCGTGGTAGCGGAAGCGGCGGGCGTTGATCCAAATCTCTGTAAAGGTGGTGTCGGCCTGCTGCCATGTGGCCCGTCGGTAGTGGGCCGCCGTGGTGTCGGCCGTGGTGGTCTGCTGGCGCACGGTGTCGCGGCTGGCCGTATGAGCCGTGGCCGTGTCGATGCGGACGGCGGCGTGGGTCTGTGTGGCCATGGCGTCGGCCGTGGTGGTGGCCGTGGATCGCAGCTCGTCGGAGGCGGTGCGCCGGGAGGCGCAGGCCATGACGGCGATGATGAGCGCCAGGATTGCTATGATGTGGAGCGGCTTAAATGTCTGCATATTCTTTGATGGCGTTGAAACATGGACAAACTTTTTGCCATTTCCCGGGAGTGGATTCTCCCCAGATGGAGCGGTGGCCGAGGATGACGGCCTTGGGGTAGCGGCCACGGATATCGCGCAAGATCAGGCGAAGGGCCATCATCTGCTCCAGCGTGCGGGTGTCTTCGTAAATCTTCGTGCCGTTGAGCATTCTGAGGCCTCCGATGTAGGCCACATGGATGGCGTTGGCGTTGTAGCCCTTGACGCCGTTGGCGGCCTTGTCCTCGGGCTGGAGATTGACGATTGTCCCGTCGGCCTTGACGACGTAGTGGTAGCCCGGGTTCTTCCATCCGATAGCCTTCCAGCCGGCTCGGAGCGACTCGACGGTGGCGGTGGGGAGGGTGGCCGTGCAGTGGACGAAGATGTGGGTGATCTGTCTCTTGTTCATGATTATTGTTTCTTTGGGTTGGAAAGGACCAGGGACGGGAGGGCCCGCCCCTGGTGGTGGTTACTTGGCAGCTGCCACGGCTGCTTCGACCTCTGAGGTGGTCATGGCTACGTCGCCGCCGTCAATCTCCTTGAGCGTGGTGGCATCCACGGCGTAGTAGGCCTTGCCCGTGGAGGTGTCGAGGTAGATCTTGTGAAGATACACCTGCTTCTTGGTGGCCTCGTCGGGCGTGGCGATGTTGAAGTCTTTCCAGTTGCTGTAATACTTGCTACCATCGCTGGCGATGATGCTGTCGATGGCTATGGCGCCCGGCGTGGAGCTGGCGGTGGTGGACTTGACGATGACGAGGGCCACGACGGTAGTGGCCGAGGTCTGCTGGAGGGTGGGCTTGGAGGCGAGGAAGCCATCGAAGCGGACGACGTCGTAGCCCGCCACGTTGAGCTGGTCTCCCAGTCCGCCGCCTGTGCCTCCCGTGAAGTCTTCGAGGGCCGAGATACGCGTGTCGAGGGCGTCGTTCTGCGCCTTGGTGGCGAAGGTGGTGCCCTTGGTGAGGGTGACGGTGTCGCCGCTGACCGTCATCCCCGTCACGGCGTTGCCCGATCCGCTGACGGAGGGCGTGCCGATGATCTCGGCCTTTGACCATGACTGCTGCGAAGCCGTGGAGCCGTCCTTGGTGGTGGCACCGATCTTGAGCTTCATGGTGTGGTTGTGGGAAGAGGGCGTGAAGGTGGAGGGCTTGCCCGTGACGCCCGACCAGGGTACGGAGGCTGCGGTGCCCGCAGCGTACTCCATGTAGCCTGCCGAGGTTGAGAGCTTGCTCTCATCGACGACGATGTACATGCGTCCCGTGGCCGTCACCTTGACGGTGTCGCCGAGCTGGACCTGGGAGGTGGTGAGCTTGTAGCGTGCCGCGTCGTCTGCGACGGTGACGACACGCTCCAGGGCGCCCTGCGGGATGTGGGAGATGTCGATGACGCCCGTGATGCCCGATGCGGGTACGGTGTCGGCTGCTTTGGCTGCGTTGACTTTGACGCTGGGGATGACGTCGGTTTTGAGTTTGGTAACAAGGCGGGTTACGCCTGCGGAATCGAGATACTTTGCCATACTGTTTTATGAATTAAAAGTAATGAATAATTATACTTTCTTGTTATCGTTTTGTTGTTGTCATTTACGAGGCCGAGATGCGCTGCCACTGGACGTAGCCCTTGGCCAGGTATTGTCCGCTCCTGCCATTGGTGCAGAGCGTGAAATGATAGACCGATGCGGCCTGGAGCGTGACGGCGCCCTTGATGGACGTGATGCCTCCGAAGGAGACGGTGCAGGTCTGCGCACCCGTGATGACGCATCCACGGTAGAGGCCGTATCCGCGCGTGATGTCGGTATGGAGGAAATTGATCCAGAACTTCGCCCCGGCAGAATAGGTGGCGGCGGTGAGGTCGAGGATGAGCTCCTCGGAGCTGGTGAAGTTGGAGACCTGGATGGAGGTCGATGTGGGGCGCTCGTGGCGCACTGTCGGGAGGCTGGCTCCCTTGGTGAGCGTGAGGGTGTGGCCGCTGATGGATGCGGCAGAGACGGCCTGCCCCGTGCCCGTGACGGAGACGGAGGAGACGCCGTTGGTGATGCCGTAGCCTGCGAGGGTGGTGGCCTTGACGGCAAAAATCGTCTTGAGCTTGGTGACGAGGCGGGTGACGCCTGCTGAATCGAGAAATGATGCCATGGTGTATGTGTGGAGTGATTGGTTATCCTACTGTGATGATGCGGACCGATGGCGTGACGGTGGTCACGTCGGCTGATCGCTTGGACTTGTCGATGATGGTGGCCGAACGCTTCGACTTGTCGATGATGGTGGCAGAGCGCTTGGACTTGTCGATGAGGGTGGCCGAGCGGAGGGTCGTATCTACAAGCGAGGCGGCGCGGAGGGTCGTGTCGATGAGCTCGGCCGCCTTGGGCTCTGCCTCTTCCTCTGTCGTCTCTGTCGTCTCTGCTACTGCTGCGGGTGCTTCCTCTTGGGATGCTGCCTCCTCTGCTTCCTCTACTTCCTCTGCTTGGGCAGCCTCCTCTGCTGCTGGTGATGGCGAGGCGGGCGACTTGGCGGGCGAGGAGGAAGATGGACGGGAGGCTGCCGCCGTGATGGCGTCTATCTCGTCGAGGGGTATGGCGTCGGCTATGACCTGGCCGGTGGTGTCGGTGACGATGGGTCGGAGCTCTGCGCCCGTCCACCAGTAGGGGCGGTCGTCGGACTGGCAGACGAAGAGGTTGCCCGCGGCGGGGGAGAGGCCATCGTTGTAGAGACTGCGGCCCTCCCAGTTGTCGTAGAGCTTAGGCGGTGCTGATGAGGAGACGGGCTCGGAGGAACGTTCAGCCACGGCGAAGCGTGCGGCTGAGCGGACGAACCACACCTCCAGCGGGAGGTCCGTGGCGGCTGAGGATGGCGAGATCTCGCCTGAATCCATGAAGCCACGGAAGGGGAGCACCCGTCGGTCCGTGGCCGAGGATGGGCCCGCGATCCCGTTGAGGTAGGCACGGACCACCTCTGCCGTCACCTTCATCTGTCGGCTGCCGTTGGCCGTGGCCGCCTCGATGAGGAACTTGTCGCCGTCCCAGACGGAGGCGGTGAGGGAGAAGTCTTGCGAGATATTCATTTTCTTTTTCTTCTAAATCACGAACTACTGGAGCGTCTTGCCGACCCATCCGAAGGGCGAGGCGCCACGCCCGACGAAGACGAGATAGACCATGCGCTTGGCGCAGGTGTAGGTCTTGTTTTTGAAGGTCGTGCCGTCGATGGTGAGGGCATGCGTACCGGGGTCGATGGTGAGATTATACGACCCACAGGGCAGGAAGAGGTAGCAGTCGCCGTGCTGCGGGTTCTTTGGCAGGGCGACGGTGGCAGCCTCCAGGTGGACGATGACGGCTCCCGAGCGCACATAGACCATTTGGCCATCGTAGTAGGAGGGCGAGCCATCGGTGAACGGGCGTGGCGTGTTGTAGGAGTCCCCCGTATCGACCAGCTGGACTGAGCCACCGATGAGGACGGGCTCGGGACGGTGGCCGCGGGTGATGCCCTCGACGATGTCGAGCGCCGTGCCCGGGTAGAAGTCGTTGGGGCGTCCCGTGAGCTGGAGGGCGACGGGCCAAAAGATCTCCTTTCCGCTGGAGGCCCCTATGGCTCCCACGATGTTGGACTGCGTATCGAAGACGACGCGGCCCTCTTCGGAGCGTGAGGACTGGGCCGTGATGGACTTCGGCGTGATGGTGACGCCGTTGCGCGCATCGTCGGCATTGGTCAGTCCTCCACCCTCGATGACGAAGCCTCCGATGGAGCCCGAGGTGGCGTGGATGGTGCCCGTGAGGTAGGCCGAGCTGGCGAAGAGGTTGCCCGCCTCATCGACGGCGAAGGTGTAGGTGGAGCCGTTGAAGCCCGAGCCGTCGGGATAGGGCTGAGCAGCGCCCGCCCAGAAGGGGAAATCGCCACCCATGCCCGCATAGGGCGCCGTGGCGTGCTTCTTGCGAATGGCAATGGCATTGCCCTGAAGGAAGTCTATGCGCGCATCGCGGGCGATGAGGAAGGAGAAGAAGGCCGAGTCGGCATTGACGCCGACGGAGCGCCAGTGGTCCGTATCGGCGGGCGGGAGGGCGTGCTGGGCCGCCTGATAGACGTAGGGCTGGACGCAGCGATAGACGTCCCAGCCGCTCTTCGTCGCATCGGAGGGGACGGCATAGAAGTCGAGGTAGCAGAAGCCGTCGGCGGTGATGGTGGTGCCGTCGTAGTAGTGCTGACCGTCATCGAGGCGCTGGTAGATGCGCGATGTGCGCCCGTTGGCTCCCGCCTGTCCCCGGTCCCCCTTCTCACCCTGTATGCGTCCGAGGTTGGCCCAGGCCGTCTCGGTGGCCATCCACACGTCGCCGGCGAGGATGTAGGCGTCGCCCTGGTTGGTGGTGATGGAGGCCCATGCGCCGCCCATCTGTCGGACGGCGACGGGCGTGCCCTCTGCTCCCGTATCGACGAGGAAAATGCCGTCGGGCGCTGGCGAGGGGAGCGAGGCCATGTTGGTGACATGGCCGAAGGCCGTGCCCCTGAGGGTCCACGACTTGCCGTCCTTGCCGTCGAGGCCGTCCTCTCCACGCTGGCCACGGTCGCCCGTCAGTCGGACGTAGGAAGAGACGGGCGAGAAGGTCTGGAGGCCTCCCGCCTGCTGCTGCCAGTCGGTGAGCTCTATCCATAGGTAGGGCCGGGCTTCGGTGGTGGTGAGGGGCACGTCCTGCCATGTGGTGACGTCGTCGGGCGGCGTATGGGGAGAGGTGGACGTGGCGCGTGCTGAGAGCGCATAGCGCCGCCGCGTGCCGTAGGCCGTGCCGTCCCTGCCCTGGTCTCCCTTGTCGCCATCGGCGACGACCTTGATGGTGAAGACGTAGGTGAGGGCGGCCCGTCCCTCGCAGTCGATCGTCACCTCGACGTAGGCCGTGGGGCGTGAGGCATAGTCGACGCTGTCGATGTAGAGGGTGGAGTGGTCGAAGTGGGCCGTGCAGCCGACGGGTAGACAGAGAAGACGGTACTGACCCGTGGCGGGTGAGGCCGTGGCGTCCTCCAGGCAGGTGAGCAGCGTCTGGCCGCGTCGGACCTGTATGGACGTATGGAGCAGCCACTCCTTGGAACCGTCGGCGAGCGTGGAGACCACGGGCTGCTTGGGCTGGCCCTTGGCGTCGAGGGCGAGGGTGTCGGCGAGGTTGTCCACCGAGTAGGTGTAGGGGTTGGGGTCTCCGAGGTCTGCGAGCTGCTTGAGGTGGCCGTCGAGGTAGATGCTGTTGGCATAGACCGAGTAGCCCGAGAAGTCCATCCCGGGGACGGGCGAGAAGGCGCTGAGGTCGCCCACCTGCATGCGTATCTGCTTCGACGAGAACTCCCAATCGGAGACGCCCGTGAGGAAACGCTCGTAGGTGAGCGTGGAGTAGCGGGAGGACTGGCGGGCGGTGTCGGTACGGTTGCCGTAGCAGACGAAGTGCATGGCGGCGGTGGGGTGCATCTGGCGCGGGTAGTTGGCAGAGACGGGACGGAGGCGGTAGGACACCTTTCCATTGTGGAAGGTCTGACCCGTCTCGGGGTCCGTGTAGTCTTCGACGGCGGTGATCTCCCAGTAGGCCGTATAGAATCCGGCAAAACGGAAGTTGCCATGGTTGTCGTCGGCACTTTCCGATGCGTTGTCGGAGGCGGTCTCGGAATGGAAGATGCCCATACAGAGGTCGCCGACGGCCACCGTGCCTATCTCTCCCGCTTCGAGATGGAGGAGGGCCGTGCCCGTGGCGTCGGCGGCAGGCGAGACGGAGCGGATGATGCCGCCGCCCGGCGCCCGCCACTGGTTGCCCACCTGGACGGAGACCCGATTGAAGCGCAGCTCGGGCACCTCCAGAAAACGGCGTAGCGTCAGCGAATCGAGCTCTGCAGAACCATCGGGACAGATGCGGGCGCCATGGCCCGTGAGACCGTCGGCAAAGGTGCCGTCCTTGGAGAACGTCGTCTCGCCCCGGACGATGGCCACCGTCTGGACGTCGAGGCTGTCGGCCTGCAGGTTGCCGTTGACCGTGGAATCGGCAGAAGCGGTGAAGCCCTTGTGGAGGGTGATGTGGCCCTCAGCCGTGTCGTCGTTGACCTTGGAAAGGAAGAGAGATCGGGCGTTGTCCCATAGGGCATTGATGCGGTCGGCCACCTCGTTGATCCACGCGCGGACCTGCGAGACGAAGGAGGCGGGCACGCCCGAGGTCTCCTGCCCCTGCACATGGATGGTGGTGCGGGTTGAGGATTTGCTTTTATCCTTTTTGCGGAAAAGTCTGATACCAATCATTTGCGCTTTTTGATTAAAGTGAAACTCGAACCGCTCTGCTACTCCTCCTTCATCCGCACCTGCGACGTGGCGGACTGGAAGTCGTAGCCCACGGCGATGACGGAGAAGGTGCGCCCGTCGAGGGCGGGATGGGTGAAGCGGGCGAAGGGCGAGGGGAGCAGCCCGTCGAAGTCGAAGGAGAGCTCGATGCGCGGGACGTGGTACTCCTGGTAGTAGGAGTCGATGTAGTCCCGCTCGGCCTTGACGGCGATGGGCGGGACGGCATCGGAGGCATGTTTGAGCCAGTCGAAGATGCGCAGGACGGCGTCGCCCGTGGTGAGATCGACGGCCACGGATGGCGCTACCGTGTTGGCGCATCCCAGCTCCTCGCACTCCGAGGTGGTGAGGGCCGAGTGGATGCGCATCTCGAGGTCGTCCTTCTTGTTGACAAAGTCCTCATCCGTGTCGGACATGAAGCTGTGGGCGGAATCCGTGTCAGCTCCCGCCATGCCATTGTCGGAATGGAGCTCGATTTTGAGGTCGCGCACCATGATGGAGGAGACGCGCGAGAGGATGGGGACGGTGGTGGCGGTCCACTTCTCCTTGCGGAAGAAGGTGCGGTGGCGGCGTGTGATCTTGTCGAACTGCGCATTGAAGACGGGCCCGAGGATCTCGAAGTGGACCCGCCCGCGCAGGTGGTCGGAATGGCGCACGGGGATGGCCATGCCCTTGACGTCGAGGCCGAGGGTGTAGTCGATGTTGTTTTGGATGTCGAACTGGGTGCCGATGAGCTTGTCGCCGATTTTGGGGTCGAAGCCGATGGTGATGGTCTGCGCATAGTATTCGTCGAGGGCCGCATCCTCGTCGCCCGGGTGGGCCGCCCGGCATTGCTCCAGCGTGCGGAAGGGCTTCCAGCTGATGTTGTTGATGTGGCCATAGCGGACCACCACCTCCTCGCCGTCGATGGTGACGGTACGGTTGCCGTCCTCGTCGAAGTCCTTGTCCTCGACGGCCACCTTGTCGCTGACGCGGAGCATGCACTCCAGCGCCCCTATCTTGGAGACGTTATCGACGGAAGAGCCTACACGGGAGTAGGAGAAGGCGAGATCCTGGGCGTCGTCGTCGGTCCATGGATAAAAGCCCTCCCAGGCGTTGAGGTAGGGCTGGGCGAACGGGTTGTCGGACTTGACGGGCTGGGTGGAGACTGCACCGTAGTCGGTGGTGGCCCCCTGAGGCTGGGGCTGGCTCTTGGGCGTGTCGGCCCTCCACCAGCGCATGGAGAGGCGGCGCTCGCCGTCGCGTCCCTTCACCCATCGGACGGGGTCGTACTGGGCCCGGTTGAGATAGTTGACCGACTGGCGCAGCACGGGGTTGAGGATGATGGAGCCCGAGATGACGATATAATTCTTCGTTTCATCGTCGGAGGGCGAGTAGATGCCTCCTGCCGCATTGCCGTCCCATGTGGCCACGGGTGCCGCCCGGCGGAGGTCGTCGGGCTGGGGATAGGTGGTGGCCTCGTCGTCGATGAGGTTGCCGTTGACGGAGACCACGAGGTAGTCGGCCATCTCGACGGTGGAGGTGGGGGAGTTGTCGGTGGCTGACGCCTTGCGGTCTATCTTTCCGACCGACAGGATGGCTGCTCCTATCTGCTTGCGCAGGAGGCCCGGTATGCGCTGCTGGTCCTTCTTCGTGCCGGTCCACTGGCGGACGCCCCCGCTGCCGTCGCCCGTGCCGATGCGCCATCCTATGGCCGACTTCGCCCAGAGAAAATACTCCACGGTGTGGGCTCCGTCGTAGGTGGTGGGCTGGTCGCTGAGCAGGGCCTGAAAGGCCTTGGAGGACGTGTCGCCCGTGCCTGCTGCCCAGAGGCTGGTGGCGTAGAGCTGCTTGCCCGTGAACATGGGGACCAGCGCGTCGGAGGATAGCGGGGAGGCCACTACGTCGGTGGTGTCGGCGGGGTTGACGTCGAGGACCAGCCGGTTGTAGGTCTCGCCCATCTCCATGTCCATGCGGGTGCCGAAGACGTTGCTGTCGGAGAGGGTCTGCGGGGAGAGCTGCTGGGTGAAGTCGGGCGCCCCACCTATGAGGCATCGCCACTGGATGGAGGGCTGCCGGAGGCTCTCCCAGGAGAAAACGAAGAAGTCGAGGCCCTGCTGGACGATGTGGAGGTTGAGAAAGCGGAGCATGTGCTCCAGGGTCTCCAGCATGGTCATGGTGTCGTCCTCGTCCTCGCCGATGAAGACCGTCTCGGCCACTCCCACCTCGGAGAGGATGGAGAAGCGGCGTGAGGCGTCGGAGGCGAGGGCCTTGCTGCCGTCGTAGTAGAGGCGGTAGGGGAGATCGGCGCAGGGGGTCTCGCTGAGCAATTCCTTGATGATGGCGAGGAAGGACCGGACGGAAGACGCCTCCCTGACCTTCTGGAAGGAGACCCCGGGTGCGCCGATGTGGGCGTAGGAAGCGTATTGCAGGGAAGAGAGGGCGTCGATGAGCGGGAGCTCGATGTCGTTGGAGAGCTGGCCGCCCGAGAAGTCCTGGGAATACTGACGCGGCTCAACGCATCCGAGGAAGCGCGTGCGCGTGGTGCCGTCGTCCTCTGTGATGGAGACCGTGACGACGGCGTCGCGGCAGGCCCGCTGGTAGAACTCGGCGCGGTAGTCGGTGGTCTCCAGGCGAAGCGTGGCCGAGGACTGGAGGACGACGTCGAAGGTGTCGTTGAGCCCGCTCTCGGTGGTGAAAGCCTCGGTGGCCGGGAACCACAGGCCCGCCTCGTCGCTGCCTATCTCTATCGAGGTGAGGGTGTCGCGGCGGGTAATGATCTCTACCGTGACGGCGAGGCCCGCGCTGTTGAGGAATGTGCCGTGGATTCTCATTTCTTCTCTTTCTCCTTCTCTTCCTTGGTGGTGTCGGTGGACAGGTTGGACAGTCGGTCGTTGACCTCGCTGAGGATGGCCTTGCGGGTGGACGAGACGTACATGGTGAGGCCGAAGACGGAGCCAGCGTAGAGGATGGTCTGTGCGAAATACCACAGGACGGAATCCTCGATCGTGTAGTTGCTCAGGAAGAAGCTGAGGAACGAGAGGACGATGCCGCTGGCGAGCATGATGCAGGCCGAGGCGTACTGTATGGCTTCCTTGCGGTCTTTTGTCATATTGGCTTTTTTAGTGTTCGGCAAAAAAGGCCATATCGGCGCCGAGCATAAAAAACCCCGAGGAAATTCCCCGGGGTCTGCGTCCGTAGGCGCGGACGACTTCTGTCTTAAGTGTAACGAACAACTTGCCTAAATGGTCTCTGCCGCACGGCGGATGCGTTCGCTCAAATCGAAAAGCGCACCACGCAGTTGCTCTTTCTCATTTGCCGTGAATCCTCCGACGCCGCCGTTTCCGTCGATTCCGTTGAGCTTATGGTATAGCCATGATGCCGAACGGTCGAAATACGTGTTTGCGATCTCTCTCCATGACACGCAGAGGAGTATGTCCTGTATGCGTTGTTTCACTGCGTTGTCCTTGTCTTCCTTTTCCATAGCGATGACTGTTGATGTGGCGACCCTTGCGGGCCGCCTTGTTCTTTACTTTCGAGAGGTTATCTCGTCAAACAACTCTTGTGCGTACCATAGCAACCGTGGGTAGCCGTTTGGGAAACTTCTCTTGTACATTCTGATGGCCTCTATCAGCTCATCTTCTTCTTTTGTTAGTTCTTTTTTCATTGTTCGTTTATTTTTTAAGACACTACAAAGATACTACAAAAAAATCGTACTACGCAAATTTTTAGCCATTTTTTTATGCCAAAATCAAAAAAAAATGCGGTCGCGATTCTCACGAAGGGCTGCCGCGGTGGTAATTAAGATAACACAAATTGCCTATGATAGAATACAAGAACGAATTTTCGATAGGAAAAACGGAGGGCGGACGCATGGTGCATTCCGCCCTCCTGCGGGTGTTCCTAAACCTCGAAATATCGCTATCGACGGTAGGAACGGAGGGGAAGGGACTGCGAGTCTCCCAACCCTCCTGCGGGTGTTCCTAAACCATCGAAGTAGGGGGGTAGGTCTGAGAAGAAGAAAAGGGGTGCGCTATCCTCACGGACTGCGACCCCGACTGGTAAATTACACTGTCAATAAATCATCCTGAAAAATAATCTAAACCTTAAAAAACCTATGGAATGAATGTCGGTAGGTTTGAAGAAAAGGGAGTACGATCCTCGCGGACACCTCCCCATTGTGCAAAAATAACCAAAAATCAATAGGTAAGTCTTGGGAAAGGGAAAACCCGCGATCCTCGCGGAGGGCGGGGGTTGTCATAACCATGAAGAGCGGTGGCCACCGCCGTGGCCTCCTTATCTCTACAAAACATTAATTGAATCTGAGTATTTAACTAAAAGCAAACAATTATTGATAAACATCAAAACGTAAATAACACACAATAAATATCGTTTCGTCGGTCGCGGTCGGAGAATAGGAAAAGAAGGGCGCACGATCCTCGCGGACGGTGGCCTTGATAAAAACTCTTACGAGCAAAATGATAACAAAATTGGAAGGACGCGCGGTCCTCGCGGATGACGCGCCCGATGAATTCGCAAAATATGAGATTATATGAAAAATAAAGAATTTCCAAATAAAAAGCGGGCGGGGACGAAGGAATCGTTTGCACACTCACTCGATCGTCCCGCCCGCCCGGTTTTTCTAAGACCGCGCACTGACGTGCGGGGGAGGTTTGAAGGGGGAAAACTGGGGAGGGCCTCACGGCAGTCCCCAGAAATGTTAAGTAAAATTAAAAAAATAAAACTGTCATTAGTCTTACTGCATACTTTCCAAAAATTTAAAGATTGAACATCGTGTGAATTACTCTCTGATTATATCATTCGTCGGCGGGCACGACCTTGATGCCGTGGGTAGCAGCACGGGCCTCTGCGTGTGCCGATCGTTGCGTCTGGTGGTCGTAGCAGAGGACTGAGGCGTCGTCCTCGGCATAGAAGTAGTTGAACCTTTGGCGCATGAATCGCTTGTAGCTATGGCCAGCAGGCGAGAGCTTCGAAATCCGCAGTCGTGTCTGTCTCGGCAGTCCTGACATGGCGCGGAAGCGCTCCATCTTGTAGAGGCGCCTCAGTTTCTGTCTGAACATGGGGAGGGCGGACGCCCGGAACCGGTGCGTCTCCTCCTTGGTGCGACGGCAGCCAGCCTTGTGGAGCATGTTCCTGACCGTCTCGATGGAGACCCCGAAGCGGTCGGCCATTTCCCGATGGGTGAACTCGTGGAAATGGTCGATGCACCATTGCCGGTCCTCGGCGCTGAGCTGGCTCTTCCTACTCATGGGTCTCAGGGTTGACTGTCGTCGCTTGCGGGCCGATGCCGAAATACTGGAGCTGGTCTTCCACGCTTCCGTACAGCTCCCGCTTCTCGGGCGGCAGTTCGGCATAGGCGGCGCGGATATTCCGCTCGATGCGCTCGTGGTCGAAGATGCTGCGCGTCATGTCCAGGAAGACGTACTCGGCCATGTCGCCTATCTTCGCGTCATACTTTTCCATGTCGATGCTGTACTTCTCGCGCAGGAGCCTCTTGGCGAAGCTGATGACGTCGTGGAGGGCGAAACGGCGGTACGGCTTGGCCCAGTTGATGCCCGAGAGGCTGAACTCGGTCTTGATGATCTTGTCAGTCACGGTCGTCTGATAGACTGCCGTGGCGTATATCTGCGCCACGAAGGCCATGTCGAGGGCCGTGGCGGGCTCGTGCTCCTGCTTGAAGACGTCGTAGCAGGCGGAGCGGAGCTTCTCGATGGCCGCCGACTGGTCGCCGACGACGCAGCCGTTGTAGATTTCGATAAAATCCTTGTCGGCGAAGCGATGGTGGTAGTTGGTGGCCTGTCGGAGGGCGTTCTTCATCCGCTGGAAGTAGTCGGCGGTGGAGGCGTCCTGCTGGGCTGGTCGGTGGAACCTGAACCAATCGACGCAGCCGAGGTAGGCCTGATAGACCACTTCCGCCACGCTGCCGGCGTGCATGATGAGGAAGTGCTCGAGCTTGTAGCCCGAATCCGCGATCTGCTCGTTGCTCACATGGGCAGGCACCGTCAGCTGGAAGGAGTTGCCGCGGTCGTCTTTCAGCCTGACCGTGCGGAAGGCCTGGAAGTGGCTCAGCTGGCCCATGCTGCGAATCTGGAAGCCGCTCATAGGTCGCCTCCTTCCTGCTGATGGTCGCGCCGGATGCGTCCGAGGATGATGGCGATGATCATGGTCACGCCGATGGCGAAGAGCATGAGGGCGAGGATGACGACGGTGATGGTGGGGAGCAGCACCCATGGCCAGGGCCAGCTGACGATGCCGAGCAGTCGGAGGGCGAGGGCGAGGGCCTGGAGGATGATGAATGCGGAGAGCGTGTTGCGCATAGTTTTTGTAATCTTTCTAAATGCTAAAACGAATAGTTGACGGAGAGGCCCGCGCGGGCGAGGAAGCAGCGCTTGCCGGTGGCGATACGGACGCGGCGGGTGATCTTGCTCTCGTTGTTGACCGAGTTGCGCTCGGACATGTGGAGGAGCATGATGTCGCGGGTCTGGGAGAGGTCGGCGGAGCGGAGGATGGCGACGGCGTTGGCCACGGAGAGGTGGCTCTGCCTGATGCGGTCCTTCTGCGCCGAGGGGATGTCGGAGAGGTGGAGAATGTAGTCGTCGTAGTTGGCCTCCAGCATCCAGTGGACCACGCCCGTGAATTGGTAGGGCGTGTAGCGCATTCCCTGGGGCGTGAGCTCTTCGCGGGAGAGCGACTCGCAGTCGGTGGCGAAGAGGATGCGTCCCGTCTCGGGGTGGTCGATGATGAAACCGACGTTGGGGCAGCGCGTGCCGTCGGGGTCGTAGTGGATGAGGGGGAATGGGAGCACGCGGAAGCGCCCGACGGTGGCCCAGCGGCCCGGGGTGATGGTGGTGGAGAAGGGGTCGTGGATGGCGCATCGCTCCATGACGTCGGCCGTGGCGAGCACGGGGACGCCACCCTCCGACCACTGGCGCGCATAGGCGGCGTGGTCGGCGTGGCGATGGGAGACCAGGAGGCCCGCGAGGCGGGAGAAGTCGGATCCGAAGCAGGCGTACATGCGGGACTCGGGACGCACTCCCGCCTCGATGATGAGGGCCTCGGTGGGAGAGTGGAGCAGGTAGCAGTTGCCTGCCGACCCGCTCCCAAAGACTGTCATCTGCATAGGCTACACGGGACACTTACGGGTCTTGTCGTCGCCCTTGGCGGCGGCGTCGCTGCCTATCTCCACGGCCTCTGCCTCCTCTGCCTCGTTGGCCGCTTGCTCGAAGGGGTCGATCGTGGCTGTGGAGGCCGACCGGGGCGGGAGGATGCGCTGGTCGGAGGCGGGGGCGTTGGCCTGATCGCGCTCGGTGGTGGCCGTCTGCGTGGCCATGAAGTCGTCGCGGTCGTCGGATTCGGAGGAGAAGCCGTCGGCGGTGGATTCGAGGGCTATCTTGCAGGCGCGCGCTATCACGGTCTTCTTGGCCATCTGGTCGGTGAAGTTGCGATGGGCCGGGCTGGAGCCCTTGGCTGCTCCCTATCCCCAGGCTGAGCGGATCATGTCTATCGTCATGACCTCGATGTGGCGGGAGCCGTCGCGCATGATGACGACGGCGTAGGCTGCCACGATGTTGGCCGGGGTCATGTTCTGGATGCTGGTCTTGTGGGCAACCAGCTGGTAGCGTCCGTCCTCATCGACCGTATAGGTGAACTCGTCGCCCTTATAGACGACCTGGGCGTTGACCGCCTGGATGTCGGTGTCGCGCTTGGCCCGCATGAGCTTGCCGGTGTACTTCTCCCAGAAGGTGAGCTGGTTGCCCGTGGGGATGAAGTAGCAGTGGTGCATGGGGTGCTCGCCTCGGATCACCATCTCCAGCAGGCAGTTGGCTATGCTGGCGCGGGTGCAGGTCTGCGTGGCGGGGCGGTCTGCCTTGTCCTTGATGCTCTGGAGGTAGAGCCAGGCCGACTTGAGGGCGTTGCCGACGTGGTAGCCATCGGGGAGGGTCAGCTCGTTGGCCGCCTCCATCGTGGTGACGCGGTGGAGCACCTGGTCGGCGATGGAGCCTTCTTCGATGGTGGCCACGGCGGTGGGCTTATCGGTGGGTTGTGCTGTCTGTGTCATTATTTTTTGCTTCTTGTTGTTTCTGCATTTCTTTCAAAACACCCGGGACCTCGCGCTTGAGGCAATTCTTGCAGGCCTCCGCCTCGTATTTTGCAAATTCACCATTGCGGAAGGCCTCGGACGTGAGGGCGAGGTAGATGTTGGCGACGTGAAGGGCTAACAGATCATTGAGCTCGTCGTAGGTGATCTTTACAGGGTCGCTCGGTTCGAGGCCTTGTGTCCTTTCACCAAGCGTCTCCATGATCGAAGCGGTTTTCTTGATGGTTTTCAGTGCGGCGATCTTATAGACGCCCGTTTCCCACAGATCGTTGTTAAGCGCTTCGTTTACGATTCTCTGCGCTGAGTTAGTCTCTTCCATTTTCTTGCACCTTTTTGTGTATTTCTTTTTGTATTTCACGAAGAGCCTGAGGCATCATTCTTCTGCAAAACGAATGGCGGAACTCAGAATCCGTAGCGAGGCGGAGTGTCGTGATGAGCATCGCTTTCTTTAGGTTGTTGAGCTCTTCGAGCGTGCAGGATACAGGCTCACCTTTCGCGGCCTGAGCGATTTTCTTGTTGATCGAATCCATGGCGTCATTCGCCATTTGTAATTCATCGCAAAGCCATTTATCGATATTCCCTAAGTCTACCTCTGAGCCGCTCTCGTCGGTGTCGTTGTCCTCTTCTGTCTCGTCAGCGTTCTCGTGGGATTGATATACCTTGCCGACACAGTCGCTGCGGAAGATTTCACGGAAGGATGGCAGGAAGCAGGCGATGCAGAGGCAGCCCTGGTAGTATTCCACGACCTTGAAAAAATCGCCACAGGTGATGCTCATCGTCTCGTCTGATTCTCCTTGGCTGGCCTCGGTCAGGTATTCATCTACGAGGTCGCTGTTTTTTTTGACATCGTGCAAACTGTTGAGAACGATATGCTTTTCGGATGGCGGAAGGTTCTCTAATTCTTCTTTGCTCAATCCGATGTTCATTTCAGTTGTTTTCTTCATTTTCCTATAGTTTTTTTTGTCGGTTTATTCGAAAAGTGATGACGGTGTGATCTGCTCGACGCTGAGCTTCTTGGCGGGTGAGACCTCCAGGAGGATCTGCTGGCCGAGGGTCGGGGCCACCTTGTTGACGGCCTCGGCGTTGTCGATGACGATGGGGGCGACGATGTTGTAGTGGCGGGCGAGGGCGTTGATCAGCTCCAGCCCCGCGTTGATGCGCTCTGAGGTGGAGAGGCCGGAATAGGGCACGCCATCGACGCTGAGTTCGCAGTGGCCCACCTCGCGACCGTTGAGCAGCTCGCGGTTGAGGCGGAAGCGGACGGAGGGGAAGAGCTCGTTGACGCGCTTCTGGAGGTCGTTGGCCTCCATGAGCTGGAGGCGCTCGGCGGCTTCGAGGCGGGTCTGCATCCTGGCTACTTCGCCGGAGAGGGCCGTGCGCTGGGCCTGCAGCTCTTTCTCACGGCGGATGTACCCGTCTATCTGCTTGCTGCGGTCGATGGTCTGCTCCAGCAGTCGGAGCTCCTTGCGGTAGGCCTGCTCCTCGGTGCGGAGGGCGGCGAGCTGGGGCGGTTCCTGAGCCTGCGTGGTCTGCTCCAGCTCCTTCACGCGCTGGTCTATCTCGGCGGTGAGGCGCTGCCAGTCGGAGGCGTCGTGGTAGTCGGCCTGCTCTATCGGCTCGGCCTCGGCCTTGCTCAGTCGCTCGCGTGCCTCAGGCATCAGGCGCTCTGCCGTGGCCATCTCCTCGCGGGCGGCGGCGCTGAGGTCCTGGAGGCGCTGCTTGGAGGCTGCGAGCTTCTTGCCCTCTTCGTCGAGGGCGTCCTGCTGCTGCATCTTGCGCTCGTTGAATCGCATCTCGGCCTCCACGCGCTTCTGGTCGGCTTGGTCCTGAGGCAGGGGCTGGCCGCAGGTGGGGCAGACGGCCTCCTCGGCGTTCCATGAGAACGACAGTCGCTCCACCTCCTCCCATCGGCGGCGGAAGTCTTCCAGCTGCTGCTCCAGGTCTTTGAGACGGCGCTCGTGCAGTCCGAGCATGGTCTTGGCGGCGGTGTGGCGCTCCTCGGTGGCCTCCAGCTCCTCCTTGGCCTTGCAGACCAGCGAGTGGTGGAGCGTGCGGGCCTCGCGGTTCTGCTTCTCGATGCGGTCCTCGATGGCGGCGCGCTGCTGGCGTAGCTGCTGGATGTAGGCGCGCTGGTCGTTGTAGCGGGCGTTCTCGGCCCTCACCACGCCGGCCATGCTGTCTATCTCCTGCGTCACCTGTCGCAGTTTCTCCTCGATGCCCTTGGCGTGGCGCTGGGCCGTCTTGCCGTCGGCGCCCTTGGCCTTCACCTGCTCGATGAAGCCCTGCACCTCGGAGAGGCGGACGGGGATGAGCTCCTGCTCCTTGCGCGTGCGCTGGAGGTCGTAGGTCAGTCCCTGACGATACTGGTCGATGGAGCGCTGGCCGAGCTCATCGACCACCTTCAGCGCCTCCTCGTCCTTGGCGGCGATCTCGGCCAGGGTGCGCGTGCCGACGATCTTCACCAACAGACGGTACTGCTGGTCCATCGGCAGCGAGGGGAAGTAGTCGGGCGTGGTCAGCGCGCGGAAGAGCTCCTCCTTGACGATGGTATCGACGTGGGAAGAGAAGTCGGAGGACGGCAGCGGGCGCCCGTCGATGTAGCAGGTGGTCTGGTGGCCGTCGAGCTGCTCGCAGGTCATGCCTCGCTTCTGTACCCACTTCTCCTGACGGCGGCGGCGAAGCGTGGTCGGCTGCCCGTCGATGAGCATCTGCAGCTCCACGCTCACGTCGAGGTTGTGGATGATGCGGCCCTCGTCGTCCACGGGGTCGATGGGGAAGGCGGTGCGACGGCGGCTGTCCTTGCCGAAGAGCACCCACGTGATGGCGTCGGCCACGGACGACTTGCCCAGGCCGTTGGCACCCGAGATCCTGACGGACCGTCCTTCGAGGTTGGCCTCGAAGCTGACCAGTCCGCGGAAGTTGCGGATGCGGATTTTCTTAAACTTGATTTCCATAATTTTTCTTATGCTTGGTTGGTTTAGATTCTTACATAGACCGAGAGGCCCGTCTGGCGCTCGAAGAGCTCGTGGACGCGGCTCCAGAAGCGGGTGAAGGTCTCGTTGCCGTCGTGGCGTTTCAGTATCTCGGCATAGTTCTGGCATTTCCACCTGATGTAGGCGGGCGACTGCACCCGTCCGTAGCCGTTGCCGGCGTGCTGGAGGGTGTGGCCCTGCGGGCGGTCCTC
>UMIB01002505.1_pt1 | contig 60102 bp, 59 predicted proteins | sample 1965641 | NCBI WGS metagenome assembly UMIB01 (sample SAMEA4836110, study PRJEB28245) | human gut metagenome | biome: gut microbiome; material: fecal sample | place: Denmark | collected 2008
GCTGGAGATTATCTCCAGCACCAGCTTTGTCTACAGTCTGAGACGGTGATAAATCACCGTCTTTTTTCATCGTTTTGCCACTAGCTCTTATACTCTTTCTTGTAATTTTTTGAGCGAAAAAAAATTTCGCCTTTCCATTCTGTGTGTTCCAAAATATTTTTAGCCCCGGCATTGAAATTTTAGCCCTTGTAGCCCCTGTAGCCCCGAGAAAAGTGGATTTTTTTTCGATTTTTCGTAAAAAATCATTGATTTTGAGGCATTTTTTCATAAAATTCGCCATATCTTCTCAATAACACCGTCTTGAAAAGGGCTATAAAAGGGCTAAAAATGAAAAAAACGGGGTTCTAAATAACTCAATAAAACCCCGATTTTATGCGCTCTAACAGCAATTAGTTAGCAGAAATAATCTCTTTTTTATTGTAAGATCCGCATGCTTTGCATACTCTATGTGGCATAGTTAACGCACCACACTTGCTACATTTTACTAATGTAGGAGCAGTCATCTTCCAGTTTGCTCTACGGCGGTCTCTTCTTCCTTTAGAAGATTTATTCTTTGGACAAATTGACATGGTCACACCTCCTCTTGTAATTACTTCTTTTTGTGACGTTCGGATATATTTCTTATGCAGTATTCAATACTTTAATATCTAACGATTAAAGTCGCGGAAGATATCCTGAATAGCCGCCATCCGCGGGTCCAGACTCTCCTTATGACAATCACAACTGTGATAGTTTAAGTTGGTACCGCAGACGCTGCACAATCCTTTACAATCTTCCTTACAAAGAACTTTGGTAGGGAGTGCAACCACAATCTCATCTATAATGAGCTTGTCTACATCCAACATATATCCGTCTATGAAACTAAGTTCGTCCACGTCTTCAATGCCATCTGACTCTGTATTGGGATTAACACTGCGATCAATCGTGATATGGAATGTATTCTCCACATCCTCCAAACATCGATCACATGGTATTATCAATCGAATCGTCGTCTCACCTGTAACATGAAGTTTATCCTCGACCTTGGAGACAGTCAAAAGAAAAGGCTCCTTATAGGATACCCGATAACTGCTTCTGCGAAGCTTAAGCTTCTCAAAATCAGGTTCAACTTTAAAATTCTTGATAACAGATGGATTAGATAAGATTTCCGATATATTTATCTTCATAATATCGCAACCTCTCTTTTCTCATACTCTTGGTATTATACACATTTACTTTTTCTTTGTCAAGAAATATTTTCACATATTCCGCATATATTTTAGCATAACAACATTTCGGAGAAATGCGTTGAAAAAACTCTGCTTTCGCTTTGTTCAAATGCTCTGTTTCCTCTTCTTTATAGCGATGCTGGCACAATATTCTCTTGTATCAAGTTATGCAAAAGACGGGATTTCTGTCTGGGCTTCTAATGTGCTTCCTCTGCTTCTGCCTTTTATTATCTTATCGAAATTCTGGATTCGATACAAAATACCGGAATTATTTTTCCGGCAGGCACAAAAAATCTTTTCTGACAGTACCGGTATTGCCATATCCCTGCCTGTTTTCCTGCTTGGTTTATGTTCCGGATTCCCAATTGGGGCAATCTTTATCTCTTATTACTACCAGAGTAAAACTTTAAGCAAAAAGCAAGCGGAATGTCTGCTCCCGCTTGCTTCTTTTCTAAACCCTATGTTTATAATGGGGTATCTCCGCTCACAGATCAACCTGCAGGGGCGGGCATGGCTTTGTTACTTTTTGTCACTCTATCTTCCTGTTTTTCTATGTTATGTGGGGATGCAGTGTTTTGACAGGTATCAAAATAATCACAGAAAAAAACAAACGATTCAAACCTTAGCAAAAAACAGCCTCTCACCAAGGAAGCGTTTTGGCTCTAAAAAAGCTTCTTTGTCTGATGATGTCTGGCTTCCTTCGATAGAAATTATCAGCATTATCGGTATTTACATAATGATCTTTTCGATTCTTTCTGGAATGCTTATGAGGCTTTCTCTGTTTCGTACGCCTATCTGCACTTTTCTTTTAGCTAATCTTGAAATCACGACAGGAATCCACCTTTTAGCTGTAAGTGACATATATTCTTTAAAAGCAATGTATGCCCTCAGTGCAATGGCCGCCTCTTTTGGAGGGCTATGTACTATGGCGCAGGTACAGACAGTGATTGCAGATACCGATCTGTCTTTGAAAAAATATGCAGCAATAAAAATAGTAACTGCTCTTTCTTCCGGCCTGCTATGTTCTATTCTGATCTGATACTGTTTTACCGCAGATTCCGCTAAGCCACACAGGATACCTGCTTATAATCTTATTCTTCTGCCGGTTCTTCTTTCTTTTCAAAGTCTTCTTTTCGTCTTCCTGTACGTATACCGGCATTTAACTGCATATCGATTTCCTGTTTATCGGCAACGATCTGCTTATGTCCTTCTTTTAACTTTTCAAGTACAGAATTAAAGTACTCTTTTTCCTCTTTAATGATCGTACTGTACATATACTCCAGACCTTCTAACATATTCTGTGTATACTTTAAGGCTCCTGTCTGCACTTCTCTTGCTGCCTCTCTTGCTCTGCCGTTTAATTCATCGGCTTCTTTCTGTGCTTCTGATACGATGGAGTCCGCCCGCATATTTGCCATGGAAACGATTTCCTGATCATCAATCATCACACCGGCTTCTTTTGCCGCATCCTGCATGATTCGCTGTCCTTTTGCTCTTGCATCTGCAATAATGCTGTCCTTTGTCTTAACGATGCGCTTACTCTCTGCGATTTCCTTTGGCAGACGCATTCTCACTTCTTCAAGCATTGCGATCAGCTCTTCACGATTCACCTTGATCATATTTCCGCTACTTAACACACCTGCTGTTTTACAATTATCTATGTATATTTCAATTTCTTCAAGTAACTTTGCGCTATCCATATCCGCCATTCTAATATCCTCCCATAACTATGCTTTATGCACCTGATATCACGATAGGTCCACCTTAATATCAAAATACCAATACATTAAACCTGTTTAAACTTCTCATACACTCTCTTGCTGACCTCTTCCGGAACAAACTGTGTAATATCACCACCGAAAGCTGCCAGTTCTCTTATCATACTCGAACTGACAAAAGAATATTCTGCACTGGTAGCAAAAAACATGGTTTCTATATTTGCTTTTAACTGCTTGTTCGTCTGTGCCATCATTAGTTCATACTCAAAGTCTGATACTGCCCGGATTCCTCTGACAATAACATCTGCTTTCATTCTATCACTAAAATCTATCAGAAGTCCATTAAAAGATAAGATCTCCACATTCGGAATATCTTTTGTTACTTCTTTTATCAGATCAACCCTCTCTTCTATAGAAAATAAAGGCTGCTTTGACTTATTAATTAACACTCCGATAATTACTTTATCAAAAACTGCTGCTGTACGCTTTATAATGTCTAAATGTCCCAGGGTGATCGGATCAAAACTTCCTGGGTAAACTGCTGTTGCCATAACTTTATCTGTCCTCTTCTTTTATTCTTTCTTTTATTATTTCTTTTCGTGTTTCCTTCGATTCTCTTTCTTATTTTTTCTGAAGAAAAATATGTTTATTCGTCTTATAAATCTTTTCTCTCGTAATCTGAAAACCGGTATCCATTACCCATGAAAAATCTGTATCCAGATCTGACTCAATAATAATGGTGGTATCTTCATCACAAAGTGAAGAATCATCAAGGTAAAGTACTGCTTCTTTTTCTAAAAGCTTCCCATAGGGAGGGTCCATAAATATATAGTCAAATGTCTGCTTTTCATCATCTAATAAGCGCAGTGCTGTCATAACATCTTTAGACATCACAACCGCCTTATCGCTAAGATGTGTATGCGTAAGATTCTCTTTAATACAAGCTACAGCTTTTTTGTTCTGTTCCACAAAAACCGCCTGCTTAGCTCCTCTGCTCAACGCTTCTATTCCAATCCCGCCACTTCCGCTAAATAAATCAAGAAACCGACTGTCTTCCACATAAAAAGACAGCATATTAAATAAAGTTTCTTTGATTCGATCTGTTGTCGGCCGAGTGCCCATTCCTTCAATCGTCTTTAACTTTAAATGGCGTGCTGAACCTGCGATAACTCTCATAATATCTTCTGTCCATCCTTTTTCTTGTTATAATTGTATTTATTGTATAATATCTTCTGTCCTTTTTCAAGAGTAGTAAACCTTTTCACTCATACCAAGCGATGGGTATTTTATGCTTAATTACCTAATTTTTTCCGGACTTTCTTGATTTCCTTTTTTGTAAGTCCCGCTGCCATAAGATAAACTTTAAAAGAACCATAATGTTCTAGAATGTGATCATATGCATTTTCAATCCACTCCGGTCTGGAAAACTCAAGTTCTTCAAGTCCATCATCAAGACGAAGTTTTACATTTTCTTTCAGATAGGTATGTGTCACTTCATAATTTGCAATAATATCTTCTTTTGATACTCCGGCAAGTCCCATAAGAATCATTGCAAGTACTCCGGTTCTGTCTTTTCCCGCCTGACAATGAAATAAAATACATCCGTCCAGGTTATCTAAAATAAAATGAAAAATCCTGCAGATCATTTCTTTATATTCTACCAGCTTTATATAAAAAGCTCCGGGGTCGAATCCTTTTTCCTTTACTGCCCTTAAATCCAGTACATCCTCTGTGATCAATGGGCAATTCATATAGTTTACTGCCGCATTCCCCCGAAATGGATTTGGGTAAATAAGCGCTTCTTCTCTGCTTCGTAAGTCAATAATCGCTGACAGGCCATATTCTATCAGAAATGTTTTATCTTCTTCCGTAATATCTGTAAGATTCTCACTGCGAAGAAATTGATGGTGGTTTGTAACCGATCCTTTTTTTGTCGCATAGCCTCCCAGCTCCCTTACATTATATGCATTTTCCATTGGAAGGCAGGCATAATTTAAATTTGGATTTCTTTTCATAAGTATAATTTCTCTCCCATTCTTTCATGTACTCTCGGAGTCTTTCCCGTCCTTGCTTTTGTGGCTCATTTTCAAGTTTAAATATTCTTTGCAAAATTCAAATTTTTCTCCAGCGAGTATTGGTGTATTTTCTGAAAATTATAGCCTTCTTTTTTCAGATAATCTACCGCTTCCGATGCCATTTTTAAAATATCTGAATTGGAATAAATGTCTCCTAGAGCAAAGTTCATCGTTCCGCTTTGCTTGACACCAAAAAATTCTCCGGGACCACGAAGTTTTAAATCCTCGTTAGCAATTTCAAACCCATCATTTGAATGGCCGATAATCGAAAGTCTTTCCATTGCCTCTTCTTTTTCTGAACCAGAAATAAATACGCAGTATGACTGTGCTTTTCCTCTTCCTACCCGCCCACGAAGCTGATGGAGCTGTGCAAGGCCAAAGCGTTCTGCATTCTCGATCACCATCACCGTTGCATTCGGAACGTCAACCCCTACCTCTACTACGGTAGTTGAAACCAATACCTGAATTTCATTTTTCGAGAAACGTTCCATAATCTCATTCTTTTCCGTTGATCGCATATGACCGTTTAGAGCGGCAACCGTAATGGAAGGAGGTAGTGCCTGCGAAAGCATACGTGCATACTCTTCCACATTTTCAAGGTCCATTTTTTCACTTTCTTCAATCATAGGACAAATGACATAGGCCTGATGCCCAAGTGCCACCTGTTTTCTGATAAATTCCCATGCCGCCGGTCGATAGGATGTTCCCACGACAGAATTTTTAATCGGCAGCCTTGATGCCGGCATTTCGTTCATAATACTAACATCTAAATCCCGGTATAGAATGATTCCCAAAGTACGCGGGATCGGCGTTGCGCTCATGACAAGAACATGCGGATCTCTTCCCTTTTTCATAAATGCATCTCTTTGCTTGACACCAAAACGATGCTGTTCATCTGTGACAATGAATGCAAGATTATCAAATAGTACATCGTCCTGAATCACTGCGTGTGTTCCAATTAAAATCTGAATCTCACCGGAAGCACATTTTTCTTTTATTTCTCTTTTTTCTCTGCCTTTTGTAGAACCGGTAAGCAGCGCAATAGAAATCCCAAGCGGTGACAAAAGATTCCTAAAGTTCTGATAATGCTGCTGTGCCAGTACTTCTGTCGGAGCCATCAGCGCCGCCTGATAACCGGAAAGTACTGCTGCATACATTGCCGTCATAGCCACGATTGTCTTTCCAGAACCAACATCTCCCTGTAAAAGACGGTTCATTGCCATCGTTCCGGAAAAATCCTGACGTATTTCACTCAATACTTTTTTCTGTGCTCCGGTGAGCGGATATGGCAGGCTTTCTATAAATCTTTTCACCGGTTCTTCCATAGGGATAATATAATGATTGAGTGCTTGCTCTTCCCTGTCTTTTACAAGTTCTAACGCACTGAAAAAGCGAAAGAATTCATCAAAAATAATTCTTTTCTTCGCCTCCATTAGATTTTCTGTTCCTGTAGGAAAATGGACTTCTTTTAGCGCTTTATCTACCGGTTCAAGATCATAATACTTCCGAACAGACTCTGGAAGATATTCTTCCTCTCTGTACATTTCAAATGCTGCTGCTTGTGCTTTTTGCACTGTCTTATTGGAAAGCCCAGTTGTAAGCGGATATATCGGTTGAAATGTTTCCATTAACTGTATATATTTTTCTTTTTTACAATATTCCGGCTGCTCGAACATAAGGCGGCCGTCCTTGTAGATTGGAGTCCCTGTAAAAATCCACCGTTCTCCCTGCTTTAATGTATTTCGCAGATAGGGCATATTAAACCATCGTACAAAAAGCTGTCCGCTGACATCGGCAATAAGCCCTGTACAAAGTTTTAATTTACGCACTGTTTTCAAATGAATCGGGGAAGAGATTTCCGCCTCAACAGAACATCTTTGTCCTGTCTTTATATCAGATATCGCGATCGGCTCAGGATACGTTGTATAACAGCGCGGATAATGATGCACTAACTGATCCACTGTCTCAATCTCAAGTCTTGCAAGCAGTTTTTCTGTCTTTTCTCCAATCCCTTTTATTTCTCTTACGGGTATTCCCATCCCGGCTCCTCCTTATCAGATTCATATACTCTCGGATTCAAGAATTTCTTTTTTAATGAAAAAGCAGGAAAGTCAAATAGCAAAATTCATCCATCTGCATTTGTAACCTTCCTGCTTTCTTACTTATTCAAAAACAACAGCGATTCCATGTCTTATTCACGAAATCGCTGTTGTAATGCTATGCTTATTCTACAGAAATCATATAATAATAAATCGGCTGACCGCCAAAGTTTACTTCTACTTCACATTCCGGGAACTTCTCTTCGATTTCATCAGAAAGTGCGTCTGCATCCTGCTTAGATACATCTGCTCCATAATAAAGACAGATCAGCTCTGAATCTTCATCCACCATAGTGGAAAGTAAGTCAATCGTTGTTTCCATCAGATCCTTTCCTACGGCTGCGATTCCGTCATCATTAATTCCCATGATATCGCCATTATGAATCTCTTTTCCATCGATTGATGTGTCTCTTACAGCATAAGTAACCTGACCGCTTGCTATATCCTGGCAAGCATCTTTCATGTTCTCTGCATTCTCATCAACAGATGCCTCCGGCATATATCCGATCATCGCTGAAATTCCCTGAGGAATGGTCTTTGTAGGAAGAACAACAATCTTCTTATCTTCTGTTAAATCTCTTGCCTGCTCTGCTGCAAGGATAATATTCTTATTATTCGGAAGAATAAAAATATTCTTTGCATTCACCTGATCGATTGCATTCAGCATATCTTCTGTACTAGGGTTCATAGTCTGTCCACCTTCAATAAGGTAATCCACACCAAGACCTTTGAAGATATCTGTAAGGCCTTCCCCAGCAGAAACTGCGATAAATCCTACTTCTTTTGCAGGCTGTGCCTTTGCAGCTTCCTGTGCGGTAAGCTTTTCTTCTTCCGCTTCCTGCTGTCTCTGGCGGGCCGCCTCATTCTCAGCATCTTTAATCAGCTTCTCCTGATGTTCCAGACGCATATTATCAATCTTCATATTAGAAAGAGCACCAAATGTTAATGCCTTTTCAAATGCCTGACCCGGATGATTTGTGTGTACATGCACTTTACAGATCTCTTCATCTGCAACTAATACTAAAGAATCACCGATAGAAAGGAAAAACTTCTTCAGTCCCTTCTCGTCTTCCTTTGTAAGTGGCTTATCTAATAAAATGATAAATTCTGTACAGTAACCAAACTTGATATCTGCTGTGGAAATATCTGCCTTTGGTGCGCTAATAACTGCAGAGGACATAGACGCTGCTTCTGCCGGAACTTCAATCTCTGTCACCTTACCGGTAAGTGCATCTACAATTCCCTGTAACACTTCCATAAGACCCTGTCCACCGGAGTCTACTACGCCCGCTTCTTTTAATACAGGAAGCATATCCGGCGTTTTTGAAAGGACTTCGTAACCGTATGCTACGATTGTCTCGCAGAATTCGATCACATCCATATCTTCATCCACTAATTCTTCTGCCTTATCTGCCATTCCTTTTGCAACAGTAAGAATCGTTCCTTCTTTTGGCTTCATAACTGCCTTGTACGCTGTCTCTACCGCTCTTGTAAATCCTGCTGTAATCTCATCTTTTCCAAGAGAATCCGCCTTGGAAACTGCCTTGGTAAAGCCACGAAACAGCTGGGAAAGAATTACACCAGAGTTACCACGTGCTCCACGAAGAGAACCATTACTGATCGCTTTACAGATCGTAGCCATTGTCGGTTCTTCAACTGCTCCAACTTCTTTGGCAGCCGCTAAAATTGTCAGTGACATATTCGTTCCGGTATCTCCATCCGGAACCGGAAATACATTCAGTTCATTAATATAATCTTTTCGTGAATTGATGCGGTTTGCACCAGCTAAAAACAACTTCTGAAAAGACTTTGCATCTATGGTGTGACTGTTCACAACATTTCCTCCTTATTTACCTGTTTTATCTATTATTCTTATATTAATTCTTTTATTCTTAGTATTTATTCTTTTACAAAATTTTACGAAAAGAAAATTCAACGCAGATTCCTACTTAATCTACAATACGAACTCCCTCTACATAAATATTGATCTTCTCTACACTCATACCGGTAAACTTCTCAACACGATACTTTACATTCTGGATTAAATTCTCTGTAACTGTAGCAATAGAGACACCGTATACTACAATAATATGAAAATCTATATAAATCTTATTATCGTTCACCTTAATATGAACACCTTTGCTTACATTATCTCTCTTTAAGAGCTGGGCAAAACCATCCTTTACATTAACGGATGCCATTCCAACAATACCAAAACATTCTAATGCATTAATTCCGGCGTAAGTTGCAATAACCTCTTCATCTATAATAACCTGACCTAAATCGGTGTGCATTTGTCCTTTCATATACTATCCCTCCGTTTATTATCGTTTTATATAGTATAACCTCTTTTCGGTGAAATTGGAACCACAAATATAAAAATCTCCTATTCCGTATCCTAATTTTGCATCTTAACTTTGTATTATATAAGATGAAACAAAACTGCTGCATACTCATATAGTATTATAAGGAACATAAGGGGGAGTTTTATGAAAAAATTATGCGGGTTCGCTCTTTTTTGTTTTTCCTTCGGTCTGTTCCTAAGCTGTTTTCTCACCGGTTTCGCAGTAAAATTTATTCTTCTGGTTATCAGTACCCTTTTAGGATATCTGCTGTTTTGTGAGCATGTCTGACAAATGTACTCTCGAAGCCTTCACTGCTCTTGCTTTTATGAGAAGATTCCGAGAGTACATATAAAGAAAAAAGAGGGAATCACTGATTCCCCCTTAACTCATATCTGCATACATTCCTGTAAGGACAAAGATTAGAGTCTTCTTTCATCCTCAGTGACAGTAAAACTACGCACGTTCTACTTTACCTGATCTTAAACAAGAAGTACAAACATACATTTTCTTAGAAGCTCCGTTCACTTTCACTCTTACAGACTTAATGTTGGATTTCCACATTTTGTTTGATCTTCTATGTGAATGACTCACTTTGATACCGAAATGAGCACCTTTGTCACAAATAGCGCATCTTGCCATGATAGCACCTCCTCGCGAATATACTTAAGTCTGACAGACTTACAACGAGTCTATACTATCAGAAATCAAAACAAATTGCAAGGAAAACTTTTAAAAATCTTTACTTTTTTTCGGAATCAATAACATCTACTACGGAACTCTCCGCCTGTGCTGCCTTATTGACAGCCGCTTCCACTTCCGGATCTACTTTATTCTCCGCCGTATCGCCTTTAATAATGGAAACCACTTTATTCACAGCATCCGGCACCATATCAAGCACCTTTGTTATCGCATCCTGGTCTCGGATATTCACAAGCTTTGTCTGTCCGTTATGGATAACTAAAATAGCACTAGGGGACATCTTGCCACCAATTCCTCCGCCTGCGCTGTTTCCTTTTTCTTTATTAAAAGCTCCTGCGCCCATTCCAAAGGAAATGTCTACAAGTGGAAGGATAATGGTATCTCCAATCACCTGTGGTTCTCCTACAACGGTCTTTGATGATAATACATGATCCATTCCACCAAATAAAGAATTCACTGTTGTATCAAAATTCTGCTTATCCATAGTATACCCTCCTGTTTAATCTAAAATCATACGTTTAATCATTATTCTCACACTTTTTTCTCTTAATATAGAAACAACCAGAACAAGTATATATCCCAGTCGGATTCTTCCCTTTCCTTCACACTGCGCCGCAAACACCTTGCGTTCAAAATCCGGATATAAAGAAAAACTCTCTCCATATTTCGGATAAAACACAGCAGCTATTCCGGTCACATATCCTGTATATGCCGGATCAGAACATCCAAAAGTAATCGTTCCCCGGAGTTTCTGTAGAAGAACATGCTTAAAGAAACAAATCACAATATCCTTTCCAAGCTCCAGCCACTCTCTCCATGGAAATTGATCTAAATTAGACTTTGCATCTTTTAAACTTTTTATTCTCGCTTTCCCTTTTTTAAAAAAGGAATCCTTTCTTTTTGATGAGTTGTCTGTTTTTTCTTTTACCTGTTTTTCTGTTGATAATTCCTTATGGGAAGCCGCATCCTTTACGCTCTCCCCACTGTAACTTCCTTCTGACTCTTTTTCTTTCAGGAGATCTTCTTCCGGTTTTTCTGTTGCAGAGACTTTCTCTTCTGATATTGTAACAGGTAGTTCTTTTTCTTTTTTCTGTGATTCCTTCTTCCTGTTCTCTTTTTCTTTTCTACGTTTTTCCTGCGCTTTTTCTGCCTTTTTCTTTTGCCTTTCAAGAAATTCCTTTTGATTTCCGGCAATCTGATGTCCCAGTATTCTTATTCGATAATCAAATACCTTCTCTATGTAGCTGGCCTTAAAATAAAAAAGCCAGCACAGCCAGGTAACCCTTACCGAAAACTCAGGCGAAACCTGCTCTTCTTTTTCTAACTTAAAAGAATACCGAAGAGGTGCCAGCAGCACGAGCAGTAAAACTCCGACAAGCAACAGGAGCAGTATCCCAAGTATTTTCAATAATATAAATAATACATGCAGCACATTTTCCCTCCTGTTTTAAAACTTCTCCAGATATTCCTTCATCTCGTAGATACAATCATTATTATACCCTGTCTGCACAAGTTTTAACACAATCTCGTACGCTTCTTTTATAGAACCTGCTATTCCCAGCAATCGTAGATTGTTATTTTGATAAAACTTCTGCCGCATCTCTCTTGACGAAAGAACATACATGATCGTATCTCCACTACAGGAAGTAGTGATTCCATACCAGAGTCCTTTCTTCCATATAAAAGGATGGCGGACTCCCCGCAAGATACTTTTCGCATCATGGGAAATCGTCTCACCGATTATGATGTTTTCCGATATAGTCACCATAAGACCGCCTCCTGTCACTTTTTATTTTACATGAGTATGTGTAAATAAATGCTCATTACAATACTCATAATTCCCGTTACACTTTGAACAATAACGAAATTCTAAATTAGGGTCATCAAGTTCTGTCTTCCCGCATACGGTACATTTATGACGATATGGCTTATTTGATATCGCGGAAGATGCTTTGCGATATGCCCGCTTTCTTTGAATCTCTTTTGGCGAAACTCTTTTATAATTCCTTGAAGAAATGTAGAACAAAAGAAAGTTTAGCAAACTGACTACGATCGCAACTTTAGATCCTATATTGCCAATCATAAAATTATATGCTAGGAGTGCAACACCCACCCATGCCAGCCACTTTACTTTAACCGGCACGATTCCATAAAGGTATACCCGCATCTCTGGAAAAATCGTTGCATATGCTAAAAACATCGACAGATTCAAATAGAATGTATCCATAAAGATCATCGTAGACGGATAAATAAAGTATACAACAAAGGATGCTGCAATTGTTGCGATCACTCCGAGGAAAATATACATATTAAAACGGAATGCTCCCCACACCTGCACCAGCGATTCCCCTATGGAGTAATAAAACATTAATACAAATATAATAAAGATAATGTTGGCATTCGGTGGTACAATGAGGAAACCAAGCAGTCTCCAAACCTGTCCATGAAGTATCATATACGGGTTCAATGCAACATAATAGTAATAAGAACCCTTTGTCATAATATTAAGCACCGCTCCTATCGCATAAAGCATCACAATATACAGCGGCAGATTACGTATCGCATATCTTCCAAATTTACGTTCCAGCTTGTCTAGCCAGTTCATAGCACGCCTCCTTTAATATTTTTTATGATATAAACATCAGCAGCCGGAAATTCCGGCTGCATCCTGTTTATTTAAAATGTTTGTTTTTTGCAATGATCGCCCCGGCAGCTAAAGTCATCAATAAAGAGATTCCCACAACAATCCAGAAACCATATGGGTTATTTGCAAAAGGAATTCCTCTGACGTTCATGCCAAGCGCACTTGTAACGATCGTCGGCACTGTAAGTACAATCGTGATAACAGATAAAAACTTCATCGCAATATTTAAGTTGTTAGATATAACAGAAGCGAAGGCATCCATTGTTCCACTCAAAATATCGCTATAAATTTTTGCCATCTCTATTGCCTGTTTATTTTCAATGATAACATCTTCCAACAATTCTTCGTCATCTTCATAGCGTGGAATCGATGTGTTACGCATCAGCTTCTCAAGAACAACTTCATTACCTCGTAAAGATGTTGTAAAATACACAAGGCTCTTTTCAAGATCAAGCATCTCTATCAATTCCTGATTTCTCTGAGAAATATGAAGCTTCTTCTCTACTTCATCGCTTTTCTTGTCAATAATCTTCAGATACTGCAGAAACATCGTTGCATTACGATAAAGCATCTGATAAATAAAACGAGTTCTTTTAAACGTATAAAAATCCTTCACTCTTCCATCCATAAATACGGTCAATACCGGTGAATCTACAAGACAGACGGTGAATATATACTTATCGGTAAAGATAATTCCAAATGGTATCGTATAAAAATATTCCTTGCCTTTACGCTCTTCTATCGTCGGAATATCCAGGATAATTAATGTATAATTCTCCTCCACCTGTATACGGGAACGTTCCTCTTCATCCAAGGGGCTTTTTAAGTCGTCAACATCAATGTTGAACTGGTCTGCTATCGTAGTTAATTCTTCTGACGTAGGGTTGGTAAGAGCTATCCAGCATCCTTCTTCTGCCACTGCAACCTTGCGAATCCCCGAATCGGTCGTTTTAAAAATTCTTATCATGAGACTTCCCTCTTTCAACAGTTTATAAGATTCCAGCCGATGCTTCTTTATCTTAGTCTTAATCTTAGTCTTCATCTTATACTTTTTACCTTGTCAAAACGAAAGAAAGAGTCCGTTTCGCGGACTCTTACAGGACTGAAACCGTTTGATTTTATTATAAGAAATATCTAATACTTTGTCAAACGCATTTCTGTTATTTTTCCTCTTTTTTACCTGGTATCAAAAGAATCGTTCCGGCTGGTACAATAAGGTTATATAATATCCGGTTTACCTTTGCCAGCTCTTCAAAACTCATTGAAACATTTTTCAGGATACCTCCTAATGTATCTCCTTCTTTTACTACATACGGCCGGAAGTCTACTTTTCCCTGTCCCCTGCAATCCGGCACGCAGATTTCTTCGCCGGGCTGTAAATTATATATATCTACAAAAGGATTCAGATCAAGCAGCGTCCGTACCCGGCAATGGTATTTCTGTGCAATAGAATAGAGCGTATCTCCTTTTTTTACCGCATATACCGGACCGGGACATTTTCTCTTGTCACATATGTTTACATACACTTTTTCGCTCATAAATGCTCTTCCTTTTTACTTCCTCAATTATAAAATATGATGCTGTTACAAAAGATGTTCCCGCCATACCCAAATAGGTACACTCGGAATCTTTTTTCAAAATTTGTTGTATTTTACGTCCAACTCGTTTATAATAGTTTGGATATTTGGAAAATTACTTACCTTATTATTAATACACATTATTATTAATACACATTTTACTAAAGGAGATGATTGATTAATCATGAAACACGCATTAGGAATTGATATTGGTTCTACTACAGTTAAGGTAACCGTCATTGATGAGAGCCATACTATCCTTTTTTCAGATTACAAACGACATTTTGCAAATATTAAAGGAACATTACAAACTTTATTATCTGAAGCCAGAGCGAAACTTGGGAATCTGACAATTCATCCGACGGTAACCGGTTCTGGTGGAATGTCTATTTCAGAGTATTTACATATTCCATTTTGTCAGGAAGTAGTCTGTGTGGCAAATGCATTGCAGGACTATGAGCCAAAAACAGATGTTGCAATTGAACTTGGCGGTGAAGATGCCAAGATTATTTATTTTAATAACGGAATTGAACAGCGTATGAATGGTGTATGTGCCGGTGGTACCGGCTCTTTTATTGACCAGATGGCCAGTCTTTTACAGACAGATGCTACCGGTCTTAATGAATATGCCCGTAATTACGATACGCTTTATCCGATTGCTGCCCGCTGTGGTGTTTTCGCAAAGTCTGATATTCAGCCTTTAATTAATGAAGGAGCTACAAAAGAGAATCTTGCTGCTTCTATTTTCCAGGCAGTAGTAAACCAGACGATCAGTGGTCTTGCCTGTGGTAAGCCGATCAAAGGTTACGTTGCATTTCTCGGCGGACCTCTTCATTTTATGCCGGAATTAAAGAATGCTTTTATCCGTACTTTGAATCTAGATGAAGAACATATTATAGACCCACCATATTCTCATCTTTTTGCTGCAAAGGGCGCTGCTCTTAATGCAAAGGAAGAATGCTTTTTTACAATGGATGAGCTTTTAAAAGAATTCGAATCTGACATAAAGCTTGCTGTAGAAGTTGAACGTATGGAGCCTCTTTTTAAAGATGAACAGGAATATGATGCATTTATTAAAGAGCATAATCAGTTCAAAGTTAAAAAAGCAGATTTAGCTACATACAGCGGCAAATGCTATCTCGGTATTGATGCCGGTTCCACAACAACAAAACTTGCTTTAGTCGGAGAGGACGGTTCTCTTTTATACCGTTTCTATGATAATAACAACGGAAGTCCATTAAACACAACGATTCGTGCGATGAAGGAATTAAAAGAACTTCTTCCTCCTTCTGCTAAGATTTCTGGTTCCTGTTCTACCGGTTACGGTGAGGCATTGATCAAAGCCGCATTACAGCTTGATCATGGAGAAGTAGAAACGATGGCACACTATTATGCCGCTGCTTTCTTTGAACCAGATGTAGACTGTATCTTAGATATCGGCGGTCAGGATATGAAATGTATTAAGATCCGCAATCACGCTGTAGATAATGTTCTCTTAAATGAGGCCTGCTCTTCCGGATGTGGTTCTTTCATTGAAACTTTTGCGAAGTCCTTAAATTATTCTGTTGCTGATTTTGCCAAGGTTGCTTTGTTTGCTCCGTCTCCAATTGACTTAGGTTCACGCTGTACTGTGTTCATGAATTCCAAAGTAAAGCAGGCACAGAAAGAAGGGGCAAGTGTTGGTGATATTTCTGCCGGTCTTGCTTATTCTGTTATCCGTAACGCTTTATTAAAAGTAATTAAGCTTACTGATCCAAAACAGCTTGGTAAAAAAATCGTTGTACAGGGTGGTACGTTCTATAATGATGCGGTTCTTCGCAGTTTTGAGCGTATATCCGGCTGTCATGCTGTTCGTCCGGATATTGCCGGTATCATGGGCGCTTTTGGTGCTGCTTTAATCGCAAGAGAGCGAGAAGATGAAACGGGTGATACAAAGATGCTCTCTATTGATGAGATCATCCATCTTGAATACACTACTTCCATGAGCCGCTGCCAGGGATGTAACAACCACTGTATTCTTACTATTAATAAGTTTAACAACGACCGTCAATTCATTTCCGGTAACCGTTGTGAACGTGGTCTTGGTCTTGAGAAAAATCACGAACATGTACCAAACCTTTATGAATACAAATATAAACGTATTTTCGGATATAAATCTTTAAAACCAGACGAGGCAAAGCGTGGTGTGATCGGTATTCCAAGAGTATTGAACATGTATGAGAATTATCCATTCTGGCATACATTTTTTACAAATCTTTCTTTCCGGGTTATGCTTTCTCCAAAGTCATCCAGAAAGATTTACGAGCTTGGTATTGAATCCATTCCTAGTGAGTCTGAATGTTACCCTGCCAAGATCGCGCATGGTCATGTTATGTGGTTACTGCAAAAGGGAATCCACACTATTTTTTATCCTTGTGTTCCTTATGAAGAGAATCAAATGCAGGGCTCTAACAACCACTATAACTGCCCTATTGTAACTTCTTATGCAGAAAACATTAAAAATAACATGGAAGAACTTCGTGACCCGGATGTTCTCTTTATGAATCCATTCCTGGCACTTGATAACGAAGAAGCTTTAAAAGTACGTTTGTACGATGAATTATCAAAACATTTTGATGTGACAAAAGAAGAAATTAACCATGCCGTTGAAGAAGCATATAAAGAAGCTTCTCAAGTAAGAAAAGATGTACAGGCAAAGGGAGAGGAAACTCTTGCTTACCTTGCTGAAACCGGTAAAATGGGTATCGTCCTCTGTGGCCGTCCATACCATATCGACCCGGAAATTAATCATGGTATTCCGGAACTGATCAACTCTTTCGGCATCGCCGTATTAAGTGAAGATTCTATCTGCCATTTAGGTCATGTAGAACGTCCGTTAATCGTATCTGACCAGTGGATGTATCATTCCCGTCTGTATGCCGCTGCAAACTATGCAAAGAAGAATAAACAGCTTGAAGTTATTCAGCTTAACTCTTTCGGTTGTGGTCTTGATGCTGTAACAACAGATCAGGTAAATGATATTATGACCAATTCCGGACGTATTTACACTGTCCTTAAGATCGATGAGGTTAACAACTTAGGTGCTGCCAGAATCCGTATCCGTTCTCTGATTGCTGCGGTAAAGATCAGAAATCGTAAGCACATCGAGCCACATCCGGTTCCGGCAAATATTACAAAAGTAGAGTTTACAAAAGAAATGAAGAAGGATTACACGATTCTGATTCCACAGATGTCTCCAATTCATTTTGACCTGCTCACTCCTGCCTTCCGCCACTGCGGATACCATGTAGAAATTCTGCCGGAAATGGGAAAACAGGCTGTAGATACCGGCTTAAAATATGTAAATAACGATGCCTGCTATCCATCTCTTATCGTAGTCGGCCAGATCATGACTGCCTTAACTTCCGGTAAGTATGACCTCAACAAAACGGCGGTTATTATCTCTCAGACAGGAGGTGGCTGCCGGGCAACGAACTATATCGGCTTCATCCGTCGTGCATTAGAAAAAAATGGGTATGGTCAGATTCCAGTTATCAGTTTAAGTGTACAGGGAATCGAAAAGAATGACGGATTTAAGTTTACGCCTGCGCTCTTAGTTCGCGCACTCCAGGGTGTTATCTACGGAGATTTATTTATGCGTGTTCTTTACCGCATCCGCCCATATGAGAAGGTAAAAGGTTCTGCGAACCACTTACACGAAGTGTGGAAGAAGCGTTGTATTAAATCTCTTGAAAAGGCACGTTACGGTGAATTCAAGAAAAATATTCGTGGAATCATCCATGACTTTGATAAACTGCCAATTACCGATGAAAAGAAACCTCGTGTTGGTATCGTTGGAGAAATCCTTGTAAAATTCCTTCCGGATGCAAACAATCATCTGGTAGAACTTTTAGAGGAAGAAGGAGCGGAAGCAGTAATGCCTGATTTATTAGACTTTATGTTCTACTCTTTCTATAACAGTAATTTTAAGGCAGAGTACCTTGGAAAGTCTGCTAAGGCTGCTAAGTTATGTAACATGGCAATTTCTGCACTGGAGGCTTATCGAGGCTTCCTTCGAAAAGAATTAGAGCGAAGCGACCGTTTCACTGCACCACCTCATATTAAAGAGCTTGCCGAATACGCAAAACCTATTGTATCGCTCGGCAATCAGACCGGAGAAGGATGGTTCTTAACCGGGGAAATGGTTGAACTTATCAAACAGGGCGCACCAAATATTGTCTGTACCCAGCCTTTTGCCTGTCTGCCAAACCACGTTGTTGGTAAAGGCGTTATCAAGGAACTTCGCCGTAAATATCCAGAATCTAACATTGTAGCAATTGATTACGATCCGGGAGCAAGTGAAGTAAACCAGATCAATCGAATCAAACTGATGTTGGCAACAGCACAAAAAAAGTTAAATACTGATTGCTAAAATAAAAATTTTTAAAAAATAAAAAAGCTATATATCCCCTGTGCTTCAAAAGCGTACAGAGGATATATAGCTTTTTTATGTAAAACTCACTTTTTCTTTTTCCTTTTTTCTTTTCACTTTTCCTTCTTTTAAACATAGTCAAGAAAAGCTTCTTCATATTCCTGCCATTTTTCATACCAGATCAGACATTGTTCCTGGTATTCTTCTTCTATTTTTTCAAACTGTTTTTGCAATTCTTCTTTTTTTATTTTCCAATTACCCGATTGATACTCTTCAAAAGTAACGGTCTGCTCTGCTGATTCTATTTCTTCCTGCTGTTTTTCAAGCTGTATCTCATACTTTTCCAGCTCTTCTTTTGCAAGAGCCAGCTGCCAGTCTGTATAGGATTGTTCTGTACTAAATCTTGCAGTCTGATGCCTTTCTTTTGATGGCACAGCGAAAAGTCCTTCTACTAACGCTGTATTTTCTGCTTCTACTACCTCCGCCCACGTCTGGGCTCCCTCTCTTTTTTTCTTTAACATATGAAGGTAATGTTCATAGCCAAACGGATAATACTTTACTCCGTCTTCTTCAAATAATAAAAGGACATCCGCAATTTTACTGACAAAATATCTGTCATGGGAAATAAAGAGCATCGTACCGGTATACGCTGCAAATGCAGATTCCATCGTTTCTTTTGCCGGCAGGTCCATATGATTTGTCGGTTCATCCAGCACCAGAAAGTTTGGACGGCTTTCAAGAATTTCAGCTAATACTAACCTGCTTTTTTCCCCTCCGGATAAATCAGATATTTTCATATTAGCTTTTTGTGAACGAAATAAATACTTTCCCAAAACCTGACGTTTTTCTTTTTCTGTCAACTTAGGAAAACATTCTCCAAAATATTCTTCTACTCTTTTTTCCGAAGATATTTCTCCTGAATGCTGGTCAAAATATCCTGTCATAATTCCATTCCCAATCACGTATTTTCCTGAAATTGGAGGCAGTTCTCCAATAATTGTTTTGAAAAATGTACTCTTTCCCGCTCCATTCGCTCCAAGAACAGCGATTTTTTGTCCTCGTCGTATTCGCAAAGTGAGTTCTTTAATCGGATGTTCTATTGTATATCCAATTTTTAAATGCTCTGTTTCTAATACATTTTTAGCCCCTAATGTAATCGGTTCTAACTTTTCTTTAAAAACATATGCCTCTTCTTTATCAGGTCTTTCCACCCGCTGCATCCGTTCCAATACTTTTTTCTTTGAGCGAGCCATGGATGCCTTTTTCGGCTTATGTTTAAACTTTTCAATCAGTTCATTTAGTCTCGCAATTTCTTTTTGCTGTGCATCGTATTTTTTTTGCTGCACTTCCCGCTGCTTTTCTTTTTGTCTTTTATATTCTGTATAATTTCCAACATAGCGTGTCAGCTTTCCATCGGCAAGTTCATAAATAATTTCTGTTGTGCGATCAACAAAAAAACGATCATGTGAAACCATAATGACTGCCTTCTCATAGGAAGTCAGATACTCTTCCAGCCATTCTACAGATGCTATATCCAGATGATTTGTCGGTTCATCCAACAGCAAAATATCCGGTTTTGATAATAAAAGTTTGATAAGTGCTAACTTTGTCTGTTCCCCACCAGAAAACTGTTTAATCTTTTTCTTTTTGTCTTCTTTTTGAAATCCAAATCCAGTAAATATCCGGTCATATTCTTTTTCAAAATAATACCGCTCTCTCGAAAAAATATCCTCTTCATTAATAAGAGATATAATTTCCTGCTCTACCGTTTTTTCTACATCCTGAAAACTTTGCTGATGCAAAAACCCAATCGAAAGTTCTCTATCGGTCTTTATTCCTTTTCCAAAGTTTTTATCATCTCTGTCAAGAGATAATTCCCCACTGATGAGACGCAAAAGTGTCGTTTTCCCTGCTCCATTTCGCCCAACGACCGCTACTTTTTCCCGACCTTTTACAGAAAAATCAATATGATCAAGAACTGTCTTTCCTCCAAGGGAAACTGTTCCATTTTCAATCTGATAACGCATTGCTATTCTCCTTCGGGCAGCCGGTATACGACATCTCCACTTTTACCACCCGATTTACTGCACAGACAAACACCATAAATTTCCATCGTTTTATCTACAGCTTTACACATATCATAAATGGTAAGAAGCGCAATCTGCACTCCGGTCAGTGCTTCCATTTCTACTCCGGTTTTCCCTGTAGTTTTTGCCTCACATACTGCCGTCACGCTGCAGCTTTCTTCCTGCATAATAAAATCCACTGTTATTGAAGTAAGATTTAAAATATGACATAACGGAATCAATTCGGATGTTTTCTTTGCCCCCATAATTCCGGCAATACGGGCAACTCCCAAAACATCTCCTTTTTTCATATCCTGATTTTTTATTTTTTCGTAACATTCTCTGCTCATACGGATCGAGCCTCTGGCAACGGCGGTTCTCTTTGTTTCAATCTTATCGCTCACATCTACCATAACTGCATTTCCATTTTGATCAAAATGCGTATACTCCATGTTTTTTCCCTTCTGTTTTCTTTCTTATATTTTTCTTCTATTTTTGTTTTTATTTTTTCGTATTTCTTTTTTATTTTCCAAAACCGCAATTCGGGAACGTGCAGACGGAACAGTTTAAGCACAGTCCTCCTTCTCCTAATTCTGCCAGTTCTTCTGCTGTTATTTTATCATCTGCCATCATTCGAGGAAGCGCCAGATCAAAAATCGTTCTTTTTGCATACATAACACACCCCGGCAGGCCGACAATTGGAATATTCTCATTATAATAACTTAATAAAAACATAGCGCCCGGCAGTACCGGTGCTCCGTAAGAAACAATTTCGGCACCGGTATTTTTAATGGCAAGCGGTGTTTTATCATCAGGATCCACACTCATGCCACCTGTACAAAGAACCAGATCCGCTCCTTTTTCAATGAAAGAAAGAATTGCTTTTGTAATCTTCTCATGATCGTCATTACAGATTACCTGTCCGATCACTTCCGTATCATATTCTGCCAGTTTTTCTTTAATTACAGGGGTAAATGTATCTTCTATCCTGTGATAATATACTTCATTTCCTGTAGTAACAATTCCAACTTTTTTATGGACAAACGGTTTTAACGAAAGAATGGCCTGACCTTCACAGACATCCTTTGCTCTTTCCATCTTTTCTTTTTCAATCACGAGCGGAATAATTCTTGTTCCGGCAAGCTTGTCTCCCTTTTTTACCGCAAAATTTCCATGACGGGAAGCAATCATCATCTCACCCATACTATTTACTTTTTTGATTTTATCACTGTTTACTTTCAGCAGCCCATCTATATCTGCCACCAGCTCAATCTTTCCTTCTTTCACCGGTGTCGGATGCATATACTCTCCCTGACACATCTCTCTTAAAATTTCTGCTGCTTCATTCTCATGCAGTTTCTTCTCGCCTTTTTCCCAAATATATACGTTATCCTTTCCAACACTGAGTAATACAGGAATATCTTCCTCCGTAATCACATGTCCTTTCCGAAAAACAGCGTCTTTTGTAACTCCTTTTATAATCTGTGTAATATCATGACACAATACCTGACCTACTGCATCCTGTGTTTTCATTAATTTCATTCTTTTCTCCTCTTTTATATTTATATACTATAATGTTGGGTTCAAAACTTAACATCTTCAATTAGTATGTCAAATGTACCGCCACATGCCATTCCTGCTCTGGCTGCCACATCTGCATCCATGACAAAATGAAATAGAAAAGCCTTTCCGCTTCCGATGATTTCACATCCTTTTTCAATGACCTTACTTTCTGCCAGACCACCTCCAACACTTCCCAAAATAGACTTATTTTCAAAAATCAGCATCTTTGCCCCTTCTTTTCTCGGCGAAGATCCTTGTGCTTTTAATATTGTTGCCATTGCACACGGACGACTTTGTGAAAGCCACTCTGAAAGCACTTCATAATCTAATTCCGTCTGTACTTTTCCATCTGTCTTTTTCGTTCTTTTTGTCAAAATAAGCTCTGCAAGAATCGATACTGCAATTTCTGGCGGCGTTACCCCTTTAATCGGCAGCCCGATCGGATTGTGAACCTGGGCGATTTTTTCTTCTGAAATCCCCATGTCCTTAAACATCGTAAACTGGGCACTTACTCTTCTTTTTGAACCAATCATGCCAAGATATCCCGGCATTTCATGCGTTAAAATATAATAAAGGCAGTCCCCGTCACAACTATGCCCTCTCGTAACAATTGCCACATAATCATTTTTATTAATATGTAATTCCGGAAGCACAGTCTTAAACTCACCACAAATTACATTCTTTGCCTCTGGAAAACGTTCCTTGTTGGCAAATTCCTGCCTCTCATCGATCACCCAGACAGCAAATCCTGTTTTTGCGGCAAACTCACATAGATACTTGGAAATATGGCCACCTCCAAGAATGATCAGACGTTCTTCTTTCGCAATCGGCTCAAAAAATCTCAGTGTATTCTCCTCTTTTAAAAGAAGCGGCTGATAAGAAAATCCAGGTTCTGCCGGCTCTATAATACTTCTTCGCAAAAAAACTTCTGTATTAGGTGCCGGAACACTCTCTCCTTCTGTTGAAAAAATTTCTGTCACAAGATTACAGACTTTATCTTCTAATAAATACTTTATCAGCTTCTTTTTTAACTGTCCTTCCATCTGTCAAATGTCTCCTTTAATTTTCACTTTCTACATTATTATAACAACAATATTCTTTTATCTCAAGTTCTACTCTTGCATCACTCGATTAGAACAACTTTATTATTTTGCAATTTTCCCTGCATATTCTTGCATTTTTAAAAAAACATATTGAAATACTTTTTATTTTATGATACTTTAGTATTGTTTGCTATATAACAATACAGCATTACTCTCTGGAGAGTCTTTACCGCGATGTAAAGCGCCGAAGGTGTACGGCAGTATATCTGCTAATCTCTCAGGCAAAAGGACAGGGCACTATAAATGCATGTTTAACTCTTTTGAGGGCTGATGATGGGTATCAGTCCTTTTTGTGTCTTTAGAAAACTGTAGATTCTTACTTTGCAAAGGCAGTTTCCCCTTTTCCGAGATGATTTTTCAGGAGAATCAATTGTAATATGGTTATTCATATTGTATTTCACACAGAAAAATCTATTAAGAAAGGAAAGATAGAATTATGCCTTTCATGCAATCAGGCATAGTCTGTCAAAACAAGTAATATGTTTGGAACAATCAACACAATCTTAACAAAGATTGACGATTTAGTATGGGGTGTCCCGTTAATCGTCATGATTCTGGCAACCGGTATCTTTCTGACAATCCGTTTGAAAGGTATTCAGGTTCGTAAACTTATCCTCGCTTTTAAGTACATGTTCTCTAATGAAACGGACGGAGAACATGGAGAAATTTCCAGTTTCGGAGCATTATGTACCGCTCTTTCCGCTACGATCGGAACCGGAAACATCGTTGGTGTTGCTACGGCTATCGTTGCCGGCGGACCGGGTGCACTTTTCTGGATGATCGTTGCTGCCACTGTTGGTACAGCTACAAAGTACTCCGAATGTCTTCTCGCCATCAAATACAGAACGGTTGCAGACGATGGACATATTGTCGGCGGACCATTTTATTACATAGAAAAAGGTATGGGTGAAAACTGGAAATGGCTTGCGAAAATCTTTGCTGTTTTCGGTGTTATGGTAGGTCTTTTAGGTATTGGTACCTTCTCACAGATCAATGGTATTACCAGTGCGGTAAATAATTTCTTTGATGAAAACAATGCCTGGACAGTACAGTTATTTGGACGAGAATATTCCTGGACAGTAGTCATTGCCGGAATTATTTTAACTATTTTCGTTGCTTTTGTTATCATCGGAGGGCTTCGAAGAATTTCTGCTGTAGCACAGGTTGTTGTTCCATTTATGGCTGTCGCTTACATCATTGCCGCTGTTTTAATTTTAATCCTTAACTATAAAGCGATTCCTGGCGCTGTTGTAGAAATCGTTCAGAGTGCTTTTGGTATGCGTGCGGTTGCCGGTGGTGCTCTTGGTGCTATGATGCTTGCTATGCAAAAAGGTATTGCCCGCGGTATTTTCTCTAACGAGGCCGGTATCGGAAGTGCACCAATTGCTGCTGCCGCTGTACAGACTACAGAACCAGTAAGACAGGGACTTGTATCTATGCTCGGTACAGTTATTGATACTATCATCATTTGTACAATGACTGGTCTTTCTATTGTCATCACTGGAAGCTGGGACAAAGGACTTGAAGGTGTTGCTGTTACAACAAGAGCATTTCAGGTTGGACTTCCTTTCCCTGGAAGGGTATCTGCTTTTATCTTAATGCTCTGCCTTGTATTCTTTGCATTCACTACTATTCTCGGATGGGACTACTACAGTGAAAGATGTCTTGACTATCTTACAGGAAACAATAAAAAAGTAGTTCGTACTTACCGCTGGATCTACATTGCCTGCGTATTTATCGGACCATACATGACTGTTTCTGCTGTATGGACAATCGCAGATATTGTAAATGGTCTTATGGCGATTCCAAACCTGATTGCCCTTCTTGCCTTAAATGGTGTAGTTGTGGCCGAAACGAAAAAGTATTTTCAAAAATTCTGATTGATGGGCTAAGGAAACGAAAACCAGAAATATTATATAGACTAAAATGTGAAGATAGTCGCGGCGTAGAAAATGCCTGACCGGCATTTTTACTTGCTCCGACATCACATTTTAGTCTATATAATATTTCTGGTTTTCTGTCCTTTGGCTCCAGATGAAATCAGTATTTTTGTCTGTGGGAAAGAGGGGATTGTCCAAAAGTCTACGATTTTACACCAACTGTTGGTTTAGAATAGACAAAAAAAGAAAAAATGATACATTCCATCTGCTCTGTAGTCGCTGTATTTAAGATGCTCATTCGCATCTTAAACACACTCCGAAGCCGCATCTGGAATGTATCATTTTTTCTTTTTTCTGTCTAATCTAAATCCACAATTGGTTCATATCCTTCTATATATATCTATCTTATATCCTTACTGAAATTCCTTTTTCTCTAAGATATTTTTTCAGGTCCATTATTTCCAATTCTTTGAAATGAAATAAAGATGCTGCTAATGCTGCATCTGCTTTACCTTCATTAAATGCATCGTAAAAATGTTCTTTTGTTCCTGCACCACCGGAAGCAATAACCGGAATCGATACATTTTCTGAAATCATACGTGTCAGTTCTAAATCATAACCTGCTTTTGTTCCGTCACAATCCATACTAGTAAGAAGAATTTCTCCTGCGCCAAGCTTTTCTGCTTTCATCGCCCATTCTACGGCATCAAGCCCCATATCCACTCTTCCACCGTTTTTAAAAATATTCCAGCCGCCATCTTTTCTTCTTTTTGCATCAATAGCAACAACCACACACTGGCTTCCAAATTTATCTGCTGCTTCGCTGATTAGTTCCGGTCGCATAATTGCTGCTGAATTGACAGAAACTTTATCTGCTCCTTCACGAAGAATTGCTTTAAAATCATCTACTGTTCGTATTCCTCCACCAACAGTAAACGGAATGAAAACCTTTTCTGCTACTTTTCGCACCATATCCACTACGGTATTTCTTGCATCAGAAGATGCTGTTATATCGAGAAATACAAGTTCATCTGCCCCGGCCTTATCATATGCTTCTGCAATAGCTACCGGATCTCCAGCATCGATTAAATTAACAAAATTCACACCTTTTACTACTCTGCCGTCATTAACATCAAGACATGGAATAATTCTTTTTGTAAACATATATATCTCCTTTTATAACTCCACAAAATTCTTGAGAATCTTCAGACCAATCTCACTACTTTTTTCTGGATGGAACTGACAGGCAAATACATTGTCATGTTCCACAGCTGCATGAATTAATGTAGAATACTCTGTCGTTGCCGCTACATCTTCCTCTCTTCCTGCTTTTAGATAATAAGAATGTACGAAATAGACATACGAGTCCTGTGGGACATCCTTAAAAATCCTTGCATTTTCTTTTATTTTAACAGAATTCCATCCCATATGCGGAATCTTAATCCCCTCTTTATCCGGAATCCTTAAAATCTCTCCCGGCAAAATCCCAAGGCCTTTTACACCTGGTGTTTCATCACTTTTTTCAAAAAGAAGCTGCAACCCAAGACAAATCCCCAAAAATGGAATCTTTCTCTCTACTACTTCGTAAATCACTTTATCAAGTCCATATGAGCGAAGCTTTTCCATGGCATCTCCAAATGCCCCGACCCCCGGCAAGATAACTTTATCACTATTTAAAATCTGCTCACGATCACGTGTGATTATTACCTCTTCTCCAAGATGCAATAATGCTTTTTCTACACTTTTAATATTTCCGGCATCATAATCGATAATTGCAACCATCTTCTTCATCCTCCTGTACTTCATTCCTTTTTATTCTAGTTGAAAAACATTTATTTTGCAAGATTTATCTATAAAAAATTCAAATCTCTATCTTCATTCCTTGTCGAAATTTCATCATTGATTTTTGGTAAGATTTGTTATATGATATTTGTAACCATAGTACATTATAATAATTCCAATCAGGAAAGGGGATACATAAATGAAATCAACATATAATGTAGAATTTGCAGGAAACCAAATTGAAAGCAAAGAGGTTATTGCAAAAGCAAAAAAAGTCTGGGTAGATGCAGGTAATAAAGACCGTAAAATTAAAGATTTAAAAACGATGGATTTATACCTGAAACCAGAAGAGAACGCCGTATACTACGTATTCAACGAAGAAGAATCCGGAAGTTTTCCACTATATGAATAATACTGATCTGTAGATTTGGTATAGACGAAAAAAAGAAACAATACCATATCCCATCTGCTCTGTAGTCGCTGTGTTTAAGATGCTCGTTCGCATCTTAAACACGCTCCGAAGCCGCATCTGGGATATGGTATTGTTTCTTTTTTTCTGATTATCGCAAATCCATAGCTGGTAAGAATGGGAATTCTCCAGAGGGATACGGCTATCCATGGAATTAAATTCTAAAGGATTGACATTCAAATGGTTGGTTCAAGGATGCCCCGGCATTCTTGTTGCGAGATAGGAACATCTCACATCTGATATAAGATTTTTATTTAAACGAAGACCATAGATTTTAGGACAAACAAACCTCTTATTTTTTAACTGATTTCTGGGATGATATTAGACAGTCACTGAAGAAATATCTATTATTAAATTGCAAATTCAGATTAAACAGAAAAAAGAAAAAAGGATATATTCCAGATGCGGCTTGGGAGCGGATTTAAGATGTGAATAAGCATCTTAAATCCAGCGACTACAGAGCAGATGGAATATATCCTTTTTTCTTTTTTCGTCTACACCAAATCTACAAAATCAACAGTCCATAAATGAGCATAAAATATTCTGGGAGTTTTCCTTCTTCTACCCACTGTAATTCCTGATTCAGATACTTTGTTACCGTTTTGCCAACATTTCCTCCTAATGATTCTATCGAATAGCGCATTTTATCCTGAAAACGGCAAGGTTCACCAGATATGCGTGTACATTCTGCTTTTTTACAATGCAGGCAGGCACCACTACTTAAAGAAATACTTCCGGAATATTTCTGTTCTAATTTCAAGATTTCCTCTTCCAATTCCTCTTTATAAGGGCGAAGAAACTCTTCTGTTACTTTCCATTGTTCATCTTCCACATAGGACTTACTTGTAAGTTCTTTTGGCAGATATAATTTTCGTCCCATAATTTGAATTTTACGATACTTATTCCAATAATCCTTCTCCACATCAAATGTATATGGTGGACAACACCATAGTTTCCCATAGTTTGAACATTCCTTGCAAAATTCAAGAAACGTCGCAACATCCACACATTCTTTCACATATTCTTCCATAGGAACTTCTACCTGAAAATTTTCTATCTTTTCAGCAGCATATTTCTTCTCTTTCATTGTTCCCCCCTATTTTACTAACATTTCCATAATAACGATGTATTTTCTGCAAGAGATATAACCCTTTTTATAAAAAGACTGTCGAATTTAACCGATTCGTGGGATTGGGTCAGGATTTAATTTTAGCATCTAAATCAAAGTAGAAGTCTACTCCATTTTCTTTATTTGCTACTCCAAAGTCCTTTCCATGTGCTTTCATTGTTGCTGCTACGATAGATAGACCGATTCCGTTTCCTCCATATTCTCTCGTTCGAGCTTTATCAACTTTATAAAACTTGATCCAAAGTTTATTGAGTTCTTCTTCTGGAATACATTTACCGTCATTATATACATGAATACGAAGGTTACTATCCATACGTTCAAACCAGATTCGAATCGTACCGTTTTCATAAACGTGATTCAATGCATTAGACAAATAGTTACTAAATACCTCTTCAATCATTAATTCATCAGCCCAGGCGTATACCGGACCTTGTTCTTCAAAGAGAACTTTATTATTCTTCTTTTTGAAAAGTATCTGTGATGAATTGATCTTATTTTGAATCATCTGACACACATCAAAACGCTGCATGCTGAGCTGATTATTGCCAAATTCAATCTGATTGAGCGTGAGAAGCTTTTTGACCATTGCATTCATTTTTTTCGCTTCGTCTGCGATTACTTCACAATAGAAGTCCTTGCTTTCTTCGTCATCTGTAATATTTTCTTTTAAGCCTTCTGCATAGCCTTGAATCAGGGCAATCGGTGTTTTTAGTTCATGACTGACGTGGGAGAGGAATTCCTTTCTCATATCATCAATCTTTTCTTTTTTCTCAATATCCTTTTTCAGTTCCAGGTTTGCCGATTTTAAATCTGCGATTGTCGATTCCAGCTTTTCCGATAACTGATTCATTGAATTGCCCAGTTCTCCTAGTTCATCATCCTGCGTGACTTCAACTTTCGCATCAAAATCCAGATTAGCCATTCGATTGGCAACAGATGCCATATTTTTAATCGGCTTTGTAAAACTGGATGCAAAAATAAAGATAATCAAACTTCCCAGTATGATACCGATCATTCCGATATATATCATAAAGCGGCTGCTGATATCTGCACTGGCCCGTATTCCTTCAATTGACACACGCATGGCGATCAAATAATCGTTATCTGTAAATCCAAAGAGATAAATGCCATTCTGCCCACTGGCCTGATCTTTTAACTGTGTTACGAAATATCCTTTATTTATCAGTGTAGAAAAGTTATTCTCCTCTGCCCTTTCCCATGGCAGGATATGCTTTTTATTATCTCCCCAGAAATAGTTGCCCTTATTGCCAAGAATGACCTGGCTTCGAATCTGATCAAGGTAACCAAGAATCTCTTCGTATGTTTTACTTCCGTCTATCAGATTACTAAATATTACATTTTGACTATAATAATAGTTACTGGACTGCGCAATCATCATCTTTATATTTGTCTTATTAGAAATCTGTTCCATTTCCTCATCAATGGTATCCTGATCCTCTTCATTCTTTAAGATATTCTTGACTTTATTAAAAGTCTCCACGATGGATTCTTTTTCAGATGACACATAATATTTTTCTGAAAATGTATTATTCAAAAACCACGTAAATACAATGACCCATCCTACGATCAGGATTAATATTGATGTCATCTTAAATCGTATTGAATTTCTCATACTGTACTCCTAACCATTCAAGAATGCCCCGGCATTCCTGCTGCAAGATGCCACCTTATTTAATCTACCTCAAACTTATAGCCCATTCCCCAGATTGTCTTGATATACTCTCCCTTTTCGCCCAGCTTACTACGCAGCTTTTTGACATGGGTGTCAATCGTTCTGGCATCCCCAAAATAATCATAATTCCATACGTTATTAAGAATCTTTTCTCTTGAAAGTGCTACTCCCTGATTCATTACGAAATAGTTCAGTAATTCAAATTCTTTAAAACTTAATGTAATCTCCTTTCCATCAATTCTGACTTCGTGTGCTGCGATATCAAGTTCAATACCGCCCGCTTTCCGTATTTCTCCTGTAGAAAGGTTATTACTTCTTCTTAAAATTGCCTCAACTCTGGCAACAAGAATCTTTGGACTGAATGGTTTGGAAATATATTCATCTACTCCAAGATCAAATCCATTAAGCTCATCACTCTCCTCGCCTTTTGCAGTCAGCATGATAATCGGAACCTGTGAATACTGGCGAATTTCTTTTACTACATCAAATCCATTAATTTTAGGCATCATTACATCACAGATGATTAAACTGATGCTTTTATCCTTAAAAAAGATATCCAAGGCTTCTTCGCCATCTGCGGCTTCTACAACTTCAAAATCCTTCTTTTTTAGGAAATCCTTTACCAGTTTCCTCATTCTGCTCTCATCATCTACGATCATTATTTTTAATTTATCCATGAAAAAGCCTCCCTCATTCTTGCTTAATTTTCTTTTCTTCTATATCATACACTAATTTTCTGAAAATTGTATGAAAAAAATGCAGAAAAAATATGAACAGAAAAAAAGAATCCCTTTTACAGGATTCTTGATCTGTTGCTCTCCACCTACAGAGGTGGAAGTCATCTCACATCTGATATATCTAATGTCTTCCTAACTTTCGTAAAAGATTAACGATAGCAAGAATAATTTCTCGAATGACTGCAAATATAGCAAACATTAGTAAAAATCCTGCAAGTCCAAATACAATATCTGCGAAATCCATTGTTCCGGTACCGGAAAGCTTCTGTCCGATCTCAATAGCAAAGGTTATAACAACAATAACTGTGAATACATAAATAAATGCAATCGCAAGGATATGATTTTCACTTAAAATCTTAAATAGCGGATAGATTACTGCTAAAATCAGCATACCTATAATCCCGATTACAAGGAAATGCAGTTGTTTATCTGTAAAGTTCTTCTCGTAGGCATCATTCAATGACAAAATATAATTATGTATTCTGGCAATAAAGATGACCATTCCTTCTAACATTCGTTCCATAATTAATCTCCCCTTATAAATAGTAACCTGCTTTGATAAAATTCAAAATATCAAAAATTCAAAAAAGCAGGCCGAAACCTGCTTTTACTATAATACACTTTCTCTATAGGGTCAAATACTGTCTTTATAAATATTTACTTATTTATCCCATTTGGTAAGATGATATGTACGAATCACTCTGCACAGATCATTCACATAAGAACCAGATGTAGCGTATCCTCCCTTTTTAATTATCTGAAGCTGCTTTTTATAACTCTTTGTCTTCGTCAATCCTGCATATCTTTTTCTGCTTCCGCTCTTCGCCCCTAAAAGATAGGCAGAGTGATCTTCAATAGAGTCTTCCACACAGGAATACTTACGGAACTTTGCTTTGATAGAATATCTGCCGCTGCCTCCGTATTCATATGTAGCCTTCTTATAATAGTTGATTCCATCCCATGCAGAACCAGCCCAGTTATTACCGGATAAACTGATCTTCATTCCAAAAAGATTATTCCCGTTCTCTGCTAATGTAGACTGACCCCATCCGCTTTCCAAAATAGCCTGTGCCATTGTTACAGAAGCAAGAATTCCTGTGCGTTTATAGTTAGCCTTTGCAAGCGGTCCGATCGTATCAATAAACTCATTCTTATCCACACTTCTTGTCTGTGTCGCAGATTGTTCAATCCCATTACGAAGCCCCAGTGTTACCAGACGCGCATTGCTGCGATAACTATATTTTAATCCAAGGAAAGAAGCTGCCTGCTTTGCAGGAACAAGAAAATCTCTTACATTACTCCGCTTATATGTAACAAAATATGGCTTAACTTTTAAGCTCATCTTCTTTCCATTCACCTTTGCATACTTCTTATTCGCATAAAAAATAACCTTTCGTCTTCCATGTCTTAATGTAACTTTATTTCCATCTGCTGCATAAGCTGCATGGATTCCATTATCAGAAAAAAGCGTTTTGCATGGTACAAAAATATCAGAACCAATCTTAATAGATGGTGCCGCTGCATTATCCGCCATTGTCACTGCTGTTCCTCTGTACTTCACATTAATGATGGTTCCTTTTAAATTCGTTGACTTGCCTGCACGAATTACTGGTACTTTCGCTGCGGATACCGGCTTACTAAGAACGAATAACCCACACAGAAGCAAGAATGTAAATAGTGTCTTTTTATGTTTCAATTGTAAACTCCTCTCGCAATAATTGTTGTGTAAATATATATTATTTGTTAACAACTTGTTACAAAAGGCATTATACATTTAAAATGTGTGCAAAATAAGACTTATTTACTTTTTCTTTTTCCAATTTGTCCCTATTACAAAAAAGCTGTAGTGGGTATTGCATCTTTATGTAAATACTTTCATACCCCTACAGCTTTCTATATCTGAATCTGAATATTAAATCTGCTCTAATGCCTGGGAAAGATCTGCAATTAAATCTTCTGCATTCTCTAAACCACAGGAATAACGAATTAAGTCTGGTTTTACGCCACATGCTTCTAACTCTTCATCATTCATCTGACGGTGTGTTGCACTTGCAGGATGCAGACAACAGGTTCTCGCATCTGCAACATGTGTTTCAATTGCCGCGATTTTTAAATGTTTCATAAAATTCTCTGCTGCTTTTCTTCCACCTTTTACACCAAAGCTTACTACACCGCAAGAACCATTTGGAAGATACTTTTCTGCCAGTTCATGATAAGCATCTCCTTCAAGACCACAGTAATTTACATAGGTAACTTTTTCATGCTGCTGTAAGAACTTTGCAACTGCCAGTCCATTTTCACAATGACGTTTCATACGGACATGAAGACTTTCTAATCCAAGATTTAAAATAAATGCATTCTGTGGGGACTGCATTGCTCCGAAATCTCTCATAAGCTGTGCTGTTGCTTTTGTTATATACGCTCCACCGATACCAAAACGCTCTGTATAAATCACACCATGGTAGCTGTCATCTGGCGTGCACAGTCCCGAATATTTCTCCGGATACTTTGTCCAGTCAAAGTTTCCACTGTCTACAATACAGCCTCCTAAGCCTGCGGCATGGCCATCCATATACTTTGTTGTGGAATGTGTAACGATATCTGCGCCCCATTCAAACGGACGGCAGTTTACCGGCGTTGCAAAAGTATTATCTACGATTAAAGGTACCCCATGTGCATGGGCTGCGCTGGCAAACTTCTCAATATCTAATACCGTAAGTGCCGGATTCGCAATGGTCTCTCCAAAAACCGCCTTTGTGTTTGGCTGAAAGGCTGCATTCAGCTCTTCTTCTGTACAATCCGGGGAAACAAATGTAAAATCAATTCCCATTCTTTTCATTGTTACTGCAAAAAGATTATATGTTCCACCATAAATAGAAGATGAGGATACAATGTGGTCTCCGCAGGAAGCAATGTTAAACACCGCATAAAAGGATGCTGCCTGACCGGAAGAAGTAAGCATTGCAGCCGTTCCGCCTTCTAATTCACAAATCTTTCTTGCAACCGTATCATTCGTAGGATTCTGTAATCTGGAATAAAAATATCCTTCTTCTTCTAAATCAAAAAGACGGCCCATTGCCTCACTTGTCTCATATTTAAATGTTGTGCTCTGTATGATCGGAATCTGTCTTGGCTCACCATTACCAGGTGTATAACCTCCCTGTACGCACTTTGTTCCTAATGAATATTCCTTCATTCGTTTTTCCTCCATAAAATATTAAATGCTATTAAATTGAAATTATATGTGAAACAGGCACCGACTTTTCCACATCATAATAAACAAAGAAATCCTGCGGTCCCCGTCCAGCTTTATAAACTCTCTGATAGATCGGATAAAACAATACATCTTCGTATTGTTCTACCTGCTGCCTGTAAAACAGGTCATGTTCTGTATGTTCTTCATCACCATAAACAGTAAATGCATGGGGAAATTCTTTCTTGAAAGCTTCAAGACCTTCAAAATCCCCCCTTTTTTTCAACACTTTTGCGTAATTATATAAAAGAAACAGCTTTGATACTGGTTTATAAATCGTCCCATCCTGTGTCATGATCACTTTCGGTGCTTTTCCATCATATTGAAAATTCTCTGTTCCAATCTTTCTAAGCTGTTCTATTCCTTCTTCTAACTTACCTGCCAGCAGCAGCACAACAGACTGATACGCCCGGCAAATATTAATATAAGGCACATCATGCGGCAAATGATACAGACACTTCTCTATTAATTGTTCATTCCAGTGAATATATTCTTCCATCAGTCCCACGCGATCTTCCATCCCTCGTTCTTCCACAATATAAGGGAAAAGGAAATGGAGCATTTTTTCATACATGACCGCATCTCGGTCATCATAATGAATGCGGCGGATATAGGTATCATACTGCTCCCGGTCAAATACTTTTTCTTCTAAAAAATCCATTTTAAAAATCTCCCTCACAGGCATAGCTTCCAAGAATCTTTAAATACTCTGTTTCCTGAGAAAGCTGGTATAGTAATGCACGTATTTCTTTTGTATCAATATTGGCATTCAGCTCAGCAAAAAACTTATAGTTCCAGCTATTATCCTTCCAGAACGGACGGGAATGAATCTCCGTCAGATTGACTCCATAATCAGAAATCATAGATAAAATACTGCTGATACTTCCGCTGTGATTCGGACATTCAAACATAATCTTTACACGATTATGCGATGGCAATACAACAAGTGTATCCACAAAAGTAACGACCTTACGGCGCACGCCCCCGTCTTCCTGCACTTTACAATGCGTGATATACAGCTCTTTCTCTGCAAGCAGATTATGAAGTTCATCTGATACTCCGATTCCAACTTCCTCAATAATACCGATTCCCGCATCTGCCTTGCCTTCTTTAATATAATCCGCCACTTCTTCATAAGAGGCTACCGTAATCACCTTATCTTTTGAATAATCTTCACAGGTATATAATTCTTCTCTTACCATTGCCGGTTTTAAGATTACCGCAGGCACCTTCGTATATTCAAATGGAAAACACTGACGAAGCTCTAATGTTCTTCCATATTGATACTTACGGCTTACTTCCATAATTCTCTTGATTAATGCTGTATATTCTCTTACTAACTCCGGCTTCATTCCTTCTGTCTGTTTCTTAATAATGACTTCTTCCCTGTCCGGTTTATAAATTTTATCTTCTGTTTTCGCTTTAATACAGGCAACCTGATCTGCCAGAGTCATACGTTCTACGAAAAGTCTGCGAATCTCTCCATCTACGCGGTCAATATTCTTTCTTACATCTGATAAATCCATATCTGTTTTCGTTCCTTTCTTTTACAACTGCTTAATCATCCTCTGTCACTTCTCCTGTAAAACTCAAACGCAATACAGTTATTAATCAATCACCACCTGAAAGAGGCGGGAGTCTTCTCGACTGAGATAAACAAAAACAAGGAATCTGTTTTGCAACCGACTCCCTGTTAGTATATCATAATTCTTCTTATTTGGTTATGTATAATTCCGCTTTCTCATAAATTCAAGAATGTCCCGGCATTCTTGCTGTCTGATATAGCAAAAAATCATAACACATTTTACTATGATACTCTGTTCATTTACAAAATCAATTCATACGATAAAGCATTTCTACTGCCTTATCTTTAATAAGTAATTTTGCATGTTCTGACAGATAATATCCCTCAAGCCTCTGGTTTGAACATTCTGCTCCATATTCTTCTGCTGTAATCATAAAAGTGATTATCTTTGAATTATCCATCTCTATCGGAAATTCTACTAACAAAATATATTCCTCTGAATCTTTATAAAGACTTGACAAAATAAAGTAATCTTTATTCAAAAGAGAACAAAAATCAATCAGATTACGGAACTCTTTAAAAATCAGCTTCTGGGCCGGAATATGTGGTCTTACCGCCTGTTCTGCCCCTCCCTGTTCCGCCTCTTTAGAAGATACCATATCTTTAGCAGAGTCTTTAGGCATTTCTGAAGATACATTCCCTGCCGCTGTCTTCTCTGCTCCCTTTTCTTCTTTTTCTTCTTTTTCTGTTGTATTTCCCATACATACATCATGGAGATCTTTTGCTAAAGCCTCAAACTCCCGTTCCTTTTCTTCTCCACTCATAGAATAAATACTGTCAATCCGGTCATCAGAAATCCTCTCTCTTAATGCCGTCGTCATCTTCTTGATCTGATCTAAATCCCGGTCAATCGCTACATCCTGAAAGGTACAACTAATCGTAATGAGAAACTGTTCCGAAGGTAATGCTCTTGCAATATAATTCTGCACACCATTATCCGTATTCCAGTTAATATAATTCTTAGAATTCGCAATAATCGCATTAAGAAATTCTTCCATCAAATCATTATCCGAACTCAATTCATTTAAATCAAAACCCATCTGCCCAATCTCTTCTTTATTAATAAGGCACCTTATCGTCTCATCATCTATTTTCCAAAAAAACATAATATCCCTTCTTTCAAGGCCATTTGCTTTGCCTAACTTTATTATACAGATATTATTAGCCATGTCAATAGTCGAGTGCCAATCTAAAAAGAAATCCTATCATAAAACGCTTCTGCTAACTTCTTATGTGCCTCCGGCATCAGATGTAAAGAATCTACTCTTGATGACTCCACTACCTTTGCCGCATCAAAGAAAATACAACCATACTTTTTAGCAACTCTCTCATATAAAACAGAAAGCTCCCTTGAACGAATAATCGCATCTTCATCAAATGAACGTGCAAACTCTGATGCCGCAATATCTTTTCCAATCTCCGGCGGAGACACCAGAACTACCTTTGGAATATATCCCTGCTTTTCTTTTGTAAATTCCTTTATGACCTTGACCAGTTCTTCTGCCCCATCCGCAATTTCCTGTGCAGATGCATGAAACATCCTTTTTAAATCATTACTGCCAAGCATCATGATCACAAAGTCAATCGGTTTATGCGTATTAAGACAAGGCCTTAAATATCCAAGACCCGCCTTCCATGGCTCCTTTGCATCCTCAAAAACCGTTGTCCTTCCGTTACAGCCCTCTTCTATTACCTCATACTCCTCTCCAAGCATCTTCTGTAATACACCTGTCCAACGTACATCTTTTGGATAACGCAAACCATTTACCGGATTATAACCGTATGTGTTTGAATCCCCATAGCATAAAATTGTTGTCATTTTAGCACCTCTTTACTTTTTATAATCTACCTTCTCTATCAGGCAAGTATGCTTTTTTATTTTCTTATCATAATTAATCCCTGCCAGAAGCAAATTTCCCTGATATTCTGATAAAGCATCTATATATTTTTTCTCCTTTATCTGTGCAATCGCACCCGATGCACTCTTATCCCACTTTAATTCAATAATCACTGCTGGTTTATCCATATGAAGCTTTCGTGGTATCAGGCAAATATCCGCGAAACCTTTTCCTGTTGGCAGTTCCCGTATCATCGTATAGTATTCTCTTGCAAAATAAAATGCCAGTGAAATCGTACAGCTCAATGAATTTTCATCATTATATTGGAGAATAGAAATTTCTTCATGCGCTTTATCTACTCCTGCTGCTACTTTATCTGAGTCTAAATTCCATAAAGCCTCTAATAATTTTCTTGAATTATTTATAGAAGAAATTACTTCTTTCCAATCCATTGTACTGATTGCATTATTCAAGAATGCCTCGGCATTCTTGCTGCGAGATGCGCGTCATGCAATGCATGACATCCTTCTTCTGCGCATCTCTGCAATCCTGCCGGAGGCTATATCAGATGGGAGATTGACTCCCACACTGATACTGATTTGCTACTCGCCACCTATAGAGGTGGGAGTCATCTCACATCTGATATATTCCTGAGCCACCTCTTTATTCGGAATTCTAACGGATTCTTTTTCTACATCATAAGTAAGATATCCCAAATGCACAAGCAGCGTCAAAATATCATCTCTCGTTGCAAATGTCGTCATATCATTATGAAAGGTACCTATATTAATTCTCACACTATTATCCGCAAGCATTTCAATGATTGCATCTTTTAATCCATCCATATTCATCTGAATGTATATCTTTAAAGCTTCGTAGGTTTCCGTCTGATTCCAGTAGTTACCAAATCTGTGACGTAACATTGCTTCTACAACTGACTTTGGATTGTAAATAGAATATAAAATATCTTCCTGTTTGTTATGGCTATAAAGACCGTACCCATTATACCATGCTTTTGTTTCCTCTATACTCATTCCATATTCTATGCAAAGATTCTCTACTTCCTTTTCTGTGAAACCAAAATATTCTGCCATATTTCCAGGATCTGTCATCGAATATTCCATAAACATATTTAATGCAGAATGCGTTCCGTACTTTTTAACCGGAAGAATTCCTGTCATATAGGCAAGAGCGATGTATGCTTTATCCTTTAGCCATACCCTTAAAAAATCCAGATATTTTCTCTGTGCCTCTTCATCCTGTTTATATTCACGAAACAAGCAATCCCATTCATCAATCAAAACAATAAAGGATTGTCCTGTATAAGAGAAAATATCCTGCATGGCAAACACCAGATTATCACAATCTACATATTCTGGATAGTTATATTTTAATTCTTTAATCAGTCTTTTCTGAAGTATTTTAAGCATCTCATCTACATTCTGTGTCATGCTTAAAAATTCCTGCATATTTATCTTAAAAACATTATATTTATTTAAATGTATGGAAAATGTCTCACAATGACTAATTTCTAATCCATCGAACAGTGCCGCCGAATCATAATCCTTTCCGTAATACGCCGCAAGCATATCTGCCGCCATCGACTTTCCAAATCTTCTTGGCCGGCTGATACACATATACTTTTGTTTTGTTCTAAGAGCTGCATTTGTTCTCTCAATAAGCATTGTCTTATCTACATATATTTCTGAATTTATACTTTCCTGAAATTCTATTGTCCCTGGATTCAAATAAATTCCCATAATTGCACCTCTTTTCTTGAAAATATGTTATATCTAATATTATACTTGCTTTAGTGAGGTATCGCAATAAGAGAAATACCCCTATATTAAAAACTAGTTTCTGAAAAATGACTTAACAAAAAGTATCAACAAATCAGTATCAGTGGAGGAGTCAATTTCCATCTGATATAGCCTCCGGCAGAGCGCATATCTGACAGCAAGAATGCCGGGACATTCTTGAATTTGTAACTTTATACTGTGGAGTTTTTGCGCGGATTTAGAGTAGTCAGAAAAAAGAAAAAATACCATATCCCAGATGCGTCTTCGAAGCGCGTTTAAGATGCGGACGAGCATCTTAAACACAGCGACTACAGAGCAGATGGGATATGGTATTTTTTCTTTTTTCGTCTACATCAAACCTACAAACCAGACCTTAAGCTGCTTTACAGGCATCTTCAAATTCTCTGAGTTTCTGTTTTGCCCTTGGGGTCAGGTTCTTCGGTACCTGAACCTCCACTGTTGTGTACTGATCACCATATACAGAAGAATTCTTCATGGATACAATACCTTTACCACGCAATCTGAGTTTACTTCCGGACTGCGTTCCCGGCTTAATATTGCAGCGAACATTTCCATAAATTGTCTGTACGGTTACATCACCACCGAGTACAGCAGTGATAAATGGAATAGAGACGGTATTATATAAGTTTTGACCTTCTCGTTTAAATCCAGGTTTTTCTTTTACAGTAACTTTCAGGAACAAATCGCCTGCGCTACCACCCTGATATCCTGGAGAACCTTTTCCTTTTAATCGGATGTTCTGTCCTGTTTCGATTCCTGCCGGAATATTAACTTCTAGTGCTTGTATCTTTCCCTGATCATCTTTTAAATGAATGGTTTCTTTTTTACCAAAGGCGGCTGCATCAAAACTTACATTGATTTCAGCATGAATATCGGAGCCTTTTGTCTGATAATGCTGCTGATTTCCAAAACCTCCGGTTTGTTTGAAATCATTCTGAAATCCAGACTTTTTGAAACCTCCACCAAAGAAGTTTTCAAAGATATCTCCCATGTCTCCACCTTCAAAATGGAATTCCTGATATCCGTTACCATTCTTCGTACGGTAGGTTCCTCCATGGAATCCGCCGGCTCCATTAAATCCATTAAAGCCGTTAAAGCCTTCAAAGCCGCCGGCATTGCCATACGCACCTGACTGCGCTCCTCCTGTTCCATCAAAAGCGGCATGACCGAACTGATCATAAAGTTTTCTTTTTTCTGGATTGCTTAAAATCTCATAAGCTTCTGTAACTTCTTTAAACTTTGCTTCTGCATTGGCATCTCCCGGATTAATATCCGGATGATACTTTTTCGCCAGTTTACGGTATGCTTTTTTAATTGCTTTATCATCTGCGTTTTTATTTATTCCAAGAACTTCATAATAATCCTTTTTTATTGACATAATCTTCACCCTCTCGTTGTGAATTCTATTTGTTCTATTTGAAATATAACACCATAGTTTCTTCTTGTCAACTATATTTTCTTATGTTTCGCAGATTACAAAGTCAAACTCCTTATCGTGCATACACGAACGGTGTTTGGATCCTTTGACCTTTTGACTTTAACTTGATATCACAAATTACCCCGACATATATATATCAAATAGCTGCTGTAGATTAATAATGTAAAGACTCCGTCTATTCTTGCTATTTTATTCCGATATAACATGGGAAATAATGCCACAACTGATACTAAAATACATACCGGCATATCAATCAATGCCATCTGCGTAGAAACAGGGAGACTTTTTCCTCCGAGTAATGTACATACAGGAAGGATAAATGCCGAATCAATCATATTCGCTCCCACAATATTCCCTACAGATAAAGAAGATTCTTTTTTGATGATTGCGGTTACTGTTGTTACAAATTCCGGGAGGGAAGTTCCCATTGCAACGATTGTAACAGATATGATTTCTTCACTGATATGTAATTTTTCTGCAATTTCGCATGCGGATTTTACTAAAATTTCTGAACCAGCTACAATAGCGACCGCACCTATGAAAAACCAGACAAACATTTTCCAACATTCTTTGTTTTGTATTTTACTATCGTTTTTCTGATTTTTTCTTTGAAAACCCCTATTTCTTTCTTGAAATGCATTTTTTATATTCATTATTAAAAATAAAATTCCGGCAAGTAATAGTAATATGCAGTCTGACCAATCAAATACTCTGTCTTTGAAACTTATCAGAAGTAATACGAGGGTTCCTATATATAGAATTGTTTTTATAATATAATCCTGTCTTTTGATTGCTGCCGGAAGAAAAAACAGACTGATTGCAAGAATAATTCCGGTATTTGCTGAAACAGAACCTACTGCATTTCCAATCGCCATAGCGGAATGTCCTTTTAATGCTGCGGCAGCCGATACGATGATTTCCGGCATTGTTGTTGCAAAACTTACTATCGTTGCTCCCACTACATATTTCGGAATTCCCAGAGTTTCAGATATTTTTGATGCGGCATCAACAAACCAGTCTCCTCCTTTACATATAAGAATCAATCCAATAAAAAAAGACATATAAATCATATACACAGACCTCCTGCTTATATCATTTAACTATGTCTTTTTTCTTTATTTATACCTATTTATAGCTGATTTACAATCAATTTATTTCCAGAGAATATATCATTACAACTTCTTCACTGACTCTTACCATCTTCCGCTTTTGCAAGAGGTGTCTTTAACACTTCTATTTCCTTACGAATCCGGTCCATCTTTAAATCAAGTGCTGCACTCTCATCTGCGCACAGTTTCAGATCAGCCGTTAACTGATCCGATACAATATCCTTTTTATACTTTAACTTATGTTCAAGGCTTGCCCAGAAATCCATAGCAATTGTTCGAAGCTGTACTTCTACCTTCATCATCTTCTTCTTATGTTCTAAAAAGATTGGCACTTCTACAATAAGATGCAGGCTTCGATATCCATTCTCCTTTGGATTTTCGATATAATCCTTACGCTGAACTAGTGTAACATCATCCTGCTCTAAAAGGCAGTCCGCAAGAAAATAAATATCTTCCCTAAAAGAACAGATAATACGGATTCCTGCAATATCTGTCAGATTCTCTTCGATACTTTGTGTTGAAAAAGGAAGATTTCTCCGATTTAACTTCTCTGTTATACTTTCAAGACTCTTTACTCTCGTTTTAATTGATTCAATAGGATTTCTATCGTGAACAAGAGAAAACTGCTCGTTTAATACACGAAACTTTGTCTCTACTTCCATCAGCGCACATTGGTAATATGCCATTAATTCTTTATAGGGTTTCTGCTCTTTCTGTAGCATATCATGTATCTCTTTTGTAGATAATTCCCGGAACATTCTTTCCCGAAGTCTCTCACCTATTGGAGAACGCATTAAATCGTCTAATGCTCCAAAAATTCTTTTTCTTTGTTCCATTGTCTTCATTCCTTTCGTTCTGTATTTCTATAACGAAATCATATAAAGAGTTCATTTGTGAAATACTTTGTATAATTTTACCATGAATTATCATTTATCTCAATCTCTTTCATCGGAATTATGCCATAATATCCTATACATTTTATGCAATATGTTTGTTTTCATTTTTGATATTTCATGGTATAATAATGCGCAATGTAACATATATTTAATATTTTTAAGACTTTTGTAAAATGTAACATACTCTCTCGGAATCATAAGAATATCAAGAATACCGAGAGTACATGAAAAACAAACGGAGGGCTATCTTTGAAAAAACATTCTATTTTATTTTTACTTTTGATTATTTGCGGATGTTTTCTCATTCCATCGAAATCATTTGCATTTCAGCATGGGTATGAGAGCCATTCTGATTTCATTTATGCTTTGGCGCGTAATGAATTGCCAGTATATATTTCTGACTACAGTGAAGATTTAAAAACGATGCTTCCTAAATACAGTGGAGTAAAGGTTGTAGGTTCTTCTGGTTCCTGGTACGAGATTCAGTACACTTCTAAAAAAGGGACTAGTAATTATGGCTGGATCACAAAGGAAGAGTTTCAATCAAACTGCCTGATTTATGACGGACGGGAAAAAAGACCTTTTGCGAATGGAACATACCATCTTTCTTTTTATCAAAACAAGAATTCTTCTGCTTTTTCTACGGATAGCTATCATGCATATACCGATACACTCACTTATACCTTTAAGTATGTCGGAAATAATTGCTACACTATCAAAAAAGCAAATGAAGATAAATATCTAAAATCGGATACCTTGAAGGAATCTAACCCTTATATTAATGAACTTTGGGGAACTGAAAAGGAAGCAGGTACTTTCCGCATTACCAGAAAAGGGAATTATTATATTATCTGCGATGTAAATACCAAGCGAATTCTGTCTGAAAATGACAGCAATCTTTTAGAATTTACCAATAACCAGAATGCTTTATGGCGTCTTACCAGGAATAAAAAGGCAATTGAAAAGGGAAATCTTCAGGTTTTTGTCCAATTTGATCCCCTTTGGGGCAAGCATCATTACGGAAATGAAACAACACAAGATACAGAAACAAATAATTTCTGTACTTCTGGATGTGGAATTTTTGCTACAGTAAATGCTATTTACTCATTAAGCGGTCATTTCCCTGATCCATATGAACTGGCAAAATACGCTTCTGATAAACGCTATCGTATTGAAGATTGTGGAACTGACAGCGGATTTTTTAAGGCGGCGGCTGAAAAGTTCGGTTATAAATATGGATTTTCTTATGACGGATGCGGAGAATCTTTTAAGGAATTAAAGCAGAAATTAAAAGCTGGCGATACTGCCATTGTATATCTGCCGGGACACTACGGAACAATTGTTGATTACAATGCAAAAAAAGATAAATATCTGCTAATGGATCCACATTATCTTCCAAAGCGTGGCACTTCTTCCTTTGGAGACTGGGTCAGCCAGAAAGACTTAGAAGAAGGAGCTCTCACAACGCAAATGTTCTTTTATTATAAGGCAAATTAATAAAATCGCAAGAATTTATCCTTTTTCTTTTTATTATAGCGTTGTTATTTAAAAAGCATTGTTATATAATATAGACAATTAGGTACGGAAGGCGGGTTACATATGAATCTAAGACAGATTAATGATTTATGGAATGAATATAAAGAAAAGTATGATTTGCCGGAAGATATTCAGATTTCGGCAGTACAGTATGATGCGGAAAAATATGTTGAAGGTTTTTTTAATATCCTTGAACTTCTTGAGGGTAAGTATATTTTGCATCTGAACCCTCGCTTTCATCTTTATAGTGACAGTTATGCCCGCTTTATTCTTTTCCATGAATTTACTCATTTTTATGATTTCATAAATAGTTCCTATGATGAAACCGAAGATTTATTTGTTTATATGAATGCTTATTCCGAATTTCATGCCTGTCGTGTTACACTCGCCCGTTTTATGGAGCGTCTCACGTTAAAAACCGTACATATCGATAAGATTCAGATTCCTGGTCCATTTAATGAGATTTCTATCCGCCATCTTTTAGAAGAAGGACTATGGAGAGTAAAGGTCAGTTTTGAGCAGTTTCTTGAAACATTAGAACCGAATGACTTTATTATGACCTTCCGCCAGTTAATGTATTTGCTGGGCTACATATCTCTCTTTGAGAATGATGACGTTTTATTAGAGCAGACTTTACAGTTTGCACATCTTGATACCGATGATTTCTTTGATTTATATCACGCTTTAAAAGAGATTAATTATGAAGAAATTTTAAGACTGACAAGAAAGATTTATAATTCTGCTTTTCTTATTTATTTAAGAGGATTTTTCCGAAGGAACTACGACAAACGTATTCTTCCGGATGATGAGCTTGAGAATATCACAGCAGATAATTGCGATGAATATAAAGCAATCCTTGATCAAAGGCAACAGGAGTTTGCTGCTTAAGGTTTGGAATAAAGAGACGCCCTTATAAGTTCTTATTATATAAAAATGCTTCGTATCAAAAATACGCAATCGTATTTTGAGCTTGCTCTAAGGCGCATTTTATATAATAAGAACTTATAAGGGCTGTTTATTTTCAAATTTTTTGGACTGATTTATAGAATTTTTTTATAGTAAACAGAAGGCAGGAAACGACATACTCTATATTTGTGGCCTCGGAGCAAGTGTTGGATGCAAGCGCTTAAGCGAACATTCAACGCGCCGCGACTAAAGTCACAAATATAAAGTATTTCGTTTTCTGCCTTTGTCGGTTTAGCCTATAAATTACTATCGAATCTGTCCTTCTCCCCGGATGATATATTTATAAGTACATAATTCTTCTAAGCCCATTGGTCCTCTGGCATGAAGTTTCTGCGTGGATATTCCCATTTCGCAGCCAAGTCCAAATTCTCCTCCATCTGTGAAGCGGGTAGAAACGTTCACATATACTGCGGCACTGTCTACTCTCATCGTAAAATAGTCTGCTGCTTCTTTTGATTCTGTGATAATTGCCTCACTGTGGCCCGTAGAATGTTTTGAAATATGTTCTACTGCTTCTTCCACGCTATCTACTACTTTTACCGCAAGAATGTAATCTAGGAATTCTGTATCGAAATCATCTGCCCCAGCTGGTGTTCCTGAAATAATTTTAGCGGCTCTATCACAAAGACGAAGTTCCACTGGAATTTCTCCTTTTTCTTTACGGTCTTCCACTAACTTTTTCTGTAATAATGGCAGGAACTTTTCAGCAACTGCACTGTGAACGAGTAAAACTTCTTCCGCATTACAAACACTTGGACGGCTTGTTTTGGCATTCTCGATGATTCCCAACGCTTTATCAAAGTCTGCTTTGACATCGACATAAACATGACAGATTCCTGTTCCGGTCTGGATACATGGAACTTTTGCATTCTCCACACAGGAGCGGATTAAACCAGGACCTCCTCTTGGAATTAAGAGATCGACATATCCTACTGCCTTCATTAATTCTACGGAACTTTCTCTGCTTGTATCTTCGATAAGCTGAATTCCTTCTGCCGGAAGTCCGGACTTTCTCATTCCTTCTTTTAGTGCTTTTACTACTGCATCTGCACTCTTCCATGCTTCTTTTCCACTTCGAAGAACACAAACATTACCACTCTTGATACAAAGTGCTGCCGCGTCACTTGTTACGTTTGGACGACTCTCATAAATAATTGCGATCACTCCCATAGGAACAGCCGTTTTTTCAATAATGATTCCGTTTGGACGCTCTACCGTTCTTATTACTTTCCCTGCCGGATCTTCCAGACAGATCAATTCTCTGATTCCTTTTGCCATTCCCTCAATTCGTCCGGCATCTAACATCAGACGATCAATCATTACATCGGAAATCTTTCCTTTTGCCGCTTCTACATCCTGCTTGTTTGCCTCTAAAATGGCATCTGTATGAGCTAAAAGTTCATCTGCCATATTGGCAAGTGCTTTATTTTTGGTCTCTGTATCTGCTGAGTTGATCGCAATTTTGGCTGTGACTGCCTGTTCCAGAATCTCTCTTGTTGTCATCCTTTTTTCCTCCCGATAAACTTTGTTCCAACTTTATCTCCATCAAGAATTTTATAAAGCAGTTCCGGTCTTGTTCCATTAGCGATAATCATATCAATTCCGGCATCCATTGCTATTTCTGCCGCATGAATTTTAGTGATCATTCCACCTGTACCAAGAGTTGTTCCCTTTGTTCCTGCTAACTCTTTTATTTCCGGAGTAATAGAAAATATAGTATCAATGAGCTGTGCATCTGGATTATTACGCGGATCCCCTGTATAAAGACCGTCTATATCACTTAAAATAATCAATAAATCTGCATTTGCATTCTCTGCAACGATTGCTCCCATTGTATCATTATCCCCCACAGAAATTTCCTGTGTCGCAATGGTGTCATTCTCATTAATGATCGGAATAACATTCAATTCTAAGAGACGATTCAATGTACTCTGAAAGTTACTATGACTTTCTTCATTGGAGAAATCTAACCCTGTAATCAACATCTGTGCAACAATATGATTATATTCTCTAAATAATTTGTCATAAAGATACATCAACTCGCACTGTCCTATCGCTGCTGCCGCCTGCTTTGTGGGCATATCTTCGGGCTTACTTTTCATATTCAGTTTTCCTACACCCATACCAATAGCACCAGAAGAAACTAAAATAAGCTCATGTCCTGCATTTTTTACATCACTTAAAATCTTACAAAGCTTTTCTGTTCTTCTAATATTAATTCTTCCACTAGTATGAGTTAATGTTGATGTTCCCACTTTTACAACGATTCGCATAACAACCTCCTAAAAAAGGCACCTGTCAGAAACAGATGCCTTTTTATTTAAAATGTTTTATAATACTTTACTTAAGAAACTCTGCGTTCTCTCATTCTTTGGATGATCCATAACCTCTTCCGGGGTTCCCTGTTCCATAATAACACCCTGATCAATGAAAAATACTCTGTCTGCTACATCGTGAGCAAATCCCATCTCATGTGTTACCACAACCATGGTCATTCCTTCTGCAGCCAGTTCTTTCATAACATCAAGAACTTCACAAACCATCTCTGGATCCAATGCTGAAGTCGGTTCATCAAACAGCATGATATCCGGTTCCATCGCAAGAGCACGTGCAATTGCCACACGCTGCTGCTGTCCACCGGAAAGCTGTTTTGGCTTTGCATCTGCTTTCTCTGCCAGACCAACACGTTTTAACAGCTCAAGAGCCTTCTTTTCTGCTTCTTCTTTAGACTTTAACTTAAGTTCTACAGGAGCAAGCATAATATTCTCTTTTACTGTATAATGAGGGAACAGGTTAAACTGCTGGAATACCATTCCGATATGCTGACGAATCTTGTCAATATTTGAACCCTTTTCCGTAATACTCTGTCCATCTACAAGAATCTCTCCGGCTGTTGCTTCCTCTAAACGATTCAGACAGCGAAGAAATGTTGACTTACCGGAACCAGAAGGTCCAATGACACAGATTACCTCACCGGCTTTAATCTCTGCATCAATTCCTTTTAAAACATGTACATGTCCAAAACTCTTCTTCAGACCTTTTACATGAATCTTTACATCTTTCTCTGTTGTCATTACGCATTCATCCTCCTTTCAACATATCTTGAGATAAATGACAGAACTGTCACTATCAAAAGGAAGAAGACTGCTACCCATGTATATGTTGCAAATGATTCCATCGTTCTTCCTACATAAATCTTTGCATTATACATAACCTCTGATAAACCGATTGCGTAAAGAATCGTAGAATCCTTTAACGTAATAATAAACTGGTTTACAAGAGATGGGAGACAGATACGCACTGCCTGCGGAAGAATAATCTTCTGCATTGACTTTGCATAACTTAAACCAAGACTTCTTGCCGCTTCCATCTGTCCTTTATTAACGGACTCAATAGAACCTCGGAAAATCTCAGAAATATAAGCGCCTGCATTCAGGGCAAGTGTAACTAAACTGGCTGTAAATACGGTAATGCGGAACTGTGAGCCTGTAACCGCCTGAACTAACTGTGGCAGAGCAAAATAGAAATAAAATGCCTGCACCAGCATCGGAGTACCACGAATCAGCCAAATATAAAACTTTGCGATTCCACGTAATACAATATTACTGGAAATATTCATAAGACATACGAAAATACCGATAACCAAAGCGATGATCAGAGATAAAATCGTAATCTTAACTGTCATAGTAAGTCCAGTCAACAATGTTGGATAGACTTCACTTAAAACTCCAAATAGATTCATAAATTAACCTCTTACCTAACCTTTGTCTCTCAATTATTTCGCTGAGGTATATTTTGCAACGATCTCATCATAAGTACCGTTCGCTTTAATATTCTTTAAACCTTCATTAAACATCTTGAGTAAATCTGCGTTCTGTCCTTTTAATACGGCAAAACCATAAGGTGTAGAGAAGTTATCTTTCTCTTCTGCTACAATCTCAAGACCATTACCCTGAGAAACACCATAAGCCATTACAGGCTGATCTTCGAAACATGCAACGGTGTTGCCTGTCTTAACATCCTGGTACATTGTTGCGGAATCATCGAAATATGTGATATCAAATCCATATTTATCTTTTAAAGACTCAGCACAGTCAGCTCCCTGTGTACCTGTCTTTGCTGCAACTTTCTTACCTTTTAAATCTTCATATCCTTTGATGCTGCTGCCTTTCTTTACAGCCATACATACATAGGAATCATAATAAGCTTCAGAGAAGTCATATTTTTTCTGTCTTTCTTCTGTGATAGACATACCGGCAATTGTTCCATCTGCCTGTCCGGACTCAAGAGCAGCTACAGCGGCATCAAAACCAAGAGACTGTAAATCATACTTAAATCCCTGATCTTTTGCAATCGCAGCTAAGATATCTACATCGATACCTACGAATTCATTTTTATCATTTGTGAATTCAAATGGTGCAAAAGTTGTATCTGTCGCGATAATATAAGTCTTATCAGAAGCACTGCCTCCTTCTGAACTAGATTCTGCCTTGTTTGAGCTGCTTCCACATGCTGCTAATGATAACATCATAACCGCTGCTAAAGCTACAGATAAGAATTTTTTCATAATGTATCCTTCCTTTCTTAATTCTTATTATTTTATACTCACCATTCTATTATATCTATTTTGAATAAAAAATGCAAGAAGCTTTCAAAATATGTTCACTTTATTTTTTTTACGATTTTCTTTCTTCTGAAAATTTTTCTTGACTTTTTGCCTTATATGAAATATTATAAGCCAAAATCGTCAAAACGATTTAGTAAAAATTTATTTTTATACCGGCAATCTGTTTATCGGTATAATATACATTTATGATAAGGAGATGTAGAATTATGAAAACAGTCACAATCAAGTTTGGCTCTGTGGATAATGCGACATCATTTGTAAAAGCTATTGAAGATTTTGAAAGCCACTTTGACTTAATTTATGGACAGTACGTTGTAGATGCCAAGTCTCTTCTTGGAGTAATGACTATGGATATCCGCAACAAAGTTGATTTAAGAATCATGGAAAGAGAAAATGAGATGCCAACGATTATGGAGGCAATCTCCCCTTATATCGCAGCATAGTTTTTTCTTCAAATCTCATGGCTAAATTGGACCTTCCAATTTGAATCCTAATAGAATTTATGCTATAATGAAAATGCTCGGAGGCTCAATTTTTTAAGGCTGACGAGCATTTTCTATATTTAGGAGGGACAGCTTATGTGGTTCGATGAAGCAGTAGTTTACCAGATTTATCCATTAGGACTCTGTGGAGTTTTAAATGAAGAAAGAAGCAGCGATGACAGTGTTGTGGGACATTCCATCCTTGAAGTAAAGGACTGGATTTCTCATATTAAAAAGCTCGGTGCTACCTGTGTTCTCTTTAATCCTCTCATGGAAAGTGACTATCATGGATATGATACCAGAGATTACTACACCTTGGATCGCCGTCTTGGCACGAACGATGACTTAAAGGAAGTATGTGATACTATTCACGAGGCAGGTCTTAAAATTTTATTTGACGGTGTATTTAATCATGTTGGCCGCGGTTTCTGGGCATTTAAGGATGTGCAGGAAAAGAAATGGGACAGCCCTTATTGTGGCTGGTTTCATTTAAGTTTTGATGGAAATACAGAATATAATGATGGATTCTGGTATGAAGGATGGGAAGGACATAACGAACTTGTTAAGTTAAATCTTGATAATCCAGATGTCAGACAGCACCAGTTCGATGCGATCAAACAATGGACAGACCTTTATGGTATCGACGGTCTTCGCCTTGATGTTGCTTACTGCCTGAGTGATTTTTACTTAAAAGAGTTACGCCGTTTTACCAGTACTCTGAAAGAAGATTTTGTTCTTATGGGAGAAACATTACATGGCGATTATAATATGTATATGAATGATGAGAAGTGTCATTCTGTTACAAACTATGAATGTTACAAGGGATTGTATTCCAGTTTTAACTGTGCGAACATGCATGAGATCAGCTACAGCTTAAACCGCCAGTTTGGTTATGAAAACTGGTGTATTTACCGCGGAAAGCATCTTCTCTCTTTTGTAGATAACCATGATGTCAGCCGTATTGCCACTATTTTAGAGGATAAACAGCAGCTGCCTGTTATCTACGGCCTGCTATTTGGAATGCCAGGTGTTCCTTCTATATATTATGGAAGTGACTGGGGCATTGAAGGTAAAAAACAGGGACGAGATGAAGAGATTCGTCCTCGTCTTGAAAAACCGGAATGGAACGAACTTTCTGATGCAATTGCCGCTTATGCGAAGGCACACCACACTCACCCGGCTTTATACAACGGTGGCTATGCGAATCTTCTTGTAAGAGATAAACAACTCATTTTTGAAAGAAGCTGTGATGAGGAACGTGTTATTGTTGCAATCAATGCTGATTCCAACACATTTCACGCTGATTTTAATGCGCGCTCCGGTCTTGGAACGGATCTTGTTACAGGAGAAACCGTTGACTTTGGCGGCGGCATGGATCTTCCTCCATATAGCGCTGCCTACTGGAAGACAGAAGTGATCTAAGTCCAAATATTTTCAACAGATTGTAACAGGGCTATAATATAAATGATGATTTTAAAGGATGATTTTATATGAAGTTAAGCAATACAGAAATTCAGGAAATTCATACAATATTAGAAAAATACTGTAACAGTAAAGAAGCACGTTCCATGAAAAGTTTCTGTCAGCATGGCAGCGTAAGTACGTACGAACACGTTATGTATGTTACAAAAGTATGCTATTACTTAAATAAACGCCTGGGGCTTGGTTCTAACGTAAAGTCCCTTGTTATCGGTGCTTTTCTTCACGACTTTTATCTTTATGACTGGCACGAGAAAGATGACAGCCATAAGTGGCATGGATTTTCTCATGCACACACTGCTCTTCTCAATGCCAGCACCCGCTTTTCTTTAACCGATAAAGAAAAGGACATTATCGCACACCATATGTGGCCGCTGAATCTTACCAAAGTTCCACGAAGTCGTGAGGCACTTCTGGTATGTCTTGTAGACAAATACTGTTCTACTGTAGAAACACTTACAAAGCGTTCTGCACAGGCTTGATTTATGTGATTTTAATACAATAAATACGCATAAAAGAAAAACGATATCTCTAAGATGCACCTTCAGCCATCTAAGAGATATCGTTTTTTGTTGATTTTAAAATCTACAGATCAAATTTTATCTTTTTAACAAGATCGGGGAAGACTTGAATACTTCTTTCTAAAATTCCCTGCATATGTGCAATGGCAATTCCGTAGTTTGTGAATGGGATATGCTGATCTTTTGCACACTTCATACGATACTTCATTTCACGTCCATTGAGCATACAGCCGCCACAGTGAATAATTAATGAAAATGGAGAAAGGTCTTCTAGAAATTCCCGACCGGAGGAGGTCTCAATTATAAGATTCTTTCCTGTATAATTTTTCAGCCACCGAGGAATCTTTACCGTTCCGATATCATCACATTGACGATGATGTGTACACCCTTCTGAAATGAGAACACGATCTCCATCTTTCAGTTGTCGGATTGCTGCTGCTCCCTGTACCGCTTCATCTAAAAATCCCTTATATCTTGCCATTAAAATAGAAAAGGAGGTAAGCAAAATTTCTTCCGGTACCACCTGGCTCACCTGAGCAAACGCCTGGCTGTCCGTAATTACCATACTCGGGCGATTTCCCAGATCAGTAAGGAGTTTGGAAAGTTCTGTTTCTTTCACACATATAGCCGCCCCTCCCGCTTCTAATATATCGCGGATAACCTGCTGCTGTGGTAAAATCAGTCTTCCCTTCGGCGCAGCAGAATCAATTGGAATAACCAGTATAATGAGATCAGAAGGCTGAACAAGATCTCCGACAAGCTGTAACGTCTGATTTTCTGTTTTTATCTGTTTTGCAAGTTTTTCTTTTAATTCCTGAATATGCGTCTTTTGCAGAGCACTCACATATACCGCATTGTTATTATCCTCTACCAAAGAATCCTTTTGCTCTTCCTTAAGCATATCTTCTTTATTGTATACAAGTAAATATGGTATATCTTTTTCTTTAAAAATAGATAGCAATTCTTCATCGCATTGCTTTAAACCTTCTACCGCATCTATAACAAGTACTGCAATATCTGTTTTGTTTAATATCTGCTTTGTTTTCCGCACACGAAGTTCTCCAAGCTGTCCTTCATCGTCAAACCCAGGTGTATCAATGATCAAAACCGGACCTAACGGCAAAAGCTCCATTGCTTTAGAAACCGGGTCTGTTGTTGTCCCCTTTGTATCTGAAACAACTGCCAGCTCCTGACCGGTCACCGCATTTACCACGCTGGACTTTCCGGCATTTCGTCTGCCAAAAAAACCAATATGTATTCTTTCCCCGGATGGGGTATCATTTAAACTCATAAAATGCTCCTTTCAAACTATACTTGTCTACAGACGATTTTAAGAAAAAAATACAAAGTATTTTTATTCCGTCACGTTAAACATTCCATTCTGCCCCAAAGCAAAACTTCTCGATAACTCTCTCGAAGTTTTTGGTCAGAATTCCATAACGTGAAAGTCATAAAAATATCTTTGATTCTTTTCTTAAAATCTGTCTTTGTAATAGATACTTTTTTCTTAAAAATAATAAATATACTCTCTAATTTATAAAATTTCAATCAGTGCTTTAATTTCTTCCTCTTTTGTAGCCCAGCTTGTAGCAAGGCGAATGATCGTGTGGTTATCATCTGCCTTTTCCCAAAAGCTGACTGCTGCTTCTTCCTCTAACTGTTTTAATCTTTCATCTTCTAAGACCAGAAAGATCTGATTTGTTGGAGAATCTATATAGAAAGTATACCCCTTCTCTTTTAGAGCCTCTTTCAATGTATTCGCTGTTTTAATCGCATTTTTACTAATTGTAAGATATAAATCATCTGTAAAAAGAGTATCAAACTGTACACCAAGCAATCGTCCTTTTGCAAGAAGTGCTCCATGCTGCTTTATGATTGTCATGAAATGCTTCGGTGCATTATTCTTCGGAAATACAACTGCCTCTCCGCATAATGCTCCAACCTTTGTACCACCGATGTAAAATGCATCACATAAAGAAGCAATGTCCGCTAGTGTTACATCGTTTTCTTCACTGACAAGACCATAGCCAAGTCTCGCACCATCTAAATAAAGTGGTGCATCATATTCATGACAGACTATAGACAACTCTTCCAATTCTTTTTTACTGTAAAGTGTACCGTATTCTGTCGGATGGGAAATATACACCATTCCCGGAAATACCATATGTTCATGGTTGCCATCTGCATAAAAATCTGCAAAATACTGTTTTACGGCTTTTGCAGTAACTTTCCCGTTCTTATGCGGAATTGCCAACACTTTATGGGCGGATGCTTCAATTGCTCCTGCCTCATGTGTACTGATATGTCCTGTATCTGCAGATACAACTCCTTCGTACTGCTCAAGCAAAGCATCAATAACCGTAGCATTCGTCTGTGTTCCGCCAACTAAAAAATAAATATCTGCCTCTGGACATTCACAGGCTTCCCTGATTTTCTGTTTTGCTGACTCACAATATTGATCTGTCCCATAGCCAGACAGCTTTTCCATGTTAGTTTCTAACAATCGCTGTAAAATCTTTTCATGGGCGCCTTCTGAATAATCATTTTCAAAATCTAGCATTATATGTCTCCTCTAAAAAAATCATTTTTATTATAGCACAAAATATAACAAAAAAAGCAGAGAAACCACACTTGGTAAAATACATTTTTTTAGAGCGTGTTCGAAAAATGCTTTCTGCAAGATGTGCGTTACAATTTGTGGGGGATTTTGTCTGAATGAGGGCGGCGTAGCGGGCTACGTCAACTGAATGAAGGCAAAATATACCGCAAATTGGGGCGTGCAGGTTGCAGGAATGATTTTTCAAACACGCTCTAGCACTTTCCCATTATTTTCTTTTGTTTATAATAACTCCAGCAACGTATTATATACTTTCTCATTTTTCTTTACTACCAAAGCTATACTTTCCTTTGCATGATTCAACCTGTGAAAAATCTTTCTTACATACGAACTTCCATTTTTCATAAAACAGGCTGCCCTTAGATATCCTTCTTCATCATAATAATATCGCTCATCAAGAAGAAGAACTATTTTATCCATATCTCTGACCGCCTGCATTTTTAAATCTGCCTGCGCTTCCTGCCTCTCTGATTCTTCTATTTCAACCCACTGATATCCCTGCTTTATATAATCACTTAGCAAATTCTCTGCCTCAACATCATCATTGGCATATACTACAAAAATGTGCGGATATCCCCGCGAATTCATTCTTGGCGGCAAATGCATCATATTCTGAATAAATGTAGAAAGTTCCGCATTCGTCCGAATACGATTTGTCAATCGAAACACCTTAATATCTGTTTGATTTTCCAACTTTTTTATATTCTCTTTATCCATTTCTTCTGATGAGATAACATCTTCGGAATCACTGGAAAATATCACAGGCTGCTTCTTGCTTAACTCTAACAATCTCTCTATCTTATCTTTAGAAAGCAAATGTGCTTCATCAACTAAAATCCCTCTATATTTTTCAAGCGGTATTTGTGTTCCGGCTTTTCTTTCTTCGCAATTAAATTGCTTCCTTTGATCATAATCCTGACTGCCATCTGGTCCTTTATCCTGCCCGCTATTTTGACTGCCACTTTTCTTCTCGATATGAATCTGCTCATCTGCCAAAAAATCAATTCTTTGCAAGCGCTCATGTAATATTCTCCACTTTTCTCCATTCTCCTCGCAATGTACCATACAGATTCGATGGCGAACAGACAGCTTCATAGCAATATCATAAAGAAGCAAGGTTTTTCCTGTTCCCGGAATTCCACTAAACCAAAAACAGCCTGATCGCTTTGCATAAATATCTCTTAAAATCTTTTTCTCAATATCTCTTTGCTGAGAAGTCAGGAAATATTCTTTTTTTAAAAAACGCACGGGGTCTGTTATCGGTGAGATCAAATATAATTCCGCCCGAAATAAATCTTCGATATTTCCTTCATAATTCATACCTTCTTTTTGTAAATCCTCACATAATCTTTCCCAGTCTGCATCCACGATATGATCATGATGTGTCAGACGAACCAGCCTGTTCTGGCTGCTAATATAAGTATAAGATTGAATTGGTCTTCCTAAAACAGATAAATAATAGCGATTCTGAATCAGCTGCTTACGAATTGCCTGATCCGAAACCACCCCACTCTTTAACTCAATATTTACGATATGATTGTCCTTAATCTGAAGAAGATCAAACTCTTTTCCCAATCTTGGAATCTGGAAAGAATAGAAAAAACGGAGGGAATATACTTCCTGCATATGCATTTCCAACTGAGCTGCCAATGCTCTCATACTCCCCCATTCCCAGGTACGTATTTTTAAAGGAAACTTCCTTCCAGATAACTGCTTTTCCAGTTTTGATATATGCTCTATACTCTGATTTCTTGTAAGTGTATAAATTGATAGTGATTTCACTTTGTCACCTCGAATGGAATCATTACTTTATTTTTAATGTTCTAAGATACATTTTCTGCTCCGGTGTTATCCGATAACTCTCAATCGCTTTTTGAATTGTTTTATTATGTGTCCAGACATCCAGCTTTTTATCCTCTATAAATGGAAGAATGTTCTCATATTGTTTTGCAAGTGCCGTAGCAAAATACCATGCCCGCATCATATTCACATAATACTCTTTCGAACAAATCTGCATCACCTTTTCCGGATACTCCATCTGAAAATTTTCATCCAGATAATATCGCATCAACATACCAATTCCAAATCGTATCGTATATGTATGCTGTGATTGTATCCAGCGATACACCTCTTCTATAAATACATCAAGATGCTTTTTTACCGTACGGACAGCAAGCAAATCACAAGTTGCCCAATTATCTATAAAAGGCAGAAATCGTTCCAGCTCCTGTAAACACTTTTCGTAATCCTTTATCTGCTCTAGTAAAAGACCATGCAGATTATTTTCTTCATAATACGAATGTGGAAGCACTTGTAAAAACAGCCTTGCCTCTTTAGTTTTACCAAACTCCTTTGCAAATGAACGCAGTACAGGAATCCGAACGCCGATAATCTTCTCCTTATTCACCGTCGGCATAAGCTTCGCATGAAAATCCCGATACTTTATATCCTGAAGTTCAAAAAGTTTTGACTGTATATCTTTTACTATGTTTTTCTGGTTCATGATTTTCCTTTCTGACGCTATATATTTATGGTACTGCCAAAAATAAAAAGTATTAACTTTTTACAGTTCCGGATTTTCTAACAAATCTTCGATACTGCATCCTAATACTCTTGAAAGTTTGTAAAGGGTTCTCACCTGTGCCTTATCAATATCATTTACTTTTTGCTCATACATTTGTATCGAACGAAGTTTTACACCTGAAAGTGCTGCAAGTTCTACTTGAGATATGCCACGATTTTCACGAATTGTTTTTAAATGAATTTCCTGTGTTACGCTCATATATTTTTTATTCATATCTTCAATGAAATGCCCTATATCCATTTCATGATATACGCTATACATTGTAACAATTTCTGAAAGAGGTATTCTTGAAAAAATATCTTTGAATCGTCTACAGGTAGCCCACTGATAGTCTGCCAAAGCCCAACCAGCCCAATAGACTTCAGAACGTTCCTCAGAAAATATTTTTTCTGGAAATTTGTAATTCATATAAGCGTACATAATGATTTCCTGAGCCAGTTCTATCCCAGATATTCCTGAAACAATCGCTGGATTTCCACGTTCAAATTTGTCTGCATATCCAGATTGGACAAACAGCCTTGAAAATATATCTGCATTAAAACGACAATTGCTAATCGCATAATCAAAACATTCAGCCAGATTTTGTTTCGCATCATATAGATAAGATTCGCTGTATGCGTGAATCATTGTCCTTCATCTCCTCTCTGAGAATATCCAAAACAAAAATATCATTTTTATAAGAATGTCTGTTACGAATTTCTTTTCGATACGTTTCTCTCGCATTAGAATCCCTTGCAATAAACCTAGGATAATAAACTGTTTTGTCTGCAAAATCAGCCCCGTCAAATGTCAGATTACGAAAAGATTTTTCAGAAATTAACACCGTCTGCGTTCCTAATCTACCCAGATGAAGAGCTTCGTTTAAACTGCGAAGAGGCAAACCATTTTGCACAAAAGATTCTGCAAAAGAAAAATAGGAATCATCCGCCCGATAGCCAATAATAACATCATAGGCTTTTAAATCAATAGAAAAATTCTCAATAATATAATCACAGGCATCTATTGCAATCTCATTAGAAAGACGAAATGTCCTGTTTTTTAGCAACAATGCCATCCAGTGTAAAATATTGTACTTTCCATCTAACAAATTCAATATATTTAAGGAATCTTGCTCAAGAACATATTTATTTACAAAACCATCACTGTTTTTCTTGCAAGCCCATTCCATAGCCATAGATAATTCCTGCGTACAATAAAAACCCCGTCCATAATCATTATTTGTTTTACCAAGTAAAAGATCCGGCTTTTCGATGATATGATCCGAGCCATGTAATAATTTAATTTTTCCCATGTATGCCACCTCCTTATAAGATATTATATCATTGTAATGATAGTACATCAACAAAAACATATAAAAAAGAACATAGTATAATATTATCAGTTCTTCCATCATCGCTATAAGAAAATGTGCTATCACATTTTCAAATTTGCTCCAAATCCACATCTGATAATGCATACTATGTTCTATCTTTTATAAAATAAATACTACTCAACAGTATTTTGAATATTCTCACTATATTTTTCAAAGCTTTTTTCTATTTTTTCCAGTTTGCGTGCATGCTCCTTCAATTCCTTTACTAATTTTTCTCTATCCTGTCGTTCCTTTTTATAATTGATACGATGTTCCATACTCGCCCAAAAATCCATGGACATCGTTCGAAATTGAATCTCTACAGGGAAATATTCCATACCATCAAGACAATAAACCGGAATACCTAATATAATATGATAACTTCGATATCCATTAGGTTTAGGTCCTGCAATATAATCACGTTCCTTCATAACAATTAAGTCTGTTTGACTTTTTAAAATCTCAACAAGATTATATATATCATTGACAAAATAGCAAATAACTCTTGCACCTGCAATATCCATAAGAAAATTTTTAGCATTAGTCAGTGACGGTTTCTTTTCTTTTTTTATCAATTTATCTTCAATGCTTTTTTTCGATTTAATCCTACTCTGGATATTATGAATTGGAACAAGATGCATAGCTGATGATTCATATAAAGTATGATTTAATGTATCTAGACGGCTCAAAATCATCTGCATAGCATCTTCATAAGGTTTAATTAAATTATAATATTCTTTTTCGTTCATTGTAACAACATTCCTCCTACTATTAGTATTGTCATAGTCATTCTTTACCTTTT
>UMIB01001332.1_pt1 | contig 53982 bp, 54 predicted proteins | sample 1965641 | NCBI WGS metagenome assembly UMIB01 (sample SAMEA4836110, study PRJEB28245) | human gut metagenome | biome: gut microbiome; material: fecal sample | place: Denmark | collected 2008
CGAACCCCGGGGGAGGACAAAACCTATGCGAAAGAATACGACCCACAACCTGACCGTTGCCGCCATGCTCAGCGCGGTGGCCTTTATCCTGATGTTCATCGAGTTTCCCATCCCGATGCTCATTCCCAGCTTTGTCAAGATGGACTTTTCCGACCTGCCGGCCCTGCTGGGTGCCTTTGCACTGGGCCCCGTGTACGGCGTGGTGATCAGCTTCATGAAGAACCTGCTCCACATCGTCATCAAGGGCACCTCCACCGCCTGCGTGGGCGAGCTGTGCAACTTCATGCTGGGCGCGGTGTTCTCGGCGGTGGCGGGCTTCATCTACAAGCACCGCAAGAGCCGCAAAACGGCCATCCTTGGTGCCATTGCCGGTGCCGCAGCCATGGCGGTGTTCAGTGTGCCGTCCAACTACTTCATCACTTACCCGGCCTATGTGGAGTTCTACCACATGCCGCTGGAAGCTATTCTTGGCATGTACCAGGCCATTCTGCCTTCGGCCAACAGCCTGATCAAGTGCCTGGTCATCTTCAACATGCCCTTCACGCTGGTCAAGGGCCTGCTGGATGCCGTGCTCTGCATACTGATCTACAAGCCGCTGTCTCCCATCCTGCACGGCCGTAAGTAATTTTTGCTTTTCTCTTTTCTTTCTTCTTTTCTTCTCAATCAAACAGCAACTCCCCGGCTGGGGCTGCCCAATTGCAGCGGTCCCGGCCGGGGAGCTGTTTTATAATGGAAAAGAATCTATCAGGCCAGCGCGCCCTTGTCCAGCCATTTGCCGCGGGCCAGCCGGAGCAGGAACAGGGCACCGCGGGTGCACAGCTCGGCGCACATGGCAAACCACACGCCCACAAGCCCGAAGCGGGGAGCCAGCAGCACGGCCAGCGTGAGCCGGATGCCCCACATGCTCACAAGGTTCAGCACAAAGCAGCCGGTGCTGTCACCGGCACCCTGCATGGCACCGCTGGCCACGATGCTGGCCCCGAACATCGGCTCGGCAAAGGCTTCGATGCGCAGCACCTGCGCACCCAGCGCAATGACGGCAGCGTCGGCGGTGAAGATGCCCATCAGGGCCGGAGCAAACACATACAGGCCCACGCCGGTCAGCGCCATGATGGCCATGCCCATACCGGTGCACAGCCAAGCGATGCGTTTGGCCATATCCCGCCGGTGGGCGCCCACGGCCTGGCCTACCATGGCAAGGGAGGCGTCCTGGACGCCGTAGCCTGCCATGTAACACAGGCTTTCGGCGCTCACGCCCAGGCTGTTGGCCGCAATGGCGGTAGTGCCCAGCCCGGACACGATGCGCACCAGCAGCACCTGCGCCGACGACAGCGCCGCACGCTCGGCGGCCAGCGGCGCACCCACCTTCCACAGGTTCTGCAGGCAGGCCTTTGTGATGCGCCAGGAGCCGGGGCGGCGGATGCACAGCACACCGTCCCGGAACAGCAACAGTGCCAGAGCCAGCAGGCCGCCCACCACATTGGACAGCGCAGTGCCCAGTGCCGCACCCGGCACGCCCCAGCCGAAGCCGAACACGGTGATGCTGTGCCCGGCCAGCAGGATGGTGCGGGTGGGGTTGATGAGGACATAGTTGAAGATGGCATCCAGAATGCAGGTGAGCACACTGATCAGACCGGGGGTCAGCGCGTCACCGGTGGAACGTAGCATGGAAGAGTAGGTGCCCATGGCCATGGCAAAGGGCAGGGAAGCCGCCCAGATGGCAAAATAGGCCGAGGCATCCGCCTGCAGGGCCGGGTCGGCCCCCAGCCAGCCGGGCAGATACCGGCTGATGCCGATGCCGAGAGCGGCCGCTGCCAGACCGACGAACAGATTGAACAGCATGGACTGCCGCAGCACGCCCCGGGCATCCTCCTGCCGGTCGGCACCCAGATACTGTGCCACCTGAATGGCAAAGGACATATACAGCCCGGCCAGCATGCCGTGCAGCAGCCAGGTGCTGGAGCTGACGATGCCGATGGATGCGGTGGCCGAAGCTCCGATATGGCCCACCATGGCAGCGTCGATGTACTCCATGGCCGTGACCACGATCTGCTGCAGAATGGACGGGATGCTCAAGGTCAGCACGATCTGGGCCGTCTGCTGCAGCGGCACCTGCTCGCCCTGGCGCATTTTGGCCGAGAGCTGTTCAAGGGTAATGGACATGGTTCCTCCTTCAAGGTCAGAATAGCGGATGATGAGTCTAATCATTTATTATAAGGGCGGGCCGGGCAAAAGTCAATCTGCTGCCTTTTTGTGCCCGGTGATTGATTTTTTGGGTGCGGCGTGATACACTCAACAACACAAGGCATGAATTGCAAAAGAAATGAGGAGAATAGAAATATGATCGAATCTCTGGTGTCTGTCGTCGGGCAGCGCGGGGTGGATGCCGTAGCGTTTCTGCTGGCATTTGCGCTCACTGCGCTTACCGATTCGCTGTTCCACAACAAGCTTCCCCACGACCATGGCCGTGAATTTGCCGTCAATGGCGGCCTGTCCAAGGGCAAGGCCCGCGGTTCCGGCCTGATCTTCGTGCTGTGCATCGCGCTGGTGTCGCTGGCATTCCTGCCGTTCCGGGTGGAATATGTCATCTACACCGTGCTGCTCATCGCTTCCATGCTCTCCGGCTACTTTGACGATGCCGCCGAAAAGGCCTGGAACGAGTACAAAAAAGGCATCATCGACTTTGTCATCGCCGTGGTGGCAGGCGTGACCTACCTCAACTTCAACGGCTGCGGCGTGCAGTTCCTGCAGTGGAGCTTCACCCTGCCGTATGCGGTGTACCTGCTGCTCATCGTCATCCTGATCTGGGCCAGCATCAACGTGGTCAACTGCACCGACGGTGTGGACGGCCTGTCCGCCAGCCTGGCCGTGGTGACTATCGGCACCTACCTGATCGCCTACCACGAAGAGCTGGCCGACTACAGCACCGCCGGTGTGGTGTTCATGGGTGCGCTGCTGGCTTACCTGTGGTCCAACGCAAAGCCCAGCACCCTGCTGATGGGCGATGCCGGCAGCCGCGCCATGGGTTTCTTCATCGCCATCCTGTCCCTGAAGTGCGGCCACCCCTTCGCCTTCCTGCTGGCAGCCATCGTGTTCATCGTGGACGGCAGCCTGGGCATCCTGAAGATCAGCCTGAAGCGCTTCCTGCACATCTCCATCCTCAAGAACACCCGCACCCCGCTGCACGACCATGTGCGCAAGAACAAGGGCTGGAGCGACGAGCAGGTCGTGGCCCGCTGGCTCATCCTGCAGTGCGTGGCATCGGCTCTGCTGCTGCTCGTGGTGCACGGCTGATAAACCATCACAAAAACAAAAGCAGCGCCTGACGGAAATTTCAAACCGTCAGGCGCTGTTTTTGCATCCGAAAATTGTTGTTACAGCCCGGCCTTTTTGGCGGCAGCCTGCACCACATGGCCCACCAGCACCGAGGTGGTCACGGTGCCCACACCGCCCGGCACGGGGGTGATGGCATCCACGACAGGCTCCGCCTCGGCAAAGCGCACATCACCGCACAGCTTGCCCTCGTCGTTCAGATGGATGCCCACATCCACCACGGTCTGGCCGGGACGCAGGCAGTCAGCACCCACGGCGCCCATCCGGCCCATGGCCACCACGACCACATCCGCCTCTTGGCAGATCTGGGGCAGGTCCTGGGTGCGGGAGTTGCAGATGGTCACGGTGGCATTTTCCCGGTCCAGCATCATGGCGGCGGGCTTGCCCACTACCAGGCTGCGGCCTACCACCACGGCGCGTTTGCCGGAGAGGGGAACATTGTAGTGCTTCAAAATCTCCAGGCAGGCCTGTGCGGTGCAGGGAGCATAACCCAGATCGGTGTTGGTGAACACACCGGCTAGGGAACCATCGGTGATGCCGTCGATGTCTTTTTCCGGAGCCAGTGCGGCACGCACGGTGCGGTCATCAAACTGCTTGGGCAGCGGGCGGAACAGCAGACAGCCGTGGATGGCATCGTCGGCGTTGATCTCTGCGATGACCTTCAGCAGGTCGTCCTGTGCTGCGTCGGCGTGGAGCAGATACTGTTTCACTTCCACGCCCACCTTGCCGCAGCGGGTCATCACGCCGCGCTCATAGGAAAGATCGTCCTCGCGCGCACCCACGCGCACCACGGCCAGCGTGGGCACAATGCCCTTTGTCTTGAGCTGCTCACACAGAGCAGCGTTGCGTTCGTTCATGGCGGCCACTACAGGCGCGCCCTTCAGGATGCTTGCCATTTTGTATTCCTCTCATTTCAGGTAATGCGGTATGGCGTGTGGGGAGCTTTCTCCCCGCCCACCGTCGGGTCAGGTGCGAAGCTGCTTTGTGACCTGTGCAAACACGGCGTCCGCCTTCGGGACATACTCGCTCAGCAGGGCGTCGGCCTGCGCATCCAGTGCGGCGGCATGGGTTTTGTCGGTCATCAGCTTTGTGTTGATGAACACGTTCAGGCTGGCGGCCTGCAGGGCAGCCTTGCACAGTACGGCGGCGCAGCCTGCATCGGACACGGCCAGCGCGCTGCCCCTGGCGGCATATTCTTCCACAAGTGCAATGCCTTCGGCGCACTTGCCCATGATCTCCAGCGGCACGGCACAGGCAGCATCCAGTGCGGTTTCCAGCACAGCGGCCTTGTGAGCCGCCTGCTCCGGAGTGTCCTTGGGCAGGCCATAGGCGGCGGCCAGCGGCGCAAAGGCTTCGGCATCCGCCTGCACCAGTGCTTCCAGCTCCGCGCGCAGGGCACCGGCCCGCTCGTTCAGGGTCAAAAGGTCCGCTTCCACGGCGGCATACTTCTTTTTGCCCACCGTCAGGCAGCCCACCATGTTGCCCAGTGCCACACCGGCGGCACCCACCAGTGCCGCGGTACCGCCGCCGCCCGGTGTGGGGGCTTTGCTGGCCAGTTCTGCCAGGAACCGGCTGCAGCTTTCGTTCATCATGTCCATGTGTACAAACCCCTCTCTGTCACAAACGCGTCCAGCCGCTGGTCGTGCTCATCCACGGCAGCGTGTGCAACGCGCTGAACTTCCAATGCAATGCCGATCTTTGCCGCTTTTGTGCAGCGGGGCAGGTAGCGGTCGTAGTAGCCTTTGCCCATGCCCACCCGGAAGCAGTCTGCATCAAAGGCAGTGCAGGGCACCAGCACCAGATCCAGCTGTTCCGGTTCCAGCAGCACCGACCGTTCCAGTACCGGCGTGCGGATGCCGTACAGCCCTGTCTCCCAGCCGTCCGGGCCGGGCACGGCGGCGGTGAGGGAGCAGTTTTCTCCGCACACCGGGTAGGCCAGCACCTTGCCCCGGCGGGCCGCTTCGGCGGCAAACCCGGCAAGGCCGGCTTCACCCCCAAAGGCCGCATACAGCAGGATGGTCTGGGCATTTTGCACGGCGTCCAGCTGCCACAGCCGGGCACACAACGCCGCGTTGGCGGCGGCCCGCTGCTCCGGCGAAAGGGCCCGGCGGGCCGCTTTGCCGGATGTGCGCTGGGCCTGCTTTTCCTCGGCGATGTCCACACAAAACACCTCGTTTCATCTGTGATCGTGGAAAGCTGAAAAATCCACAAAATCGACAATGCATTTTTATACAAATATAATAAACACTTCAGTCCAAAAAAGCAAGCCTTTTGGCGAAAAGAGGATTGAAGGTTTTACAGCTTTCTGCTATGATAATATAAAGCAATGCGGCCCAGTGTGCAGGAGCCGGGTGCTTGAACAAGGCGTCGATCTGTCTGTATCAAGAGAGGGGTAACTGAAATGTACAAAGAAATGATGGATACCATCGGCCTGGTCAATACCGTAGACCCGGAGCTGGGGGCTGCCATGAACCGGGAGCTGACCCGTCAGCGCCAGAACATCGAGCTCATTGCCAGCGAGAACATCGTCTCGCCCGCGGTCATGGCTGCCATGGGCAGTGTGCTCACCAACAAGTACGCCGAGGGCCTGCCCGGCAAGCGTTACTACGGCGGCTGCGTCTATGTGGATGAGGTGGAGAACATCGCCATTCAGCGCGCCTGCAAGCTGTTCGGTGCCAGGTACGCCAACGTCCAGCCCCATTCCGGTGCACAGGCCAATCTGGCCGTCTACTTCGCCCTGCTGGATCTGGGCGATACCGTCATGGGCATGGATCTGTCCCAGGGCGGCCATCTGACCCATGGCTCCCCCGTGAACATGTCCGGCAAGAACTACCACTTTGTTTCCTACGGCGTCAATGCCGATGGCGTGATCGACTACGCCGAGCTGGAAAAGCAGGTCAAGAAGGTGCGCCCCAAGCTGATCGTGGCCGGTGCATCCGCTTACCCCCGTGCCATCGACTTTGAGAAGATCGCTGAGATCGCCCACGGTTACGGTGCATTCCTGATGGTGGATATGGCCCATATTGCCGGTCTGGTGGCCGGCGGCCAGCACCAGAGCCCGGTGCCCTATGCCGATGTGGTGACCACCACCACCCACAAGACCCTGCGCGGCCCCCGCGGCGGCCTGATCCTGACCAACAACCCGGTCATTGCCAAGCGCATCAACTCGGCCGTGTTCCCCGGCACCCAGGGCGGCCCGCTGGAGCACGTCATCGCCGCCAAGGCCGTCTGCTTCGGCGAGGCCCTCAAGCCGGAGTTCAAGGAGTATGCCCGCAAGATCGTGGAGAACGCTCAGGCTCTGGCCGCAGCTCTGCAGGAACGCGGCGTCAAGCTGGTGTCCGGCGGTACCGACAACCATCTGATGCTCATCGACCTGCGTGACGAGGAGTGCACCGGCAAGGATCTGGAAGCCCGTCTGGACAGCGTGCACATCACTGCCAACAAGAATACCGTCCCCGGCGAGACCCGCAGCCCGTTCGTCACCTCCGGCGTGCGTCTGGGCACCCCGGCGGTCACCACCCGCGGCATGGGCGTGGCCGAGATGAAGGTCATCGCCGACTGTATTGCCGACTGCATCTGGCACTACGATGAGAAGAAGGATGAGATCAGCGAGCGTGTGCTCAAGCTGACCCGCGACTTGCCGCTGTACGAGTGATCCTATCCCAGAAAGAAAATGAAGCCGCTGCGTAGAAAAATACGCAGCGGCTTCGTTTTTTGCTGTTCGATTGCTTACTCTTCCAGTGCCTGTGCCATGGCGTCGTCCGCTTCCTGCTGGGTGATGGTCTGCACCTTGAAACCGAAGTAGACGATGTGCCCCGCCCAGACAATGGCCATAATGGCGCGGCCCACGGGCACCTTGTCCATCAGGATGAACCCAGGGAGCATGATGGCCGTTACCGTGCCGATGAGGAGCGCCTTGGCCTTGCGGGTCATGCCGCGGCGGCGGAAATAGCTGCCGATGTACTTTTTATAAACGGTCGTGTGGGTGAACCAGGTGTGCAGCCGCTCGGAGCTGTTGGCAAAGCAGAAGGCCGTGAGCAGATAGAACGGCACCGTGGGCAGAATGGGCAGTGCAATGCCGATGGTGCCCAGCGCCAGGCTGATGCAGCCGAGGGCAACAAAAAACGCTTTTTTGAGAGGATGCATGACAAAGGTCCTTTCTGTGTCCGGTGAGATGTTGAATGTTAGAATGTACTAACTTTTGAGCAAAAAAGAAATGCCGTTCCAGAAGGAACGGTGCGTTTGCAAGAACAAACTGCATGGAGCGTATCATAAAAAATCCGTGTCTGTCAAGAGAAAATTTTTCCGGAAACGTTGTGTTCTGCCGCCGGGCGTGATAGGATAAAATGGAACAGAACAAATAAGGAGAACAGTATGGAACAGATGGGACTGCTGCATTTGTATTACGGCGACGGCAAGGGCAAGACCACCGCCGCCATGGGCCTTGCGCTGCGTGCACTGGGCAGCGGAAAAAAGGTGGTCATCGTGCAGTTCCTGAAGGGCGGCAAGAGCGGGGAGATCCCGCTGCTGGAGCAGCTGGGGGCCACGGTCTACCGGGGCAAGGCCGGGCAGAAATTCGTCTTTCAGATGAACGACGCCGAAAAGGCCGCCACGCGGGCCCTGCAGGACCGGAACCTGACCGTTGCCATGGCGCAGGAAGCGGACCTGTTGGTGCTGGACGAGGCCGGCAGCGCCTGGGAACTGGATATGGTGGACAAGGACCTGCTTCGCCGGGCGGTGCTGCAGCGTCCCGCCGGGCAGGAATGTGTGCTCACGGCCCATGCCGCCCCGCAGTGGATGCTGGACGCCGCCGATTATGTGACCGAGATGAAGTGCATCCGCCACCCCTATCAGAAGGGAATTGCCGCCCGCAAAGGCGTCGAATACTGACCTTTGCACCGCACGGCTTGCAATTTGCCTACCGGTGTGATATGATGAAGCTGTACATTGTGCGCGCATTTCTGAGCAGCCCGGGCCGCAGGCCCAAAAAGGGGAACGCTCCGCACTGCTGCCGGGGCACCCCGACAGCATTTTGTTTAAAGCTGCAGTTAGTATTTCCTAACGTGCGGCGGCCCGCCGAACGCGCGCGGAAACCATCATGGAGGGAACAGACAATGATCGAAACAGTGGTACAGGTAGACGGTATGATGTGCGGCATGTGCGAGAGCCATGTCAACGATGCCGTGCGCAAGGCATTTCCGGAGGCAAAGAAAGTGGCCTCTTCCCACACCAAGGGCCAGACGGTGATCCACTCGGAACAGGCTCTGGACGAGGCAAAGCTGCGGGATGTCATCAACGCCACCGGCTACGAAGTCAAGGGCGTATCGAGTGCACCGTACGAGAAAAAAGGTTTTTTCTCGTTTTTGAAAAAATAAACCCGGAAACCATTTCATGAGGGAGGCGCATCTGCATGAGGATCCTGGTGTACGGAGCCGGCGTGCTGGGCTGTGAACTGGCCCATGTGCTGCTGCAGAACAAAAAGAACGACGTGACCCTGCTGGCACGCGGGGAGTGGAAGGAGCGCATCGACCAGAAGGGTCTGGTCATCCGCCAATGGGCGCAGCGCAAAACCACGGTGGACCGGGTGCACACCATCGACGTCCTGGCCCCGGAGGACTTCTACGACCTTGTGTTCGTGGTGCTGCAGGCCGGTCAATTGCCGGATGTGCTGCCCGTCCTCAAGGCCAACCGGAGCCCCTACTTTGTATTCGTGGGCAACGACCCCCATGCAAAGCAGGTTCTGGAAGCCATGCAGCGCCCAGCCGACAAGGTCGCCTTTGGCTTCCAGAACACCGCAGGCCGCCGGGAGCGCGATCGGGTGGTCAGTGTGCACACCGGTGTGGGCATGACGGTGGGCGGTGCCACGGCTCCGCTTTCCGGCACCTTCCGCATCCGGCTCAAGACCGCCTTTGACGGAACAAAGTATAAGCTGACTTTCTACAGCGATATGGACGAGTGGCTCAAGTGCCACATTGCGTTCATTCTGCCGGTCTGCTATGTGTGCTATGCCTGCAACGGGGACCTGACCCGCGCCACCAAACAGCAGCGCGCTGCCATTCTGGATGCCGCCTATGAGGGCTGTGAGATGCTCAAGGCTCTCGGCATCCCGGTGAACGACGCAGAGAATACGGACTACTACAAGCCCGGCACGGCAGGCCGCCGCAAGATGGACGCCATGGTGCTTGCCATGGCCAAGACTCCACTGGGCCGCCTGTGCGCCTCCGACCACGCCATGCACGCAGTAAAGGAGATGCAGTACCTGGACGAAGCCTTTGAGGCTTTGCGCAAACAGGCCGGAACGGCCATGCCCATGTGGGAAAAGCTGCGCAATGAAATGCCTGCCTGGAACACCCTGCAGAAATGATCCTTCGGGCGCAAAGCCCCGCAAAAGCCCCCGGCTCTCGATCGTGAGAGCCGGGGGCTTTGCTGTGTCTGTCCGGGAAGAAGATCATGCCTGATCCAACAGTTCCTCCGGGTCTTCCAGTACCTCCTCAATGGCGCTGTCATCCGGGTCGACCTCGCTGTCGGCGCTTTCCGTCAGGCCCAGCAGTTCCTTGAGCCGGTCACGCATCAGCACAAGGTTCCGGTCAAGGTCGGCGTCCTCATTGAGCAGGTCCTGTACCATCTCAGGCTTGTCGGTGATCACATCATCCACGCCAAGGCTCAGCAGGGCACGGGCGTCCTCCGTACGGTTGACCGTCCAGGCGGACACCGTCTTGCCGCGCAGATGGATTTGCTGCACCATGCCGGAGGTAATAAAGGTGGATTCCACGCTGAAAAAGTCGGCGGCAGGCAGGTCGTAATAGGTGCCCACGCCCAGCGCCAGAATATACCCCGTCTCGATCTCGGGGTCCAGCTCCTTTACCTTGCAAAGGGTCTCGTAGCTCTGAGAGGTGATCACGCAGTCCTTTTCAAAGCCTTTTTCCCGGATGATGCGCACGGTCTCAGCTTCCAGCTCCGGGGTGGCGGCATTGGGCTTGATCTCGATGTTCAGCTGGATTTTCCCCTTGCACAGGTCCAGCACCTCTTCCAGTGTGGGGATCTGCGTACCGGCGTACCGGGCACTGAACCACCGCCCGGCATCCAGCTCCCGCACCTGTGCAAAGGTCAGGTCGTAAATATTGGCGTTGCGGCCGGTGCAGCGGCGCAGGCTGGTGTCGTGGGTCACCATGACCACACCATCCTTTGTCATCTGCACATCCAGCTCGGCCCGGTCGCTGTGGTGGTCGATGGCCAGCTGAAAGGCGGGCAGGGTGTTCTCCGGTGCAGCCGTCGAATAGCCGCGGTGTGCCGTGACGATGGGAGCCGCGCCGCCCAGCATGGTGCGCAGCTCATCATCCGCCGGCAGGGCAATATAAATAAAGGAAAGGCCGATTGTGACCAGCGTGACGCCGACCACCGCAGCGGCCAGCAGGCGACGGCCCTTCGTACGGACGGGCTTCCCATTCTGGGTATCCTCCGGCACGGCATCACCCTCCCGCAGACGGCGGTACAGCAAAAACAGGATGCTGCACTGCGCAATGGTGATGGAGCAGTCGAGCAGGAACTGGAAGAACGGCACCTCGACCAGCAGGCTGGCGCGGGACAGCGCCACCATGGCAGTGGTGTTCTGGAGCCCGATGCCCAGAATGACCGCGTACAGCGGTGCCAGTACGCACAGGGCCAGGCTGCCCGAACGGAGGACTGCCGAGAGATTCCAGCGCAGCAGAAGCAGCGCTGTGCGGAAAATTTGCTGCCGCACGAACCCGACGCTCTCCCGGACGGCCTGCCACAGGCTGCGGCGCTCCAGAACAAACAGGGGTAGCACCAGCGCACAGGAGAGGAACAATAGAACCAGCAGTACCACGATCGCCAGATACAGCGCATGATAGCGTGTGGTGGCGCGCAGTACGCCCAGAAGGTACTCCGGTACGGCAAACTGGGTGACGTAGTTGGAGGTCAGGAAAAAGCTGGTGAAGGGGATGAGCACGGCGCTGTATACGAGGACCGGCCAGTTCTGCGGAAGAAACGTGTGCCGGATGTCCACCAGCGCATCCCGCAGCAGGGCAGGCAGCTGCACCGGTCTGCCGCTGCGGGCCAACTCCAGTCCGTGCAGCAGCACCGAAAATTCATACAGCGCCCAGAATGCTGTCAGCAATGCAATGACCACAAGACACAGGATGATGACCGGGGAGACAAAAATGTCCGAAGCATTGCTGTTGTTCAGGTAATGCACGGGCGCGAACCGGAGTGTCAGCGACCAGAGCTGCTGCATCAGCGGGATAAACAGCAGGTTGGTTGCGACTGCGTATAGTCCGACCAGCGCCGGCAGGATGACCCCGGCATGGTGCAGCAGAGCACCGGCTGAGCGCTGCAAAGAGTGATAGGTCTGGTTGAAAGCGTGCAGGGAAGAAGCGAAAGATTTCAAAGTTTGTCGGACCTCTTTTGCGTGGATTTTTGTTGTTTCCCGGGCGGGAGGATGGCATTGTCTGTCGGATTTTACCCGGATTTTATGATTCCGCAGGAAATGTAACATCAGTGTAACACAATTCTGACCAAAAAGATATGTGCGGATGGAGAGCACATTTACCAAAAATGAAAGAAAATTTTTTACACCGGTGCTGGGTGCACTGTGGGGGGCTTGCGGAAGCGAAAAAAGCGCAGGGCGATACATCGTTAAAAAATTATGGATTACAGCTGACAGATGTTGTTCTCGATGGATTTTTATAGAAAGTCTTGCAATTTCCTGGCAAAAACAGTATAATAAAACCAATTTTGAAAGCTCACACAGACAACCAGGAGGTCTTATCATGGCTTCAAAGATCAATAAGGGAGAAATCCTCGCCAAGTTTTTCGATGACGGGGAATACACCGCGCTGTTTGCCGATGGTGCGGTGAGTGCTGCCTGCGGCTATGCAGCAGGTCAGCAGGCATACGCTGTCTATCAGAACGGCGAGGCTGTTACCGTCAAGGACGTTGAGAAGAACATCAAGGTCCTGGAGATGGCCGCACAGACCGGCTGCCCGGTCGTCACGTTCTATAACTCGGTGGGCGCAAAGCTGGCCGAGGGCCTGGATGTGCTCACGGCCAATGCCAAGCTGAATGCGCAGATCGCAAAGGTTTCCGGCGTCATCCCGCAGGTGGCGGTGGTTCTGGGTGTGTGCGGCGGCACCAGCGCACTGAGCGCTGCCAATGCCGACGTGTGCATCATGGCCGAGGGCGCAGAGCTGTTCTTCACCGCTCCGTTCACCTCTGCCGCCAAGGGCGACAAGGTGGCTGATGCCGGCAGTGCTGCTGCCGCTGCCAAGGCCGGCGTGGCATCCATCGTGGCTGCCGACGCCGCCGAGGCTGCCGAGAAGGCTGCCCACATCGTGGGTCTGCTGCCCGCCAACAACCTGACCGGCCCTGCGATCTTTGAGTTCGAGCAGCCCACTGCTGCTCTGGCTGCCGGTGCAGAGCCTGCCAAGGCTGCTGCCGCTGTGGTGGACAAGGACAGCACCGTGGAGCTGTATGCAGGCTTTGGCAAGTCGGTCTACACCGCATTTGCCACCGTCGGCGGCAACGCCGTGGGCGTTGTGGCTACCGGCAAGAACCTGTGCCACAACTGCGTGGCCAAGATCGCCCGCTTTGTGCGCCTGTGCGACGCCTTCAGCGTGCCGGTGGTCACCGTTGTGGACACCGAGGGCTTTGTGCCCAGCGTGAGCGATGACATCGCCGGCGGCATCCGTGAGGCTGCCCGTCTGGCCGCCACCTACGCCGACGCCACCACCGCAAAGGTCACCGTTCTGGCCGGCAAGGCTGTGGGCCCTGTCTACACCGCATTGGCTGCTGCGGACCTGCGCATCGCCGTCACCGGCTGCGTGGTCAGCGCTCTGGAGCCCAGCGCAGCAGTCAGCGTTCTGTACAAGGACGAGATCGACGCTTCCGACAACATCATTGCTGCCACCAACGCCAAGGCTGCCGCTTACACCGCAGAGGTGTGCAGCGCTGCCAACGCTGTGGCCTGCGGTGCTGCCGATATGGTCTGTGACGCTGCCAATGTGCGCTCCAGCGTGGTGGCAGCCCTGGAGCTGCTGAGCACCAAGCGTGCTGCCCGCCTGCCCAAGAAGCACGGCAACATGGCTCTGTAAGCATCCGAACGTTTTATCTGATACGATTTTGATTTGGAGGATTCTTCCATGAAGTACTACAATATTACCGTCAATGGTGTTGCTTACAGCGTTTCCGTGGAGGAGACCGCTGCAGGTGCTGCTCCTGTTGCTGCTGCCGCTCCGGCTGCCCCCGCTGCTCCCAAGGCTGCTCCGGCTCCCGCTGCCGCCCCGAAGGCTGCTGCCGGTGCCGCAGGCGCTGTTTCCGTCAAGGCTCCCATGCCCGGCAACATTCTGGACGTCAAGGTCAGCGCAGGTGCTTCCGTCAAGGCCGGCGATGTGCTGGTGATCCTGGAGGCCATGAAGATGGAGAACGAGATCCTGGCTCCCCAGGACGGCACTGTTGCATCCGTCAATGTCAACAAGGGCGACACCGTCAACTCCGGTGACGTTCTGGTTTCCATGAACTAAGGGAGAGGTGACAACCATGGCGAAAAAGCCGATCAAAGTGACCGAAGTGGTCCTGCGTGATGCGCACCAGTCCCTGCTGGCTACCCGCATGACCATGGACGAGATGCGTCCGATCCTGCCCGAGATGGACAAGATCAATTACTTCTCTGTGGAATGCTGGGGCGGTGCCACCTTCGACAGCTGCATCCGCTTCCTGGATGAGGACCCCTGGGAGCGTCTGCGCATCCTGCGCAAGGAGCTGCCCCACCAGAAGCTGCAGATGCTGTTCCGCGGCCAGAACATGCTGGGCTACCGCCCCTACGCAGATGATGCCGTGGAGTATTTTGTGCAGAAGTCCGTGGCAAACGGCATTGATGTCATCCGCATCTTCGACGCACTGAACGATCCCCGCAACCTGCAGACTGCCATCAAGGCAGCCAACAAGGAAGGCGCTCATGTGCAGGGCTGCATCAGCTATACCCTGAGCCCTGTGCACAACAACGAGTACTTTGCAGCCTACGCCAAGACCCTGGAAGAGATGGGCGCAAACTCCATCTGCATCAAGGATATGGCCGGTCTGCTGACCCCCTATACCTGCTATGACCTGGTCAAGAAGCTGAAGGAGACCGTCAGCATCCCTGTGGATATCCACAGCCACTACACCGCCGGTCTGGCCTCCATGTCCATCCTGAAGGGCATCGAGGCAGGTGCAGACATCGTCGACACCGCCATGAGCCCCCTGAGCCTGGGCACCAGCCACATGCCCACCGAGAGTCTGGTCGCTGCCCTGCAGGGCACCGATTACGACACCGGTCTGGACCTGAAGCAGCTGAATGTCGTGCGCGCATACTTTGCAAAGCTCCGTGAGAAGTACATTGCCAACGGCCAGATCAGCCCCAAGAGCCTGGGCGTTGATGCCAACACCCTGCTGTATCAGGTGCCGGGCGGCATGTTCTCCAACATGCTCAAACAGCTGAAGGATGCCGGCAAGGAAGATAAGCTGGACGAAGTGCTGGCAGAGATCCCCCGCGTCCGCGAGGATGCAGGCTATCCGCCGCTGGTCACCCCCACCAGCCAGATCGTTGGTACGCAGGCTGTGTTCAACGTGATCCTGGGCGAGCGCTACAAGATGGTCACCAAGGAGTTCAAGGGCCTGGTCCACGGCGACTACGGCAAGACTCCCGCTCCCATCAAGCCCGAGTTCACCAAGAAGATCCTGGGCGACGAGCAGCCCATCACCTGCCGCTTTGCCGACACGCTGGCTCCTGAGATGGACAAGCTGAAGGCCGAAGCCGCCAAGTGGGCAACGCAGGAAGAGGACGTGCTGACCTACGCCATGTTCCCGCAGGTGGCACCCAAGTTCTTCGACAAGCGCAATGCCAAGAAGCAGGGCGTGGACGGCGACCATGTGGACTACACCAACCAGTCCCACCCCGTCTGATCTGCTCATCTGAACTGAACAGCGAGCCTCCCGTACACAAGCGGGAGGCTTTTTGTTTTGGCAAAAACAGGAGGATTTTGCCTTTATGCAACTAAAATGCAACAAATACACCCACTTTTTACCAGAAATCCGACACAACTGCATTGACTTGCCACGGCATTCCTTTTATAATTAACAATCATATCAAGTGTTATTCTGAGCAAAGGGGGTTATTGCCATGAGGCGTATTACCGAAGAGCACCTCGCCGACCTGTGTGAAGCGGATTACCGGAACCTGATGGGGGTTACCCGGGAGGAATTCGGCCGCATGCTGCAGGCGCTGGAAGAAGGCTACCGCCGGGAACACAAGCGCAAGCCGCGCTTTACCAAGATCACCATGGTCGACAAACTGATCCTCACCCTGACCTATCGCTGTCAGTATCGCAGCATGGACAGCATTGCAAAGGAATACGAAGTCTCGCTGGACACCATTTCCGACAACATCCACTGGGTGGAACAGACCCTGCTGAACGCAGATCTGCTGGAAAGCAGCGTAACCTGCGTGTATAAAACGAATGCCGGAACAACGGCTCATTGACCCGGAAGCCCTGACGCGATCTTTATTTTCAGGATCGCGCCGGGGCTTTTGTTTCGCACCTGCGCGCAATGCCGTATTCCGGCCCGGAAAGAGCCTGATCCTGCACCTTGAATTTTTCAGAAAAGAATAGTAAAATGATGCTATATGTATCGTAACATGGGCTTGTATACCCAAAGGCGGATACATATGCCGGAAACTGTACGCAAACACACAAAAAAGGAGAACGTATGATTTTAAGCATGACCGGTTTCGGCAGGGGAACCGCAGTGCGCAACGGCCGTGAGATCACGGTGGAACTGCGCAGCGTAAACTCCCGCTATTTTGAGTATTCCTCGCGCATTCCGCGCACCTGCAGCTATCTGGACAGCCGCCTGAAAAAGCAGCTGAACGAGCGCATCACCCGCGGCAAGGTGGAGCTGAGCATGACCATCCAGAACGTGGATGCCGCCGATACGGTGGTCACCGTGAACATGGAGCTGGCCCGTAGCTATCAGCAGGCCATGCGGGATCTTTCGGAGCAGCTGGGGGTCAAGAATGACATTTCTGCCGCTGTCCTGACCCGCTTCCCGGATGTGCTGGCCACCCGCCACGCCGATGTGGACGAAGAGCAGCTGTGGGAAGATGTGTCGGCCGTCACGGCCCAGGCACTGGACCGTTTTGTGGAGATGCGTGCTGCCGAGGGTGCCAAGATGAAGGCCGACGTGGAAAACCGCCTGAACTTCCTGGAGGAATGCGTCGGCAAGGTGGAGACCCTGAGCGCAGGCCGGGTGGAGGCCTATACCAACCGCCTGTACGAAAAGCTCAAGGTCATTCTGGAGGACCGCGACATTGACGATGCCCGCGTGCTGACCGAGGCCGCCATCTTTGGCGACAAGACTGCCGTGGATGAGGAGACCGTCCGCCTGCGCAGCCACATCTCGCAGTACCGCGGGATCCTGCAGCTGAACGAGCCGGTGGGCCGCAAGCTGGACTTCCTGACGCAGGAGCTGAACCGCGAAACGAATACCATCGGTTCCAAGTGTCAGGATCTGGACATCACCCGCATCGTGGTGGATATGAAGGCGGAGATCGAGAAGATCCGCGAGCAGATCCAGAATCTGGAGTGATCCAGACTTTTTCGGAGGAATGCAATGAAGCTGATCAACATCGGGTTTGGCAACATGGTCAGCGCGGGCCGGGTCGTGGCAGTGGTCAGCCCGGATTCTGCGCCGGTCAAACGCCTTGTCAAGGAAGCGCGGGAGCGCGGCATGCTGATCGACGCTTCCTATGGGCGCAGCACCCGTGCCGTGCTCATCATGGATTCCGATCATGTGGTGCTCTCGGCCCTTCAGCCGGAAACGGTGGCAAACCGTGCGGCCGGGCAGGAGAGCAAGGGAACAACAGAGGAGGAACAGACCCATGGAGAAGGATAAATTTCTGTTTGTTGTGTCCGGTGCCGCCGGCACCGGTAAGGACAGCGTGGTCAAGGCACTGCGCGAGGCCCATCCGGAGATCGAAAAAACCGTGTCTGCCACCACCCGCAGCCCCCGCCCCGGGGAGCAGGAAGGTGTGGATTACTACTACCGCACCCAGGAGCAGTTCCGTCAGCTGATCGACACCGATCAGGTGGTGGAATACAACTTCTACAACGGCAACTACTATGGCACCCTGCGCGAGGAAGTGGACAAGCGTCTGGAAGCCGGCAAACTGGTGGTTCTGGTCATCGACGTGCACGGCGCTGCCAACATCCGCCGGATGTTCCCGGGTGCTACCACGGTGTTCCTGCTGCCGCCGTCGGTGGAAGAACTGGAACACCGCCTGCGTGGCCGCGGAACCGAGACCGAAGAAAGCATCCGCGAGCGTCTGGCCACGGCCCAGAGCGAGCTGGCCGAGCAGGATAAGTTCACCCTCAAGCTGGTCAACAACGAGGTAGCATCCTGCGCAGAAGAGCTGTATCAGGTCATCTGCCGCCGCGCCGGGATCGCACAGTAAATCAAACCGCAAAGGAGCCCGTGCCCATGCCAAAAACGGTGGGTGTTGCCGTAAGCAACGCGACCTTCCATTTTGATAAACTGTACACCTATGCCGTTTTGCCGGAGCATCAGGACAAGGTGCGTCTGGGCAGCATGGTGCTGGTGCCCTTTGGCCGGGGCAGCCGCGCCCGCATGGGGGTAGTGCTGGCCTGTGACGCCGAGCCGGAACATTCCAAGCTCAAGTTCCTGTTCGACGTGGCCCCGGCGTCGGCCTGTCTGACCCCGGAGCTGCTGCGGCTGGTGCACTTTCTGAAGGAGCGCACCTTCTGCACCTATTACGAGGCGGTCAAGGCGGTCATCCCCTACGGGGCACAGTACAAGCCCACCGTGGCGGCCGATGGGGTCACGCCCGTGCTGCAAAAGCAGCTGGTCCGTCATACAGAAAATTCCTACCGGTTGGTCGGTACCCTGCCGCAAAAGCCAAAGCCCACCGTCAAACAGCTGGCGGCCGTGGCCCTGCTGGGCGGCGGCCCCCGCACCCTGACGGAGCTGGAAGAAAAGGGCATCAGCCGCGCCGTGCTGGACAATCTCTGTACCAAAGGCGTGCTGGAATGCACCAAGGTAAACAAATCCATCGACCTGTATGCCTCCATCCCGTTGCAGAATGAGCCCATCGTGCTCACGCAGGAGCAGCAGGCCGCTTATGACGCGTTGTTGCCGAAGCTGGAGGACGCCGCCCCGCATTCGGCCCTGCTGTATGGCGTGACCGGCAGCGGCAAAACGCTGGTATTCTTAAAGCTCATTGCCCGGTGTCTGGAGCTGGGCAAACGTGCGCTGGTGCTGGTGCCGGAGATCAGCCTGACACCGCAGATGATCCTGCGGCTCAAGCGGCAGTTTGGCCGTCGGGTGGCGGTGCAGCATTCGGCCCTCAACCACACCGAACGTCTGCTGCAATGGCAGATGATCCAGGACGGCGGTGCCGACATCGTAGTGGGCACCCGCAGCGCGATCTTCTCACCGCTGGAAAACATCGGACTGATCATCGTGGACGAGGAACAGGAACATACCTACCGTTCCGAGTCGGCACCCCGCTACTCCGCCCATGAAGTGGCCCGGCAGCGTGCCGCCGAGAATGGCGCCCTGCTGCTGCTGGCCAGCGCCACCCCCAGCACCGAGAGCTTTTACGCGGCCCGGAACGGCCGCACCCAGCTGGTGCGGCTTACCCAGCGTTACGGCGGCAATCCGCTGCCCACGGTGCAGATCGTGGATATGCGGGCCGAGCTGGCCTCCGGCAACCCGCGGGAGATCAGCCTTGCACTGGAAGATGCCATCCGCCGCAATCTGGAGGCGAAAAAGCAGACCATTTTGCTCTTGAACCGCCGGGGCTACCAGACCATGGCCCAGTGCGAGGACTGCCGCGAGGTACTGAAATGCCCCAAGTGCAGCGTGCCCATGGTGTATCATAAGTCAGCCCACAAGCTGCTGTGCCACTACTGCGGCAGCCAGATGGACCCGCCGCCCACGGTCTGCCCGACTTGCGGCGGCAAGCTGCAATACCGGGGCTTCGGCACCCAGAAAGCTGAGGAAGAGCTGGCAAAGCTGTTTCCGGAAGCACGGGTGCTGCGCATGGATCAGGACTCCACCGCCGCCAAGGACGCTCACGAAAAACTGCTGGCAAAGTTTGCAAACCACGAGTACGACATCATGGTGGGCACCCAGATGGTGGCCAAGGGCCTCGATTTTGAGGACGTGACCCTTGTGGGCGTGCTGGGCATCGACTCGCTGCTGTTCGCACAGGGCTTCCGCGCCTACGAGAACGTGTTCAGCCTCATCACGCAGGTAGTGGGCCGCAGTGGCCGTGCAAAGGACCCCGGCTTTGCCATCATCCAGACCACCGACCCCGACAACCCGGTGCTCAACCTTGCCGCCGCACAGGACTACGACGCCTTTTTCGAGCAGGAGATCGCGTACCGGAAACTGGGCCTGTACCCGCCCTTCTGCGGGCTGTGTGTCATCGGCTTTGCCGGGCCAAAGGAAATCGAAGTGGCCCGGGCCGCCGCCCGATTCTCGGCATTGCTGGGGCAGCAGGCGGCAAAACAGCCCGACCTGCCTTTGCGGGTGCTGGGCCCTACGCCGGGCAGCATTGAAAAGATCAACGACAGCTACCGCTACAAGCTCACCGTCAAGTGCCGCAACGACCGACGCTTCCGCGACCTTGTGCGCAGTACGCTGGGCTGTTATGAACAGGAAAAACTTCCGTCCAAGGCCACCGTTGTGGTGGACCTGCATTCGGACGGTGATATCTGATAATTTTTGGAGGTACCATTTATGGCAATCCGCAACATTGTAAAAGAAGGCGACCCCATCCTGAACAAGGTCTGCCGCCCCGTTACCAACTTTGACGATCGCCTGGCCACCCTGCTGGATGATATGCGTGAGACCATGATCGCCGCCGACGGCGTGGGTCTGGCCGGCCCGCAGGTGGGTATGCTGCGCCGCCTGTTCGTGGTGTGGGACACCACCGACGCACCGGAAGAGATCCCGGAGGATTACGAGTACAAGTTCATCGACTTTGTGAACCCCGAGATCCTCGCGGTGTCTGAGGATGAGGAGACCGCCTATGAGGGCTGCCTGTCCTTCCCGGGGCACAACGGTGCGGTGACCCGTCCCGCCGCCGTCAAGGTGCGTGCACAGGACCGCCACGGCAACTGGTTTGAACTGGAAGCCGAGGGCCTGCTGGCCCGCTGCATCCAGCATGAGAACGACCATCTGGACGGCATCACCATCATGCAGTCCAGCGAGTATTTCTACGAGGACACCGAAGAGGGCAAGAAAGCCGCCCGTGAAGCGAAAGGAAACAACTGATGCGCATTCTGTTCATGGGCACGCCGGACATTGCCGCCGAGTGCCTGAAAGCCCTGTATTCCGCCGGGCATGACATCTGCGCGGTATATACCCGGCGCGACAAGCCTGTGGGCCGCAAGCAGGTGCTCACGGCCCCGCCGGTCAAGGAAGTGGCACGGGAGCACGGCACCCCGGTATTCCAGCCCCGCACCCTGCGGGACGGCAGCGAGGATGCCAACATCCGTGCCCTTGCCCCGGAACTGATCGTGGTGGTGGCTTACGGCTGCATCCTGCCCAAGTCGGTGCTGGAGCTGCCGAAGTACGGCTGCATCAACCTGCACGTCTCGCTGCTGCCGAAGTACCGCGGCAGTGCTCCGGTGCAGTGGTCGGTGCTGAACGGTGATGCCGAGACCGGCGTGTCCATCATGCAGATGGACGAAGGTCTGGACACCGGCGACGTACTGCGCTGCGAGAAGATCGCCATCGGCCCGGAGGAGACCAGCGGCGAGCTGTTCGACCGGGTGACGGCCGTGGGTGCCCGCGTGCTGTGCGAGGTGGTTCCGGCCATTGCTGCCGGGACCCTGACGCCGCAGCCCCAGGACCATGCAAACGCTACGCTGGCCCCGATGCTGAACAAGGAAATGGCGGAGTTCCGCCTGACCGAGTCCGCCGCCCACATCCACAACTGGGTGCGCGGCATGAACCCCTGGCCCTGCGCCTGGTTCGTGACCTCCGGCGGCAAAAAGGTCAAGGTGATGGAGTGCCGTGCGGTCGCCTCTCAGGGGGAAGCCCCGGGCACCGTGCTGGCAACAAAGCCCCTCACCGTGGCCTGTGCTGACGGCGGCATCCAGCTGCTGCAGGTGGTGCCGGAAGGCAAAAAGCCCATGGATGGCACCTCCTTTGCGGCCGGTCTGCGCCTGAAAACGGGGGACGTCCTCTGATGGCGGCCAATCCGCGGGCGGCAGCGGTCGCCGCGCTGGTGCGGCAGGAGCAGGACGGCTTTTCCAACCTGATCCTGGACGCCGAACTCAAGCGCCAGAAGCTGGAAGGCCGCGACAAGGCCTTTGCCAGTGCCATTTTTTACACAGTGCTGGAACACCGGGGCACACTGGACTATATTCTGGAACAGTTTCTGCCCAAGGGTCTGGCAAAGCTGGATGCCCCGGTGCGCGAGATCTTGCGTGCTGCGCTGGCACAGGCCCGCTATATGCAGGTGCCGGTGTCGGCTGCCGTCAATGAGGCGGTCAAGCTGACCCGGAGCTTTAAAAAATCCAGTGCATCCGGGCTGGTCAACGCTGTGCTGCGCCGCGCCTGTACCTATGATCTGGACACGGCAGTGTTCAGGGATGACATAGAGCGCCTGATGGTGCTGGGCTCGGCCGGGCGGGATGTGGCAGAATTCCTGCACAAGAACTACCCGGACGAAGCACGGAACATCCTCACCTACAAGGCAGACAGCGGCCTGACCAGCCTGCGGGCAAACCCGCTCAAAGCGGACGCCGCTGCGCTGTGCGAAAAGCTTACTGCACTCGGTGTGCGGGAGGTGCGGCAGGGCGTAGTGCCCGGCAGTGTGTTGGCCCGATTCGAGGGCAGCCCCGCCGACCAGGAACTGTTCCGGCAGGGATATTACCATGTGGAGGGGCAGGCCAGCCAGCTGGCGGCCCTTTGTGTGGAGGCAAAACCCGGTGAGACCGTGCTGGACCTGTGCGCCGCGCCCGGCGGCAAGACCCTGCTGCTGGCCGAGGAAATGCAGAATACCGGCACGCTGTACAGCTGCGACGCGGCGGAGAACCGCGTGCAGCTCATCCGCACCGCCGTGGAACGGATGGGCTTTACCAACGTGAAAACCCTGTGCAATGACGCAACGCAGACAAACCCGGCCCTGCCGCAGGCCGACCGCATTCTGGCGGATGTGCCCTGCAGCGGTCTGGGCATTCTGGCAAAAAAGCCGGACCTGCGCTATAAAAAGCTGGACCCGGCCCGGCAGGCTGAATTATTGGCCACCCAGGCGGCCATTCTGGATACAGCGGCCCGGCTGCTCAAGGCCGGCGGGCGGCTGGTCTACTCTACCTGCACCATCGAGCCGGAAGAAAACCAGCTGCAGATCCGCGCATTCCTGCAGCGGCACCCGGAGTTCTGCGTGGCAGAGCCTGCCGTGGCCTTCCCGGCAGGTATGACGGTAACCGAATACGGGGCGCTCTCGGTGCCCACCCGCACCGGCATGGACGGCTTTTTCCTCTGTGCGCTGCAAAAAACGCGCTGAGAGGTGCAATGCTGCCGTGTACTGGTTCGTATTGATCAATAGGAGAACACAATGGAACAAAAACGCTGTATTTCTTCGCTGACGCTGGCGGAGCTTTCCGCTGAGCTCAAGGCGCTGGGGCAGCCGGGCTTCCGGGCCAAGCAGATCTTCCACTGGGTGCACCAGAAGCTGGTCACCGAATTTTCGGCCATGACCGACCAGCCCAAGACCCTGCTGGCCAAACTGGAAGAAGCCTTCTACATCGCTGCCCCGCAAATCGAGCGCCGTCAGGAAGCAAAGGACGGCACCGTGAAGTATCTGCTGCGCATGGCCGACGGCAACTGCATCGAAACGGTGGTCATGCGCTACCACTACGGCAACACGGTGTGCGTGTCCACTCAGGTAGGCTGCCGCATGGGCTGCCGCTTCTGCGCATCCACCCAGGCCGGGCGTGTGCGCAACCTGGAAGCCGGTGAGATCTGCTCCGAGATCTACACCGCCCAGAAGGACATCGGGGAGCGCATTTCCCACATCGTGCTCATGGGCATCGGCGAGCCACTGGACAATTTTGACGAAGTGATGCGTTTTCTGGAAAACATCACCTCGCCGGATGGCGTCAACATCGGCATGCGCAACATCAGCCTGTCCACTTGCGGCCTGGTGCCCAAGATCGACATGCTGGCCGAAAAGAAGCTGCAGCTCACTCTGTCGGTGTCGCTGCACGCCCCCAACAACCAGATCCGCAGCAGCATGATGCCGGTCAACGACGCCTACCCGGTAGAACAGCTGATCCAGACCGTGCGACGCTATCAGGACACCACCGGACGCCGCATCAGCTTTGAATACTCCATGGTGCGCGGCGTCAACGACTCCGACGCCTGTGCAAAGCAGCTGGCGGACCTGATCCGCGGCATGGGTGCTCACGTCAACCTGATCCCCATCAACCCCGTGGATGGCAGCCCCTACTCCGCGACCGATGCGGCCAATGTGCGCCGTTTCCAGCAGAAGCTGGAAAGTCTAGGCGTCAACGCTACAGTCCGCCGCCGTCTGGGCAGCGAGATCAGCGCCGCCTGCGGCCAGCTGCGCCGCGATGAAATGAACGGGAAGGCATAACAGAGGGAGAAGCCTATGAAACTTGCAGGAAAAACGGACGTCGGGCTTGTCCGGCAGGACAATCAGGACGATTACCGTGCCGGGCAGCTGCCCGGGGATGCGGCTTGGGCCCTGGTGTGCGACGGCATGGGCGGCGCACGCGGCGGCAGGGAAGCATCCCAGAGCGCATGCGATGTGATCGAGCGCTGTTTTCAGGAGCACTACAACAAATGTCTGCCCGGAGAGGAAGAGCTCTTTCTCAAACGGACGCTGGTCAGCGCCAACCGTTTTGTGTTCCAGAAGTCCATCCGGGAAGAGTCTCTGGCCGGTATGGGCACCACGGCGGTGTGCGCACTGGTGCGCTCCGGCAAAGCCTATCTGTGCCACGCAGGCGACTCCCGTGCCTATCTGTTCCGGGACGGCAGCCTCGCGCAGCTCACCCATGATCACTCCTATGTGCAGGAGCTGGTGGACTGCGGCACCATCACCGTGGAGGAAGCCGAGCATCACCCGCAGAAGAACATCATCACCCGGGCGCTGGGCGTGGATTACCGCCTGGACCCGGAGTTCACCAGTGTGGCTGTGCATCCGGGCGACATTCTGCTGCTGTGCTCCGACGGCCTGACCAACGCGGTGCCCCGGCCTCAGCTGGAACAGCTGCTGCGTACTGGCAGCTTCTACGACCTGCCGGATCTGCTGATCCGGGCCGCCAACGAGAACGGCGGCAAGGACAACATCACGGCCTTGCTGCTGGGCGTGGAGCCGCTGGAGGTGCACCATGGATAACCTGATCGGCAAAAAGCTGGATGGGCTGTATGAAGTCAAGGAACTCATCGGCTCCGGCGGCATGGCCAACGTGTACAAGGCGGTTATGCTGGGCCGCAACGGCCCGGTGCCCGCCGGTACTGTGGTGGCGGTGAAGGTGCTCCGGCAGGAGTACACCCACGACCCGGAGCTTGTGCGCCGGTTCAAGAACGAATCCAAGGCCATTTCGCTGCTCAACCACCCCAACATCGTCAAGGTATACGACGTTTCGGTCAACGACCAGCTGCAGTATATCGTTATGGAATATGTGGACGGTATGACCCTGCGGGAATACCTCAACGAGCGGGGCGGCAAACTCACCAGCCGGGAGACCGTGCACTTTATTTCCCAGATCCTCAAGGCGCTGGAGCACGCCCACGCCAACGGTGTGGTGCACCGGGACATCAAGCCCCAGAACATCATGCTGCTGGACAACGGCCAGCTCCGCATGATGGACTTTGGCATCGCGCGCATCTCCCGGGCCGAAAACCAGCTGCTCAGCGGCAAGACCATGGGCAGTGTGCACTATATCAGCCCGGAGCAGGCCAAGGGCGACGAGACCGACTGCACCAGCGATATTTACTCGGTGGGCGTCATGATGTACGAGATGCTCTCCGGTCAGCTGCCGTTTGATGCAGAGGACGCCGTGGAGGTGGCCATCAAGCAGATCTCGGATCAGCCGAAATCCCTGCACGAGATCGCTCCGCAGGTGCCTGCCGCACTGGTGGAGATCACCGAAAAAGCCATGGCGAAGCTGCCGCAGAACCGGTATGCTTCGGCCCGTGAAATGCTGGACGCGCTGGACACCTATGTGCAGAACCCGTCCGTCATGTTCGAGTATCAATATATCACAGAGGATGCACCCGAAAAGGTGGTGAAACGTACCATGAATCAGAACAAAGAACCCCGTCCCGTCCGCCAGCCCCAGTCCGGGGAGCGGTCCGGCTCCCGCAGCCGGAAAAAAGGCGGCAAGCGCAAGCGGCGCACCATTTTTCTGCCGGCACTGCTGGGCATCACCGTTGCCTTTGCCTTGGCCTGCATGGCACTGTGCTGGCTGATCCTGAACGACTCGTCCAACTTGATGAACAACAAGGCCGATATCACTCTGAACGATTACATCGGCATGACCCAGGAGGAAGCCCAGGCCACCGAGCAGGTGGCTTCCGGCCAGATCAGCGTGACCTGGGAGCAGGAATACAACAGCAACTATGCGGCCGGTTATATCTACAAACAGTCGCCGGTGTCCGGCCGCACCGTGCGTGAGGGCCAGGGCGTGACCCTGACCGTCAGCCTGGGCACCCAGTATGTCACCGTGCCGGACCTGACCAACTATGTGCAGGCCGACGCCGAGCAACAGCTCAAGAGCCTGGGCGTTTCTGTGCTGGTGACCCAGGCCGTGGACACCTCCGTGGCCTCCGGCGCCGTGATCCGTACCGACCCGGCAGCCGGCACCCAGGTAGAATCCGGATCCACGGTGGTGGTCTATGTCAGCCGCCCGCAGGTGGCCACCACCACCAAGGTGCCGTCGCTGTCCGGCATGAGCGTGGACGATGCCCGCACCCTGCTGGTGCAGAACCATCTGGGCCTGGGCAGCCAGACCGACCAGTACAGCGACCAGCCGGTGGGCACGGTCATCGGGCAGAACCCGGCGGCCGGTTCCACCGCCAAGCTGAACGGCCGCGTGAACATCACCGTGAGCGCAGGCCCAGAGCCCGCGCCGGTGGAGCCGGAAGCACCCAGCGACAGCGGCAGCGACTGGTGGGGCAGCCTGTGGGGCGGTGACAGCAGCTCCTCTTCCGGCTCTTCTTCCAGCACCGAGACCGGTGAATCCGCTTCCAGCAGCGAAGGCTCCGGCCTTGCCGACTGGTGGTCTTCGCTGTTGGGCTGACGGAGGCAGGCATGAACGGTTATATCGTAAAAGGCATCGGCGGTTTTTACTACGTTAAAACGCCGGATGGCATCGTGGAATGCAAGCCCCGCGGCATTTTTCGCAAGCAGAAGATCACCCCGGTGGCCGGGGATGAGGTAACGCTGGAAACCGAGAACGGTGCTTCGGTCATTGCACAGATCGCCCCGCGCAAGAACGTATTCGTGCGGCCGCCGGTGGCAAACCTGGACGTTCTGTTTCTGGTGGCCAGCACCACCCAGCCTACCCCCAGCACCTTGGTGCTGGACAAGCTGTCCGCCATTGCAGTGGACAAGGGCGTGCAGCCGGTGATCGTGTGCACCAAGAGCGATCTGGCGGAGGCAGAATTCCTGCGCAGTGCGTATGAAAAATCCACCCTGCCGTTCATCCGCATCGACTACGGCAGCGGAGCCGGGCTGGACGAGGTCAAACAGTGGATCAGCGGACGGCTGTGCGCGTTCTGCGGCAACTCCGGTGTGGGCAAGTCCACGCTGCTCAACGCATTGCTGCCGGATGCTGCCCGGGAGACCAGCGCCATCAGCCAGAAGCTGGGCCGCGGCCGCCACACCACCCGGGAAGTGACTATTTATGAAGCCTTTGGCGGCCGAATTGCCGACACGCCGGGCTTTGCCAGCTTGGAAGCAAACCGGGCAGGCTTTATCCCTAAGGAAAATCTGGAGCACGCTTTCCCGGAGTTCGGACCCTATCTGGGGCAATGCCAGTTCACCGGCTGCTCCCACCGGACCGAGAAGGGATGCGCTGTGCGGCAGGCTCTTGCCGAGGGCAAGCTCTCCCAGACCCGGTACGACAGCTACTGCGCCATGTACGATGAGGTCAAGGACGTCAAGGACTGGCAGCGCCCCAAATTTTAAAAAGCAAGGAAGGTTTGTTTATGGCACGGTGTGTGATCCTTTCGGCCTGCCCGGTCTCTCCGGCGCTGGCCGGTCTGCTGCGGGAAGATGATTTTATCATCGCCTGCGATGCAGGCTACCGCAACTGCGCGCCCCTGCACTGCAAGCCCCATGTGATCGTGGGCGACTTCGACACGGCACCCTGCCCGCAGCAGGAGGACGACGAGATCGTAGTTCTGCCCCATGTCAAGGACGATACCGATACGGAATACGCGGCAAAGCTGGCCGTGCAGAAGGGCTTTGACGAGGTGCTTCTGCTGGGGGGCCTCGGCGGCAGGCGGCTGGAGCATACCTTTGCCAACCTGTGCACCGGCCTCGGCCTGGAAAAGCGCGGTGTGCGTGCCACCCTGCAGGACGAGCGCAGCCGCATCACCTTTGTGATGCCCGGCGAGACGCGCCGCTACCCCAAAGAGGATTACTTCTATTTCTCGGCGTTCCCCATGGAAGGCCGTGCAGAGGGCGTCTGCGAGCAGGGTTCCTATTACGAACTCACCGATGCAGAGCTGACCGCAGGCTACCCGCTGGGTGTCAGCAACGAATACGCCGAAGGCTCCGACTGCATCACGGTGTCCACTCGCGAAGGGGCACTGGTCATCGTGGAAACGGTGGCGGACTGATCCTTTTCCGGCAATTCCGGAACATTCCGGCTGCAAACTGCTTATAGTGTGGTATCAGACGGAAAGGTGGGGATCGGGATGCAGGTGATCGTGCTCAAAAGCCCCAGACTGCTGCGCGGTGTGCTGCGCAGACTGTTTGGCATCCGCAGCAACACGCAGGAATAAGCGCAAGTCAAGCAAAGCTCCCGTCGGGCAGGCCCCGGCGGGAGCTTTTTGCTGCATATCTCCCGGCCCGGCCGCATACCGTGTGGTAGAAGCGGACAGGGAAAGGAGCATCTTGCATGGAACTGAAGATCTTTCGGGACACGATGCCGCAGGCGGGCACGGTGTGCACCGTCAAGGCAGAGCTCCCGCTGGAGACCGAGATCCTGGTCTCGGACTATCTGCCGCCGGTGTTCAAACTGGTCAAATGCTTTGCAAAGCCGGTCATCCTGCAAAAGCAGCTGCAGCCGGGCAGGCTGACACTGGAGGGCTATCTGCGCTGTACGGTCTATTATCAGGGCGAGGAGGGTACAGGTCTCTGCCAGACTGAACAGAAACTGCCCTTTACAAAGCAGCTGGAACTGCCGGAATTTGACTTTACGGCCTGGACGGCTGTGGTGGAGGGTCAGACCGAATACCTCAACAGCCGGGTGGTCAACCCGCGCCGCATGGAGGTGCGGGGCGCCGTGGGGCTGGTGGCGACCGTGCGCACCCAGAACAAAGCGGAGGTGATCACTGCACTGGCCGATGGCGGCATTGAGCAGCAGCTGGACACCCTGCAGGGCGTGCGCAGCATTGCGGTGCTGGATAAGCTGATCTCGGCCGAAGGGGAGCTGGCTTTTCCCAGCCCGTCGGCGGCGGTGCTGGACATTGCAGGCACAGCCACTGCACAGGAGGTACGGCTGCTGTCCGGCAAAGCGGTGGTCAAGGGCGAAGTACGGGTGCAGTGTGCCTGGCGTGCCGAGCAGGAAACCGAATTGCAGAGCCTGAGCACGACTCTGCCGTTCCAGCAGGTGCTGGATGTGGACGGCCTGACCGAGGACTGCAAGTGTCTTTGCGTGGTGGAGCCGGTAGGCTTCTCCCTGACGGAAGGGAAGCCGGACGCGGCGGGCACCCTGTCGGCCAGCCTGATGCTGCATCTGCGGGCCTGGCGCAGCTACCAGCTGCAATATGCGGCGGATGCCTTTTCCACCCGGTTTGAAACGGAGCTTGTCCCACAGGAGCTGGCGGCCGAAGAACTGGTCTGCCTGCTGAATGCAACCACGACGGTTTCCGGTTCCGGCCCGCTGCCGGATGCCGGGGCACAGCTGCGTGCCTGTTTTGTATCGTATGGGCCTGTCAGCATCTCGCAGCAGAGTGGGCAGGGCGGCGGCTGGGCGCTGACAGCCCGCGCCACGGCCACCGTCTTTGCGGAGAACAGCCTGGGAGAGCTGGACAGCTACGAAAAAACGCTGGAGCTTTCCGTGCCCATCCCGGCCGAGGTGCCCGCCGGGATGCAGCTGCAGCCGGAATGCTGGCTGAGTACCGACAGCGTACAGTGTACCTGCACCGGCGGAACCCTTACCGTAACCATCGCCGCCCGGGCTGAGGGTGCCATCCTGGGACGCAGTACCCGCCAAGGCATTGGCAGCATTTCGCTGGGCGAAGCCCTGACCCCTGCCGACCCGGAGATCACCTTGCGCATTTACTATGCACAGGAAGGGGAGGCGCTGTTTGATGTCGCGCGGCGATTCCATGTGCCGCCGGCCCAGATGCTGACGGCCAACGGACTGGACCCCGACACCCGGGTGCTGACGCAGGCACAGCATTTTCTGGTGCCGGGCCTCTGACCCCCAAAGCACAGACATTGCTCTTTCCGGAGTGGTGCCTGTGCTTTTTGTATGCCCGAACAAGCGATCCGGCCAAACGAAATCTTATGTCTGCCATAAAAATTTTTGAGCGTTTTTATCACAAAAAATGTTACAAGGCCCTTTTCTCCGGCCCGGCGGTGGAGTATAATAGACAATGTTTGGAACAGGAAAGGAGCAATTTCAACATGGAAACAAGCAATTCGCTTCTGGATGCGGACATCATCCGGGAGCAGAAGCCTGTGTGGGCCTTCAGCCGAAAGGTGTTTTGTGAGGGCATCCGGGATGGCGTGCCCATCGCACTGGGCTATTTTGCCGTCTCTTTCTCGCTGGGCATTGCAGCCCGCAAGGCGGGTTTTACCCCGTTTCAGGGGTTTCTGGCCAGTCTGCTGAACAACGCATCGGCCGGTGAATACGCTGCCTTTGCGCTTATTATGAGCGGTGCCAGCTATTTTCAGGTGGCCGTGATCACCCTCATCGCCAATGCACGCTATCTGCTCATGAGCTGCGCGCTGGCTCAGCGGTTTGCGCCGGGTACACCCTTCTGGCATCGGCTGCTCATCGGTTACGACGTAACGGACGAGCTGTTCGGCATCACCATTGCACGGCCCGGCAGCCTGAACCCCTGCTATACTTACGGTGCCATCCTGCTGGCAGCCCCGGCGTGGGCATCCGGCACGGCATTGGGCATCGTTGCCGGCAACCTGCTGCCGCTGCGTGCGGTCAGCGCCCTGAGCGTTGCGCTGTACGGCATGTTCCTTGCCATCATCATCCCGCCTGCCCGCAAGGATAAGGTGGTGGCTGTACTGGTGGCCATCAGCTTTGCATTGAGTTTTGCCTGCAACTATCTGCCAGGCATCTCGGCACTTTCGGACGGCACCCGGACCATCCTGCTCACCGTACTTATTTCCAGTGTGGCTGCGGTGCTGTTCCCGGTCAAGGATCAGGAGGCGGAACATGACGCATAACAACTACATTTACATTGCGGTCATGGCACTGGTGTCGTATGCGATCCGCATCCTGCCGCTTACTCTGATCCGCAAACCCATCAAGAACCGGTTCGTTCAGTCGTTCCTGTACTATGTGCCCTATGTCACGCTGGCCGTCATGACCTTCCCGGCCATCGTGCAGGCCACCCAGAGCCCGGTGGCCGGTGCTGTGGCGCTGGTGATCGGCATTGCAGCGGCCTGGTGCGGTGCAAGCCTGTTCCAGGTGGCTGTGGCCTGCTGCGCTGTGGTCTTTGTGCTGGAATTCTTCCTCTGAAAAAATGCAGCTGCGCTCTGAAGCTTTCGCGTTGGGGCGCAGTTGCTTTTCTTACTGCACAAAATATGCTATACTGACAGCAAACCAGGGAGGGAGATAGTACCGATGAAACGCGTTCTCATCACAGGCGGCAGCGGCTTTCTGGGCGCACGCATCCTGCAGCAGGGGCTGGGGGATGCGGAGCTTTGCAGCCTGCCCAGCGGCTTTCTGGCAGCAGCCGGGGAGGCAGAAGTGACCGAGACCATTCAGAAACTACAGCCTGCGGCCATTGTGCACGCGGCGGCTCTGTCGGACACCGGCTATTGTGCACAGCACCCGGAGGAAGCCCATCGTGCCAACGTGGAGCTGCCGGTCTGGGTGGCAAAAGCTGCCTGCGCATCCGGCGCAAAGCTGCTGGCGTTCAGTTCAGATCAGGTCTATGCCGGAATCACGCAGCCCGGGCCGCTGCCGGAGACATTGCCCCTGCAGCCGACCAATGTATATGGCCGCTGCAAACTGGAAATGGAACAGCGCGTGCTGGAACTCTGCCCGGACGCTGTGCTGCTGCGGGCCAGCTGGATGTATGACCTGCCGGGCTACGGGCTGCCCATCCGGGGCAACCTGCCGCTGAACCTTTTGTGCGCCGCCCTGCATGGGACGTCGGTGACATTTTCGGCCAACGACTGCCGGGGCGTGACCTATGTCCGACAGGTGATCGCAAACCTTGCTCCGGCACTGAGCCTGCCCGGCGGCGTGTACAACTTTGGCAGCTCCAATACGGAAAATATGGTGCACACGGCACAGCAGTTCGCGCAGGAGCTGGACATTGCGGTGCAGATTGAAGCCGCCGACTGGCCGCGCAATCTGGTCATGGACGGCAAAAAGTTGGAAAAGGCCGGCATCCGCTTTGATACCACACAGCAGGGCATCCGGCACTGCCTGCGGGATTACGGCTTAGGCAGTCGGTAAAAGGAGAAAAACGATGAGCGAAGAGATCCGGCCGGGGCGTTACCGGCATTTCAAAGGCAAAGAATATGAGGTGCTGGGTGTGGCCCGCCACAGCGAGACCGAGGAGGAATATGTGGTCTACCGGCAGCTGTACGGGGAGCACAGTCTGTGGGTGCGGCCCGCCTCCATGTGGAACGAGATGGTTACCCGCGACGGCAAGACCCAGCGACGGTTCACCTATGTGGGCGAGGAAGCCTGATGTGCGGACAAAGAAATTGTAAAATCTCTGTATCGCACAAAAACTGAAAAAACTCTAGAAAAAAGCAGGGGATTCTGCGCGAAACCAGTCCATTCCGGGTGGAAGCGTGCGCGGAAAACCGCTGCTTTTTTGCTGTCTCTGACCCGGAAACGATCATCGGGCAATGTTGCAGCCGTTCACGGAAAAGTCATACTTAATTTACATTAAATGGCAACTTTGTTATAATGAATCCGCTTTTTGCAAAGCATCCGAAACCCAAAACGTCAAGATTCTGAGGAGAGTGGAACATTTGAAGGAAGTCAAACTTGAAGAGGCTGCTTACCAGTTTGATGGCAAGATGTCTCTGCGCCAGGCCATCCCTCTGGGCCTGCAGCATGTCTGCGCCATGTTCGTGGGCAACCTGACCCCGCTGCTGATCATCACCAGTGCCTGCGGCATTGCCGGTGGTGAATTTGCAGACCTGCAGGTCACCCTGCTGCAGAGCGCCATGTTCGTGGCCGGTGTGGTCACGCTGGTGCAGCTGTTCACGGTCGGCCCCGTGGGCGGCGGTGTGCCCATCATCATGGGTACCAGCTCCGGTTTTATCGGCGTGTTCAACAGCGTTGTCGGCAGCATGGGAGGCGGTGTGCTGGCCTATGGTGCCATCATGGGCGCTTCCATCATCGGCGGCATCTTTGAAAGTGTGCTGGGCTTCTTCCTCAAGCCTCTGCGCAAGTTCTTTCCGCCTGTGGTCACCGGTACCGTGGTGCTGTCCATCGGTCTGTCGCTGATCTCGGTGGGCATCAATTCCTTTGGCGGCGGCAACAGCGCCAAGGACTTCGGCTCGGTGGAAAACCTGCTGCTGGCCCTGTTCGTGCTGGTGGTCATCCTGATCTTCAAGCACTGGACCACCGGCTTCCTCAGCTCTTCCGCCATCCTCATCGGCATTCTGGCCGGTTATGTGGCAGCCTTTGTCATGGGCTTTGTGCTGCCCACCACCGGTGTCACCGCCGACGGCGTGGAGTACACCAAGGCCTGGGTGCTCAACTGGGACAAGGTGGCACAGGCTTCCTGGTTTGCCATCCCCAAGCTGGTCCCGGTCAAAATCGTGTTTGATATGCGTGCCATCCTGCCGGTGCTGATCATGTTCATTGTCACCGCCGTGGAAACGGTGGGCGACATCTCCGGTGTGATGGAGGGCGGCATGAACCGCGAACCCACCGACAAGGAGCTGTCCGGCGGTGTCATCTGCGACGGCCTCGGCTCCACCTTTGCGGCACTGTTCGGCGTGCTGCCCAATACCTCTTTCAGCCAGAATGTGGGTCTGGTGGCCATGACCAAGGTGGTCAACCGCATGGCTCTGGCCTCCGGTGCCGTGTTCCTGATCCTGTGCGGCCTGATCCCCAAGCTGGGCGCCCTGATCTCCATCATGCCGCAAGCCGTTCTGGGCGGCGCAGCCGTGATGATGTTCTCTTCCATCGTGGTCAGCGGCATCCAGCTGATCACCAAGGAAAAGATGACCCCGCGCCAGCTGACCATCGTGTCGGTGGCGCTGGGCGTAGGCTACGGCATGGGTGCCAACAGCGGCATTCTGGCCAATACGCCCCATGCATTCCAGCTGATCTGCGGTGAGTCCGGTATTGTTCCGGCTGCCTTCGTAGCCATCCTGCTGAACGTCCTGCTGCCCAAGAACGATCAGGCAGAGTAAATCTTATCCCTTTTCCCGGACAAGCGCTTCCAGCTGCGCCAGTGCGGCGGGCGTATCGGTGTCGGCCAGCTCTTCCGGCTGTGCGATACAGGCGGTATGCACCAGCGTCGGGTACTTGTGCAGTAGGACGCTGCCGCCCTTGCCCTCCGGCAGGGTGAGCAGCTCCGGGAAAAAGCCGTTGCTGAACAGAACGGGGCTTCCCACAAGGGGGTCCGGGCCGTTTCCGGCCGGGGCACCCAGACGGAAGATCACCCGTTCTGTTTCTTTTTGCGTCTGCGCAAAGGCCGTCAGCAGCTGGTCCACCGTAGCCCGGCGCAGCAGGGGCTGGTCACCGGGCAGAAACATGCACCCGGTCAGTTCCGGATGCTGTGCCAGCAGCGCCGAAAGTCCCAGCCGCACGGTATCGTTCCGGCCGGGCAGTGCATGCAGGAGCACCGGCACCCCCTGCGCTTTGCACAGCGCCTGCACCTGCGCCGAGCGGGTCACCACGATGCGTGCCGACAGCTGCGGCGTGTCGGTGGCTGCAAAGGCCCGGTACAGCAGGGGCTGACCGTCAAACGGTGCCAGAAGCTTGTTGGAGCCAAAGCGGGTACTCAGACCAGAGGCCATGAGCACACACCCCGTAGAAGCATGCATTTGCATAAAAAAGACCTGCGCTTTCCGATGGGATTTTTTCCATTATAGCGCAATCGCCGATTGAAACGCAATCTGTGTCTGTGTTAAAATAGAAACAGCAAGGATAAAAAAGAAAGGGACCTGCATATGATGACGATCCGAGAATACAAACGGGCCGAAAGTCTGGAAGAAGCCTGGCAGCTCAACCAGAAAAAGGCCAACCGCATCCTGGGCGGCATGATCTGGCTCAAGATGGAGACTATCAATGTCGGCACAGCCATCGACCTGTCCGGCCTGGGGCTGGACACGATCGAGGAAACGGATGTGGGCTTTTCCATTGGGGCGATGGTCACCCTGCGCCAGCTGGAGACCCACCCCGGACTGGAAGCCTTTACCCACGGAGCCGTCCGGGAAGCGCTGCGCCACATCGTGGGCGTGCAGCTGCGCAACCTGGCCACCGTCGGCGGCAGCATCTACAGCCGGTTTGGCTTTTCGGATGTGCTGACCCTGTTCCTGGCCATGGACTGCTCGGTGGAGCTGTATAAGGGCGGCATCGTGCCGCTGCGGGAGTATGCCGAGCGTCCCTACGACCGGGACATCGTGGTGCGTCTGCTGGTCCGGAAAGAAGCGGCCGATTACTGCTACCAGTCGGTGCGCAACAGCCAGACCGACATTCCGGTGCTCACCTGTGCCGCTGCCCGGCTGCAGGATGGCAGCTACCGGTTTGCGGTGGGTGCCCGCCCGCTCAAGGCTGTGCTGTATGAAGAACCGGCAGCTCTGGCGCAGCAGCTGGCCGAAACCATCCAACAACAGGTGGTCACCGGTTCCAACATGCGCGGCAGCGCCGAATACCGCCGCCACCTGACTGGTGTGCTGGTGCGGCGTGCAGCCGAAGAACTGGAAAACCGCGCCGTACAGGAGGGAAACTAAATGCAGATCAATCTGATGCTGAACGGAGTGCGCATCTCAGAGGATGTGGCCCCGGATATGCTGCTCATCGACTTTGTGCGCAAACATGGCTGCGCGAGTGTCAAGCGCGGCTGCGAAACTTCCAACTGCGGCTTGTGCACGGTCTTTCTGGATGACAAGCCGGTGCTGTCCTGTTCTGTGCTGGCCGCCCGCGCCGACGGTCACAAGGTGACCACGCTGGAGGGCCTGCAGGAAGAAGCTGCCGAATTCGGTGCCTTTATCGCCGATCAGGGCGCAGAGCAGTGCGGCTTCTGCAACCCGGGCTTTATCATGAATGCTCTGGCGCTGTTCCGGGAAAATCCATACCCGTCTGCCGAAGAAATCAAAGAATATCTTTCCGGCAATCTCTGCCGCTGCTCCGGCTATGAAGGCCAGCTGCGCGGCATCCTGAATTTTCTGGACTGGAAGAAACAGAAGGAGGCGGCTGCTGAATGAACACGGTCAACAAACCGTTCCGCAAAAAGGACGCCATGCAGCTGGTCACCGGCCAGCCGGTCTATATGGATGATGTGATCCCGCAGGACTGCCTGATCGTCAAGCTGCTGCGCTCGCCTCATGCAAACGCCATGGTCCGGACGATCAACACGACCGTGGCCAAGAAGGTGCCCGGCATTGAAGCCATCTTCACCTGGGAGGATGTGCCGCAGGATGCGCCCCGCTACACCCAGGCAGGCCAGACCTTCCCGGAGGCAAGCCCCCGTGACCGTCTGCTCATCGACCGCCACGTCCGTTTTGTGGGTGATGTGGTGGCCATTGTGGCCGGTAAGGACGAAAAATGCGTGGACAAAGCGCTGAAGCTTATCAAGGTGGACTATGAGGTGCTGGAACCGGTGCTGGACTTCCACACCGCCAAGGACAACCCGGTTCTGGTGCACCCGGAGGACAACTGGGAGGCCCTGTGCTCGGTGGGAGCCGACAACAAGCGCAACCTGTGTGCCCACGATGAGTGCGGCTCCGGAGACATCGACGCAGTGCTGGCGGGGTGCGATGTGGTGATCGACCATGTTTACCACACCAAGGCATGCCAGCAGGCCATGATGGAGACCTTCCGCACCTATTGTTCCATTGACACTTATGGGCGGCTGAACGTGCTCAGCTCCACCCAGATCGTGTTCCATGCGCGGCGCAACATCGCCAATGCCCTGCACATCCCCAAATCCATGGTGCGTGTTTCCAAGCCCCGCATCGGCGGCGGCTTTGGTGCCAAGCAGACAGCGGTCAGCGAGGTATACCCCGCCTTTGTGACCTGGAAAACCAAAAAGCCCTCCAAGATCATTTTCAGCCGGGTGGAAAGCCAGACGGCCTCCTCTCCGCGTCACGAAATGGAGATGCATGTCCGGCTGGGTGCCACGAAGGACGGCATCGTGAAGGGCATCGACCTGTACACGCTGTCCAACACCGGTGCCTATGGCGAGCACGGCCCCACGACCGTGGGCCTGTCCGGCCACAAATCCATCCCGCTGTACGGCAAGGCCGAAGCGTTCCGCTTTGTCAGCGATGTGGTGTATACCAACCACATGTCTGCCGGTGCCTACCGCGGCTACGGTGCGACCCAGGGCCTGTTTGCTGTGGAATCTGCCGTGAACGAGCTGGCCCACAAGCTGAACATGGACCCCTTTGCCCTGCGCCTGAAGAACACGGTGCAGGAGGGCGATGTGATGCCTGCCTACTACGGTGCCGTGAACACCAGCTGTGCGCTGGACCGCTGTCTTGTCAAGGTGCGGGAGATGATCGACTGGGAGCACAAATACCCGGCCCGTGATCTGGGCAACGGCAAGGTGCGCGCCGTCGGCATGGGCATGGCCATGCAGGGCTCCGGTATTTCTGGCATGGACGTGGGCAGTGCGACCCTCAAGCTGAACGATGATGGATTCTACTCGCTGATCATCGGTGCAGCGGATATGGGCACCGGCTGTGACACCACGCTGGCGCAGATCGCCGCCGAAGTGCTGGACTGCCCGCTGGACAACATTGCGGTATTTGGTGCCGACACCGATACCTCTCCCTATGACTCCGGTTCCTATGCATCCAGTACCACCTACGTTACCGGCAAGGCCACTGAGAAGTGTGCCATGAAGCTGCGGGAACAGATCTGCAAGCTGGGTGCCGAGCTGCTGGGCTGCCCGGCAGATGCTGTGGAGTTTGACGGCAAAGAAGTGTTTGAAAGCGCCGCCCCGGAAACGAAAAAGACCCTGTCCGAGATCGCCTATGCGTCTCAGTTCGGCCATATGGTCCCGCTGGAAGCCACCGAGACCCACACTTCGCCCCTGTCGCCGCCGCCGTACATGGTGGGTGCCGCAGAAGTGGAAGTGGACACCGAGACCGGCGAGGTTAAGGTGTTGGAATTTGACGCCTGCGTGGACTGCGGTACGCCCATCAACCCCAACCTGACCCGTGTGCAGGCGGAAGGTGGCCTGCTGCAGGGCATCGGTATGACGCTGACCGAGAATGTTACCTATGACCGGAAGGGCTGCCCGGAAGAGAACTCGCTGTTCCAGTACAAGATCCCCACCCGCATCGACATCGGAAAAATCAACGTGGAGTTTGAGAACAGCTATGAGCCAAACGGCCCGTTTGGTGCAAAATCCATCGGTGAGGTGGTCATCAACACGCCGCTGCCGGCTATTTCCGACGCCATTTACAACGCCATCGGCACCCGTTTCTATGAGCTGCCCATTACTCCGGAGCAGATTGCCATGGCCGCCGCCGAAAACCACAAATGATCGTGGAACAGCAGTTTCCGTTTCTGGCGGAAAAAGGCCATGTGGTCTCGCTGGTGGGCGGCGGCGGAAAAACAACGCTGCTGTATGCTATGGCCAGCCATTGCGTGCAGAAAGGTTGGCGGGTGCTGGTGTCCACTACCACCCACATCCTGCGCCCGGAAAACTGGCTCTGGGCAAAGACTGACGCCGAAATACAGGAACTCTGGGCCCGCGGCTCTTATGCCGTGGTGGGTTCTCCGGCTCCCAAGGGTAAGTTGACCGCACCGCCGGAAGCAGACCTTGCCCACTGGATGGCACAGGCAGACGCCGTGTTTCTGGAAGCCGACGGTGCAAAGCATTTCCCGTGCAAAGCCCCGGCGGAGCAGGAACCTGTTCTGCTGCCGCAAAGCGACATCGTACTGGCGGTGGCCGGGCTTTCCGCACTGGGCCACCCTTTGAAAGGATGCTGCTTCCGGTTGGAACAAGCCTGCATGCTGCTGGGCGTTCCACCGGAGGCCTGCCTGACCCCGGAACTTCTGGCTCAACTGCTGGCAAGTGAGCAGGGCGGCCGGAAACGGGTGGGCAGCAGGGCCTTTTATGCGGTGCTCAATCAGGCAGATACGCCGCAGCGCCAACTGCTCGGGAAGCAGACGCTCTGTGTTCTGCAGGAACGTTATCGTGTGAACGGCGTTCTGACACAATTTGAAGAGAGAGAACGTGCATGAGCAAGGATGAAAAAATCGTATTCTGTACCGGGGGCGGCTGCACGGCAAAGCTGGGTGCCGGTGTGCTGAGCCGCATTCTGGAAAAGCTGCCCCGCGGCGAAAAGGACCCGAATCTGCTGGTGGGGTATGACAGCCGGGATGATGCCGCCGTCTACCGCGTTACAGAAGATCTGGCCTTGGTGCAGACGGTGGACTTTTTCCCACCCATGGTGGATGACCCCTATATCTTCGGGCAGATCGCAGCGGCCAACGCCCTGAGCGACGTGTATGCCATGGGTGGCGAGGTGAAAACTGCCCTCAATCTGGTGTGTTTCCCGGAAAATATGGACCTGAACGTTTTGGGCGAGATCCTGCGCGGCGGAGCCGAAAAGGTAGCCGAAGCAGGGGGCATTCTGGCCGGAGGTCATTCCATTGCAGACACCGGCGTCAAATACGGCCTGTCGGTGACCGGCCTTGTGGACCCGCATCATCTGTACGCAAACGATGCCGGCCAGCCGGGAGACAAGCTGCTGCTGACCAAAGCGCTGGGTGTGGGGCTGCTGTGCACCGCAAACCGTGTGGGCGAGGCGGCCCCGGAACACATGGCAGCCGCCATCAGTTCCATGACAACCCTGAACAAGACCGCTGCGGAGATCAGCCGCCGGTATACTGTGCACGCGGCCACCGATGTGACTGGCTTCAGTTTTCTGGGGCATCTGCACGAGATGATGGGCGGGAAACTTTCCTGCAAGATCAACGCCCGCGCCGTGCCGGTGCTGCCGGGCGCGGAAAAGGCGGCGGATGACTTCCTGTACACCGCCGCCGGGCAGCGCAACCGCAATCATACCGGGCCTTTTGTCCGGTTTGAGGGCGTTCCGTTTGCCATGGAGGAAGTCTTGTTCGACCCGCAGACCTCCGGCGGTCTGCTCCTGGCAGTGGACCCGGCGGAGGCCAGCGCGCTGGAGAAGGAACTGCAATCTGCTGGTCTGCCCGCGAAGATCGTGGGCGAGATCGTTCCCAGAACCGAAACCGAGATCACAGTAACATACTGACCTACTGAAAGGAGAAACGATTATGACTCATGTTGATGCAAGAGGAGACGCCTGCCCGCTGCCGGTCGTCAAGGCCAAGCGCGCTATTTCGGAGCTGAAGGGTGCCGGTCAGGTGGAAATTCTGGTGGACAACGAGATCGCCGTGCAGAACCTGACCAAGATGGCCCAGCAAAAGGGTTATCAGTACAGCGCCGAAAAGCTGGCCGAACGGGAATACCGAGTGCTGTTCACCATCGGGGATGCCCCGGCGGCTGAAGAGACCCCGGCCGTCTGCATGCCGGACGCCCGCACGGACACCGTGGTGGCCATTGGCGCAAACACTATGGGTACCGGGGCCGAGGAGCTGGGCAAGACCCTGCTCAAGGCGTTCGTGTTTGCCCTGACGCAGCAGGACAAGCTGCCCAAGACGGTTCTGTTCTATAACGGCGGTGCATCCCTGACCTGTGAGGGCTCTCCCATGCTGGAGGACCTCAAGACGCTGGAATCGGAAGGTGTGGAGATCATGACCTGCGGCACCTGCCTGAACTATTACGGCCTGACCGAGAAGCTGGCCGTAGGCAGCGTGACGAACATGTATGCCATCGTGGAAAAGCTGACCCATGCCGGGAACGTGGTCAAGCCGTGATCTATCTGGACAATGCTGCCACCACGCTGTACAAACCGCAGGAAGTGGACGCCGCCATTCTGGACGCCCTGCACACCGCAGGCAACCCCGGCCGCGGTGCCCATGAGCCGACCCTGCATGCTTCCCGGCTGGTGTATGCCGCACGGGAAGCGCTGGCAGGGCTTTTCCACGCGCCGGACCCTGCCTGCATTGCCTTTACGGCCAACGCCACCGGCGCGTTGAACACCGCCCTGTGCGGGCTGCTGGGGCCGGGGGATCATGTCATCACCACCGTGTGTGAGCATAATTCGGTCCTGCGGCCGCTGTACCGGCTGCGGACACAGGGGGGCCAGCTCAGCTTTGCCGGGGTAGACGCCAAAGGCCGCCTGCAATATGAAAAATGGGAAGAGCTTGTGCGCCCAAACACCAGAGCGCTGGTCGTGACCGGAGCGTCCAATGTGACCGGCAACTGTACCGATCTTGCAAAGGCTGCGGCCTTTGCGCACCGGCACGGCTTGCTGCTGATCGTGGATGCCGCGCAGACGGCCGGAGCCCAGTCCATCGACGTACAGGCACTGGGTGTGGATGTGCTGTGCTTCACCGGGCACAAGGCTTTACTGGGGCCGCAGGGCACCGGCGGGCTGTATGTGCGTCCGGGTGTGCAGATCGCGCCCCTTGTAGTGGGCGGCAGCGGCGTGCACAGCTATGACGAGCAGCATCCCGCCCAGATGCCCACCGCACTGGAAGCCGGCACCCTGAACGTGCACGGCCTTGCCGGGCTTTGCGCCGGAGTACAATGGCTTCTGACACAGGGCGTGGAAACGCTGGCCGCCCGCGAAGCTGCACTGGCTCGCTGTTTTTACGAAGAAGTATGCGGTATGCCGGGCGTGACTGTATACGGCGACATTGAGACCGCTCTGCGTGCGCCCATCGTCTCCCTGAATATCGGAGACGAGGACTCTGCCCGGGTGGCCGATATCCTGTGGGAGGACTACGGCATCTGTGTGCGGGCCGGAGCACATTGCGCCCCGCTGATGCACAAGGCGCTTGGCACGGTGGAACAGGGCGTGGTAAGGTTCAGCTTTTCACACAGCAATACCATGGAAGAAGCTCTGCACGCTGCACAGGCCGTGCGGGAGCTGGCACAGGAGCTGTAAATGCGCACAAAAAAGACCTATATCGTGCTCTCCTTCCGCACAACGGTGGAAGCCATGGCCTGGGAGAAGCACTGCGCCACGGCACAGATCCCCGGGCGGCTGATCCCGCTCCCACGGGAGATCTCCGCCGGGTGCGGCCTTGCCTGGCGCATGACGCCGGAGGATTGGGAACACTGGAACAGCCTGCTGGACCCGGCGGCTTACGACGCGGTGTCGCAGGTGGAGCAATGACGAACAGGAGAACATTTTATGAGCGCATTGGTTGATGCCCTGCAGAAAGGGCAGGTCACCGGAGACTATACCCTTGCGGCGGTTCTGGATGGACCGGAGGTCGGCAGCCGGATGCTGCTGCGCGGCGGGCGCCCGGTGTGGCAGACCCACAGCAGCGGCGTATTGCAGCGCAGCCTTTCCCGTTTGCAGGAATGCACAGCCACCGGGTTTCTGGAACTGGACGGCACGCGGGTGTTTGTGGAACGATTCGGTGCGGTGCCGCAGATCGTTGTCTGCGGCGGCGGCCATGTAGCGGTATCGGTGGTACGGCTGGCAAAACTGCTGGGCCTGCCGGTGCTTGCTATGGAGGACCGCACGGAATATGCGCAGGACCTGCGGGATGCCGGAGCGGACACGGTCCTCTGCTTACCGTTTGCGCAGGCACTGGAGCAGGTGCCCGGCGGGGCAGAGACCTACTTTGTGGTTGTGACCCGCGCCCATGCCTTTGATGTGGCCTGCCTGGAGCAGATCTTGCAGAAACCGGCGGCTTACGTTGGCATGATGGGCAGCCGGGGCCGGGCCGCACTGGTACGGCGACAGCTGCTGGAAGCCGGGGCGGATGCTGCACGGGTGGAAGCTGTGCAGGCCCCCATCGGACTTGCCATCGGGGCCAAAACAGCCGAAGAGATCGCGCTGTCCATTCTGGCGCAGATCGTGGAAGTGAAAAACGCCCGCCCTCAGACCGAGGGCTTTGCTCCGGCGCTTCTGGCGGCGATGGAGCAGGCCGCACAGAACGGCCAGCCTGCAGTGCTGGCGACGATCATTGCACGGCACGGCTCCACCCCGCGGGAGGTCGGCTCCAAAATGCTGCTCCTGCCCGATGGCACGACTGTGGGCAGTGCGGGCGGCGGTATCATGGAATACCGTACTCGGCAGGCCGCTGCTGAAATGCTGGCCGGGCATACAGCATCGGTGCAGACGGTCACATTTTCGGCCGACGGCAAAAACGAAGATGCCGCGGTTGCGGCCTGCGGTGGTTCCATGGAGCTTCTGCTGGAAATCATTCCGGAAGGAGGATCCATCGAATGAAACAGGATGCCTTGATTCTGGTGCGCGGCGGCGGCGACATTGCTACCGGCACCATCCATCGTCTGTGGTCCGCTGGGCTGCGGGTGCTTGTACTGGAAACCGCTCACCCGGCGGCTATCCGGCGGCAGGTGTCGCTCTGCGAAGCTGTGTACGAAGGTGAAACAACGGTAGAGGGCCTGAGGGCTGTTCGTATCGACACACTGGAACAGGCTCCGACCGTCTGGGCACAGAATGCGGTGCCCGTCCTCATCGACCCGGCAGGCAGCTGCGTGGCACAAGCAAAGGCGGATGTATTGGTGGATGCCATTCTGGCCAAGAAGAACCTTGGCACAACCCGTGATATGGCACCGCTGACCATCGCCCTTGGCCCCGGATTTACAGCCGGACAGGATGTGGATGTCGTGGTCGAGACGAAGCGCGGCCATCGGCTGGGCCGTATCATCCGGGAGGGCGCTGCCATCCCGAACACTGGTATTCCGGGTGTCATCGGCGGTTATGGCAAGGAGCGGGTCATCCATGCGCAGACGGAAGGCATCTTTCAGGATGTGCGAAAGATCGGTGACCTTGTGGAAGCAGGGGAGATCATCGCACAGATCCGGACGTCGGAAGGCAAATCCATCCCGGTCACCACACAGATCGGCGGCATCCTGCGCGGTCTGCTGCGCAGCGGCTACCCGGTCACTCCGGGGTTCAAGGTGGCTGATGTGGACCCCCGCCGGGAAGAGCTTTCCAACTGTTTCCTGATCTCGGATAAATCCCGCTGTATTGCGGGCAGTGTGCTGGAGCTTGTCTGCGCACAGCTGTGGAACTAACAACAAAAAGCGCCTCTGCTCCGGATGGAGTGACCATCCATGAAACAGAGGCGCTTGCTTTTTTATGAGATCAGTTGCGGTAGCAGCGGTCCTGGCCGACCAGCCAGTCCTCACACAGATGCTGGGCTTCCTCCAGGCTGCGGCTCTCGCAGTCAAAAAAGGCACCGTGCAGGGAACGGTAGGAGTAGTGAACACGCGGAACACCGTTTGCGTCCTTGAATCGTTCGCAGCGTTCCTGTCCGGGCATCAGATAGCATTGTTCCATCGTTCATTTCTCCTTCAATCTTTTTGCTGCGGCGGCAGGGCACGCAACGCTTGCTATTGTATCACGCAGGAGAAAAGTTTGCTATTGCTGTTTTACCCAAAGATACATTTTGTTTTTCTATGCGGTTGTGGCACAAAAAGGCTTGACAAGGTTTATTCGTGCAGGGCACGCTCTTCTTCAAGGGATGCATTCATCCCATGGATGCGGCCTAGACCATAGGCCAGCAGAACGCTGCACAGCAGATTTACAATGGAAAACGTCTGCCCGTCTATGATATTGACAACGCCGATGATCAGATTGGCAAGGCAGATCAGCCAGAGCGATTTACCGATGCGTGCAAGATGCGCAATGCGGGAATCTATGTCCGAAAACAGGTCAAACGACCCGAGCTCGGCTTTGCGGCGGAAATAGATCCAGTTCACACAGCCGCCGACATATTCTGCACCGGTTTCTTCCACAAAGCTGCGATAGTCCCGGTCTGCATTCATCTCCATGCGGATGATGTATTCGCCCGGCTCACAGCGCACGAAGGTGTACGAGCAAAACGCTGCATGCTCCAAAGCCCAGCCTTCCGCCGCCATTTCGTTGAGCCAGAGTTCTTCCTTCTTGAAATCCCATGCCAGATAGACTTTATGGATGGTTTTGCGCGTGTTCATGGTCATTCCTCCTTCAGGATGCTTTCGCCGTTTGCAACCAGCTGCTGCAGCCGGGCAAGCTCGTGCTTCAGGACTGCAAGTCCTTCCGCGGTCAACTGATACTCTTTTTTGCGGCTCCCACGTTCCACGGGCAGCTGTCGGATCCATCCTTTTTCGCACAGGGAGTTCAGCGCTCCATACAATGTCCCTGCGGCAAGGTGTACCCGCCCGCCGGAAAGCTGCTCGGTCTGCTGCATGATGCCGTATCCATGCTGCGGATGATAAAGAGAAAGCAGAATGTAATAGGTGGACTCGGTCAGCGCAATGTTTTCCATTGCCGATGCACCTCCATTTCTATCGACGGTCTTTATATCGCGTTCCGATATATCGTGAGAGCATTATATCGTGTGACGATATAGTTTGTCAAGTGCATTTTTGCAATATGGAAAAACGATGGAAGTCGGAAAAATATTTTGTGCAATTTTCATAGTTTTCTTCTAAGGATTTTGGTGGTACAATATAGCTATCGAAGCAGGCACATCAGGAGGAGCACATGGCAGAAAAGAACATTGAACTGGATAGTGTAGAGATCGCCGCGGCGGTCTTTGGCAACTGCGACCGGAACATCCGGCTGCTGGAAAACGAGTTCTCCGTTACGGCCGTCTGCCGGGGCACACAGCTCCGGCTCTCCGGTGAACCGGCCAACGTAGCGGCGGCCAGCCGCGCGGTGGAAGGCATGCTTCTTCTGATCGAGAACCACACCCCGCTGGAGGATCAGACTGTGCGCTACTGCATCAGCCTGGCCCATGACGGCGCTGAGAAACGGGTGCGGGAACTGACCGAGGATTTTGTAACGGTTACGGTCAAAGGGCGGCCCATCCGGCCCAAAACGCTGGGCCAGAAGGAATACCTGAATGCCATCCGGAACAATGCCATCACCTTTGGTGTTGGCCCGGCGGGCACCGGTAAGACCTACCTCGCCGTAGCTATGGCCGTAAAGGCCTTCAAGGCTAAGGAGGTGTCCCGCATCGTGCTGACCCGCCCGGCGGTAGAAGCAGGGGAGAAACTGGGTTTTCTGCCCGGTGATCTGCAGCAGAAGGTGGACCCGTATCTGCGCCCGCTGTATGACGGTCTGTTTGATATGCTGGGTGCTGAAACATATGAGCGTCTGGTGGAAAAACAGATCATTGAGGTGGCCCCGCTGGCCTATATGCGCGGCCGTACGCTGGACGACTCCTTCATCATTCTGGATGAGGCGCAGAACACCACGCCGGAGCAGATGAAAATGTTCCTGACCCGCATGGGTGTGGGTTCCAAGGTCGTTGTGACCGGCGATGTAACTCAGATCGACCTGCCGGAACGCACCCGCAGCGGCCTTGTGGATGCGCTGCATGTGCTGAAGCAGGTCAAGGGCATTGCCCAGTGCTATTTTACCGAAAAAGACGTTGTGCGCCACCGCCTTGTGCAGGAGATCATCAAGGCATACGACAGGGCTGCACATCCCGAAAAACAACCAAACCAGAAAGGAGAGGACTGATTCTATGTCCAATAAAGTTCTGATTACCAATTCCCAGAAGGCCGTCAAGGTCCCGTCCGGCCTCCGCATCCTGATCCGCCGCGCCTGCAACGCTGTGCTGGAGTTCGAGCACTTTGAGGCTCCGGCTGAGATCAGCGTGACCTTTGTGGACAACGCGGCCATTGCAGAGCTGAACAACCAGTACCGCAACAAGCCCATGCCCACCGACGTTTTGAGCTTCCCGCTGGGTGTGGATGGCAAATATGATGTGGACGAAAACAACGGCTGCAAAATGCTGGGCGATATCGTCATCAGCATGGAGCGCGCCCAGGAGCAGGCGACCCTCTACGGCCATCCGCTGCAGCGGGAAGTGGCATTTCTGACCGTGCATTCCATGCTGCATCTGCTGGGCTACGACCATGAGAACGGCGGCCTGGAAGCTATGCGGATGCGGGAAAAAGAAGAGGCCGTGCTGCTGCAGCTGGGCCTGCCCCGCACGGTGAGCTACACCGAATGATTTGCCTTTGATCCAACGTGCATTTCTGCACACAGCAAGACAGGAGTTTGATTTTGAGTAACACGACGCCCGTTCAGGGCCATTACGATACGTCGTCGGTTTTTGTGGCGGTCATCGGCCGCCCCAATGTGGGCAAATCCAGCCTGACCAACCTGCTGGTTGGCGAAAAGGTGGCCATTGTCACCTCCAAGCCGCAAACCACCCGTACCCGCATTACCGGTGTGATCACCCGCGGCCCGCTGCAGTATGTGCTGCTGGATACCCCCGGCGTACACAAAGCCCGCAACAAGCTGGGCAAGCGCATGGACAAAACCGCCAGCGATTCCATTGCCGACGTGGATGTTTCCATGATGCTGTTTGAGCCCTATGGTGCCCTGAATGAATCCGAGATGGTTCTGGTGGACATGCTGCGCAGCAGCGGCGGCCCGGCCATTGCCGTCATCAATAAGACAGACCTTGTCAAGGATGCCGCTGACCTGGAAGCCCGCAAAGAAGAGCTGAAGGCGCTGGGTGTATTCGATGACATCTACACGGTCAGCGTCCGCAACGAGGACGGCTGTGAAACGCTGTTCGATGCCTTGAGCCGCTACGCCGTAGAAGGCCCCCATTACTTTGATGATGATGCCTACACCGATATGCCGGAGAAGGAGTTGGTGGCAGAGGTCATCCGTGAAAAGGCCCTGCTGTTCATGCGCGACGAGATCCCGCACGGCATCGCGGTGGTCGTGGAGCGCTTCAAGGAGCGCCCTGGCACCGATCTCATCGACATTGATGTGAACATTTACTGTGAGCGGGAAAGCCACAAGGGCATGGTCATCGGCAAGGGCGGCGCCATGCTGAAAAAGATTGCCAGTGCGGCCCGTGCCGACTGCGAAGAGTTTCTGGGCTGCCGTGTGAACCTGCAGTGCTGGGTCAAGGTGAAGTCGGACTGGCGGGATAACGAGTTCCTGCTGAACAATTTCGGTTTCAAGCAGAACAACGGCAACCGCTGAGCCTTTCCAATGCAGGGCGGGTTTTCCTCGGATAACGCCACCGCCGCCAGAGAATACTGACGGCAGTGGCGCTGCCCGGAAAGGAGACCCGGCCAATGGACGTGCAAACAAGCTGGCAGGCCTTTGCCTGCACGGGAAACATTCTCCGTTATCTGGAGTACAAACAGACACAGATGCCGGACGAGCATCCGGCAGGAGACACGGATCATGGAGACCTTTGTAACACTGGGTCTGGTGTTGAAGGAGACCCGCTATAAAGAATCGGACCGGATCCTCACGATCCTGACCCCGGGGCTGGGGGTAATCTCGGCTTCGGCACAGAGCAGCCTGCGGCTGAAAAGCAAATTGTTCAGCGCGTGCGGGCTGTTTTGCTATTCGGAATTCACGCTGGTGCCGGGGCGCAACATGTATACTGTGCGCGAAGCGGCCGTCAAGAATGTCTTTCACGGCATTTCTTCCTCCATCGAGGGGATGAGTCTGGCCATGTATCTGGCCGAAATGGCTGCTGCGTTGACCCCCACCGGACAGGAAGCTGAGCGGGAACTGCGTCTGCTACTGAACTGCCTGTACATGATCAGTGAGCACAAGGCGGACCTGCGGGCCATCAAGGCCGTTTTTGAGCTTCGCACCATGAGCGAGTGTGGCTTTCTGCCGCAGTTGGTGTGCTGCCGCGACTGCGGCACCTACGATGCCTTTTATCTGGATGTGCAGGAGGGCTATCTGCTCTGTGCTGATTGTGCGGCCAAGGCTGGGAAACGCTGCAATCTGGATCGCAATGCACTGTTTGCACTGCGGCACATCTGCCTTGTGGAGGACAAAAAAATATTTTCGTTCAAGATTTCTGTGGGCAGTCTGGAAAAGCTGGCAGCCGTAGCGGAGCAGTATGCGCTAACGCATCTGGACAAGCCGCTGAAGAGCTACGACTTTTTAAAAACGGTGCTGCCCTGAACAAAAGGATATTATGGAAACAAGCTACTTAAAAACATTAGAACTGGATAAGATCATCGCCCGTGCTGCGGAGGGCTGTGTATGTAAGGAAGCAAAGGCGAAGCTCCTGGCACTTGAGCCGCAGTGTGACCCGGACGAGGTGCACTATGCGCTGGAACAGACGGATGCCATCAATACGCTGCTGATTAAGAACGGTTCGCCCCGTTTCGGCGGAGTGGAGGGCGTCAGTGCGCTGGCCGCCCGTGCGGTCAAGGGCGGCGTGCTTTCCATGGGCGAGCTGCTGATGGTGGCCGGTGCTTTGCGCAACTTCCAGAACCTGACCAACTGGTACGGTTCTTCGGAGCACGATATGCTCCCGACCGATGATCTGTTCTATGCGTTGTCCCCGGAGCCGGGCCTGGAACAGCAGATCTCCAGTGCGATCCTCGCCCCGGATGCGATGGCCGACACGGCCTCCCGCACCCTGAACGACCTGCGCAAGAAGATCCGTGCGACCGAAAACAGCATCCGCGACCGTCTGGAAAGCATGGTGCGCAACATGGACACCTCAAAATATCTGCAGGAGAGTGTGGTCTCCATGCGCAACGGCCGCTACGTTGTCCCGGTCAAGAGCGAATACCGCGGCGAAGTGAGCGGCATCATCCATGACGTTTCCTCTACCGGTGCAACGGTGTTTGTGGAACCGCAGGCTGTCGTGGAAGCCAATGCTCGCATCCTGCAGTATCGTGCCCAGGAAGCGCAGGAGATCGAGCGCATTCTGGTAGCCTTTACCGCACAGGTGGCAGCCATTGAGCCGCAGTTCCAGTACAGCTATCAGGCCATGCTGGACATTGATGTCCTGCTGGCAAAGGCGCGTCTGGCGCTGGAGCTCAAGGCATTCAAACCTGCAGTGCGCACCGACAATTCCTTCTCGCTGATCCGGGCACGCCACCCATTGATTGACCCACAGAAGTGCGTGCCGGTGGACATTGCACTGGGCAAAGAATATGATTCGCTCATCATCACCGGCCCGAACACCGGCGGCAAGACCGTTACCCTGAAAACGGCCGGTCTGCTGTGCGCGATGGCACAGTGTGGTTTCCTGATCCCGGCCGACGAGCGCAGCGAGGTCTGCGTGTTCGATGAGTTTCTCGTGGACATCGGCGATGAGCAGAGCATCGAACAGAGCCTTTCCACCTTCTCCGGCCATATGAAAAAAATCACCGGCATTCTGGAGCTGGCCATGCCGCACACCCTTGTGCTGCTGGACGAGCTGGGCGCCGGTACCGACCCTGCCGAGGGTGCCGCGCTGGCTGTGGCCATCATTGAAGAACTGCGCCGCCGCGGCGTGCTGCTGATGGCCACCACCCACTATGCAGAGCTCAAGGTGTTCGCACTGGAGACCAAGGGCGTCGTGAACGCCAGCTGCGAATTCGATCTGGAAACGCTGCGCCCGACCTATAAGCTGAGCGTCGGCGTGCCGGGCAAGTCCAACGCATTCCTCATCAGTGAGAAACTTGGCATCCCGGAGCGGGTCATTGAGGCAGCGCAGCAGCATCTGTCGGCCGAAGATAAGCGGCTGGATGCCGTTCTGGGTCAGTTGGATGATCTGAAATTGCAGTTGAAGGAAAGCCAGCACGAGGTGGAAGAGCTGAAGAACGAGGCATCCCACCAGCTGGAGGCTGCCCAGAAAAAGCGGGATGAACTGATCCAGCAGGGCGAAAACGAGCTGGAAGCGGCCCGCGCCAAAGCCCGTGCGCTGGCCCAGCAGGTGGAAAGCCAGGCCTATGCGCTGACCGACGAACTGCGTCAGCTGCAGAAGGACGAGCGCCTGAGCACCCAGCAGAAAGCCCAGCGTGCCCGTGAGATCGCCAAAAAGGAATCCGAAAAGCTGTTTATGGGCACCGAGGTGGTGCACAATCCGGTCAAGGAATTTGTGCCGCTGAAAGAGGTCAAGGTAGGGCAGGAGGTCTGCATTGCAGAGCTCAACCAGATGGCCACGGTGCTTTCGCTGCCGGACAAGAACGGGGATGTTCTGGTACGGGCCGGCATCATCAAGACCAAGGTCCCGCTCAAGGGGCTCAAACAGCCGGAAAAGCTGGTCAAGGACCCGAAACCGCAGACCAAGGCACAACAGCGGTATTCCCGCCTGACCGGCGACGCAAACCGTCCGAATGGCCGCGTGGAGCGGGTGCACCGCAGCGCCAAAATGGAGTGCAATCTGCTGGGATTGACCGTGGACGAGGCCCTGCCAGAGGTGGATTCCTTCATCGACCGCGCCATTCTGAACGGCCAGACCGTAGTCTACCTGATCCACGGCAATGGCACCGGCGCACTGCGCACTGCCATCCACAAGCACCTGCGCGGCAACCGCATGGTCAAGAGCTTCCGTCTGGGCCGTTACGGCGAAGGCGAAAGCGGCGTGACCGTTGTGGAGCTGAAATAAGGGGTCATTTCAAAGCCTGCCCACTGCTTATGGGCAGGCTTTTTGCTTGCACTGCAGAAAAAAGCCGAGTATACTCGTATTGTAAAGAGAAGTTTTCAATCTGGACAGGAAGTTATCTATCATGGCAGGACGTTATAAACCCACGCACCAGAAAAAGAAGCGACGAGCGAAACGGAAGGAGAGTTCTTTTCTCCGCACGGCCCTCACACTCTGTTTCTGTGTGCTTGCATTTGTTTTTTCGGCGTTTCTCTGGCGAGAAGCATTGCGGGTTTCTTCACAAGAGCAGGGAAGTGTCTCTGCATCCGGAGAGGCGTTTCGGCCGCAGGTGGGCGACCCGCCGTATCGTGTAGCCATTGATGCCGGGCATGGCGGCAACGACCCGGGCGCAAGGGGAGTGGTGGAAGAAAAAGACATGACGGCCGCCACGGCCTCCGTGCTGCTTGCATGGCTGGAGCAGGACCCGAATTACATTCCGCTCCGGACGCGGGATGCCTTTGACCAGACCGCAACGCCTGCCGAGCGGGCAGCCGCCGCCAATGCGCAGGCCCCACAGTTGCTGCTTTCCATTCACGGAAACTCCGCCGCAAACGGTTCCATTGCAGCCGGCTTTGAGTGCTATCCATCTGTGCCGGGGCGCACATGGCATGCGGAGAGTTATTACTTTGCTCAGAAATTGGCAGAGGGGATGCAGAACGCCGGAGCGCACCTGCGTGGGCGCGGCGGCATCCGTTACATTTATTATCTGGAAAATGATCAGAAGCAGCTGGTGGAGAGCACCCATACCGAAGTGCGTGCAGAACGGAGCTTCACACTGCTGGAAGATGTAAACTGTCCGGTCGTGCTGGCGGAACAATGCTTTGTGACCAATGCGAATGATGTGGAACGCTTTGGCAGCGAACAGGGCTGCAAACGAACTGCGCGTATTTACTACGAGGCCATCTGTGCATATTTTGGCACCACGCCGCTGCCGGATGCAAACCAATGATTCTCAAAACGGGGAAGAGACGTTTCCTGTGCCAAAAATTAAAATGCCGCAACCCAAGTCATCAGGGCCTCCGGATCGCAGAAACCTGCGTGAAGGGAGGGTCCTGATTTTTAGGATATACATTTTCGTATAATGCACGTTATGTGAAACAGAGGGAAGTGAAAAAGCCCTCTTTTCCAGATTTTGGCTCTTTTGGCGTCCCGCCGGCGTTCTGACCACCCATGCCGCGTTTTGCGGACTTTGCTGCAATTTATCTGTTTTTTATGATTTTATATTTTGTTTTTATCATTATTTGATTCTTCGGACTGCACAGTCTTTATAATCTTTTTTGTCCGGCACTCGTTGTTTGCCAGTCATTATTTATATTGCTTTTAAGGTCGTTCCAATCTTTTTATTTTTCTGTGTACGACATTTGGTCATGACGGATCAAATTGTTGGCTGCATTCCGGTTGGCATTTTCGTGGATATCTTTTAAAGCACCGATTTCGCTCTGCACAAACTTTTTTGATTGTGCCGACAATGCCCAGCTGCAGCCGTTTTACAAACGTGCCTTTATAGAATCTCTGCCGGCTGGAAAGCCAACAGGTGCCGCGGTGGATTCCTGTTGCACTCTGTAAGCTTCGTTAATTTATTCACAGAGTAAACAAAAAGCACCTTATGATCTCAGAATCAAAAGGTGCCTGACAAACCATATTTCAATTACTTTTCCGTATCTGCGTCCGAATTTGCTGCGAGCGTCTCGGTGTCCAGTCCGAAACCCTCTTTTGCAGAGCCATCAAAGGCTGCCATGGGTGCAGAAGAATCTACCGCAGTTGCGCTGTTTTCTGCGGCTTCGGCAGTGCTGCCAGGCAATTCTTCCCTGCTCTCCACTGTTTCAGCTTCTGTTGTATCCAAGGCTGCTTTGCCGGGCTTTTCGCGGGATGCCTTGCCCAGCGGGTTTTCTTCAATGGCGGCACGCACCTGGAATTCCTGCAGATGGGTATAGATTTGCGTCGTACCAACGCTGCTGTGGCCCAGCAATTGTTTCAAGGTCAGGATATCCACATTGCCGGTCTGGTACATCAGCGTTGCAGCCGTATGGCGCAGTTTGTGGGTGGAAAAACCTTTCAGTCCGGCTGCTTTCATGGCTCCGGTCACCAGCTGCTCCACCCGCCGGTTGGAAATGCGCTCCTTGCGCCGCCGGGTCACGAACACGGCACGTTCTTTTGGCGAAAGACCTTCCATCACATTGCGCTTGTTCAGGTAAAGCTGCAGCGCTTCCACGCAGGCATCGTTCAGATACACCATGCGCTCTTTGTGGCCCTTGCCGAACAGCCGGATCTGCCGCTGTTCCAGATCAATGTCATCCAAGTCCATGCCCACAAGCTCCGACAGACGCATGCCGCAGTTCAGGAACAGGACCACCATGCAGTAATCCCGCTCCGGGAAATCGCTCTGGGTCTGGGTGCTTTCCAGCAGATCCATGGACTGTTCTGCAGTCAGGTATTTAGGCAGGACCTTGTCCTGTTTGGGAGGTTTGATCGCAGCGGTCGGGTCGGAGTCCAGCCGGTTGACCTGATTGACCAGATAATCATAAAAGCCGTG